>Ga0209417_1001711_pt1 | contig 38763 bp, 29 predicted proteins | sample RifGroF2_FD_184002 | JGI IMG/M metagenome (GOLD analysis project Ga0209417, IMG submission 184002) | Groundwater microbial communities from Rifle, Colorado, USA - Groundwater F2 (SPAdes) (version 2) | ecosystem: Environmental > Aquatic > Deep subsurface > Groundwater | place: Rifle, Colorado... | reverse complement strand
CCGGCGAGAAGTTTTTCGCTTCGCCTTTCTTTCACCGCCTGTTTTTGTGAAGGCGGCGAAAGCGGACTACGGCGAAAAACAAAGCCGAATCCTTCAATAAATATTGAAAAAATAAGAATTTAAAAAAGTGATTAAAAAATAAAATATTAAATTGACAGACAACACGCTTTCAGAGATGACATTATGCGCGACTATAATTCGGGGAATAGGAGAGTGATATTGTGTTCGCGGGCGAAGGTTGACCAGTCGTCGCCGGGGTAGGCATTGGTTATAATATAATCCAAATCGTCCAAATCGGCTATCTTATATAATGCGCCCCTGTCGAACTTGTTGCGTGTGCCAACGAAAACGGATTTTGCCGCCCTTCTTAAAATGTGCTTTGCGAAGCTAACTGCCGCGACGTCTGCGCCGCTAATTCCATAACCAATGCTTATATCATCGCCGCTGGTGAAAGCAGTGAAGCCGCCGAGCTGGGCAATTGTGTTTTCGGCGGCGGGGCCAATCATGTCCATACTCTCGACGCGGTACTGGCCGCCAGTAACTATTAATCTGTGCTGGGGCTGTTCGTGGAGTCTGCTTAACAGCATCAGCGAATTAGTGATTACGGTAAGATTCTTTTTGTCTGCAAGGTACGGAATTATTTCGTAACATGTCGAGCCGGCTTCGAGGTAGATGTTGTCGCCATCGTTAATTATTTCGGCGGCGAGTTTGCCAATAATTTTTTTGGCTGATAAATTTTTGGTGTGCCGAAATTTTACTGAAGGATTGAAGTCGGAACCGGCGAGGACCGCCCCGCCATAGGTTTTTTTGACGAGACCTTTTTTTTCCATATTCTCTAAGTCGCGGCGGATGGTGATCTCGTTAACGCCGAATTTGAAGGCGACTTCTTTAACTATCACTTTGCCGGTGTTTTTCAGATGCTCGAGTATGAAATTGTGGCGTTCTTCTGCTAATAAACCCATAGGATAAATTCCCAATAACCAATAGTCAAATTTCAAACGATTTGAGATTGCCGCGTCGTCCCGTTACGCTTCGCTCAACAGGACTCCTCGCAATGACAATAATGTTCGTTTATGTATTGTTAAATATTTTAACACATTCCTTAACTCTTTTCAAGTATTATTTTGTTTATTCGTGTTCGATTAGATATGTTTTAATGCAAAAACAGACATTTTTAGGGGTCAGAGGGCTTTTAATGAACGTTCGAAGTTGTTATATTTAGAATAGTCTGAGACACGGATTAACATTGTAATTAAATATACCTGACTGGAGTAAAAAAATGACGGTAAAAATTGATGACAAGAGAACTAAGGCACTGCCAACTATCAAGCAGTTAATCGACAGCAAAGTTTTGACGCTTTCGCAGGTTAAGGACTGGCTTCGGACGATCCATGAGATAAGATTCTTCGAAGAAAAGGTTTTCGACCTGCTGGGTCAGAACATTATTAAAGGCGCATCACATCTTTATGCCGGTCAGGAAGCGACGGCGACGGGAGCTTTGGCGGCTATCGAACACGGCGACGTAATCGGCTCAACGCACAGAGGACACGGACATTGCGGCGCGATGGGAAATAAATACTCAAACAGTGAGGCTGAAAGACAGACGCACTGGAACCGGATGATGGCGGAACTCATGGGCAAAGAAACCGGATACTGCAACGGCAGAGGCGGGTCTATGCATATCGCTGACGTTAAGAACGGAAATCTCGGCTCGACGGGAATCGTAGGCGGAAATCAGCCAACGGCGGTTGGAGCGGCTATCGCTGAAAAATATAAGAAAACGGGAAAGGTGGTAATTTCATTTTTCGGGGACGGCTCGACGAATACCGGAACATTTCATGAATCGATGAATATGGCATCAACGCTGAATGTGCCGATGGTGGCGGTTATCGAAAATAACCTTTATGGAATGAGCGTGCCATTTTCGGGAAGTCCGGTTGAGGGAACTGTAAAGGCCAGCAATATTATTAATATCGCAATCAGAGCGGGTGCTTATAATGTGCCGGCGATGATAATTGACGGGCAGGATGTTGTGGCGGTTTATCTTGCGATGAAAGAAGCTATCGAATACGCACGAACCAACAGCAAACTTATGATGGTCGAAGCGAAGACATATAGATGGTACGGCCACAGCAAGAGTGACCCAAGGGCTTACAGAACTAAAGACGAAGAAAAACAATGGCGCGAAAGAGACCCGATTACGGTTTTATCAAATAAGCTGCTGAGCGAGAATCTCGCGACGCAGGAAGAACTTGACGGCATAAAAAATACAGCGAATGAAACGATTGAAGCGGCGACGAAGTTCGCGATGGACAGTGCATGGCCAAAGGCGGAAGATCTCGAAAGAGATGTTTATGTAACTGAAACTTACGATAGGTCGGTAATCGAAAAAGAAACACAGCTTGCGAAAAAAGCGTCGGAGGCGACAAAGGCGTTTGATGCCGCGTTTGCAGTTTCGGCGGCGAAAACCAAAAAAGATAAAACGATTGAAGCGCAGGGAAAAGTTCAGAACGATTTTGGAATGAAGATTCTGAATATCGGCGGCGCTTTGGTTGAGGCACAGGCTGAGGAAATGAGACGCGATAAGAACGTAATCATTCTCGGCGAAGATGTAGGGCATTACGGCGGAGCTTATGCGGCGACGAGAGGACTGCTGGCGGAGTTCGGGCTTGACAGGGTTGTCGATACGGCGATTTCGGAAGCGGCAATCACAGGCGCGGGAGTCGGTGCGGCGATTCGCGGACTAAGGCCGATAGCGGAAATTATGTATGTCGATTTTATAACTATCGCGCTGGATCAGTTAATGCATAACGGAGCGTTCAACAGGTATATGTTCGGCGGACATGCGAAAGTGCCGATGGTTCTGAGGACTGAAGGCGGAGTCGGAAGATGTATCGCGGCTCATCATTCGAAGAGTCTTGAGCCTTGGCTTGTGAATATTCCGGGACTTTATGTAGTTATGCCTTCGACGCCTTATGACGCCAAGGGGCTGCTCAAAGCGGCGATTCGGAGCGATAATCCTGTTGTGTTTATCGAGCATAAGGCGACGTACGGACAGCTTGGCGCGGTTCCGAACGAAGATTATATTATTCCGCTGGGCAAAGCGGATGTCAAACGCGCGGGCAGCGATGTTACTATCGTAAGCTACAGCCGAATGGCGATGATGGCACTTGAGGCGGCGGAGAAACTGGCGGCTGACGGAATCAACGCGGAAGTTGTAGATTTGCGAACGGTTAAGCCGATGGATATCGATACGGTCGCGGCATCGGTGAAGAAGACAAACAGGCTTGTTACGCTGTGCGAAAGTTTCGCGATGTGCGGAGTCGGCGCGGAAATCACACGAAGAGTAATCGATTATAAATTCAGCGACGGCAAGAGCGGGTTCGATTGTCTTAAGGCTGCTCCGGTCAATTTGGCGGCAAAAGATGTTCCGCCTCCAATGAGCGAACCGCTTGAGAATGCGAGCATTCCGACGGTTGATGATGTAGTTAACGCAGTTAAAAAAATGATGAAATAGAAATATATTTATTTAGTGAGGTAAAAATGGCAACGACAATTAATTTGCCGAAACTCGGGCAGACGATGGAAGAAGGAACGGTAGTAAGCTGTAAAGTGAAAGTCGGCGACAAAGTCAATAAAGGCGATGTGCTTTTTGAAATTGAGACTGACAAGGCGACGCTCGAAATGGAAAGCACGGCTGAAGGCACTGTGCAGGAAATTCTGGTTACAGAAGGTCAGACGCTGAACGTCAACGAACCGATGATGATTATCGGATGACACGGATTTACACAGAAATTTAGACACGGATTAACACGGATTTACACTGTTTTTACAAATTGACGAGCAGCGGTTGATTATATAAGATTATGAAGATGAATGAATTGCAAATTACTGAACTGGAAGCGAAGCTTGACAGCTTTGACGGCAACGAACGGCGGAATGCTTTGGATGAACTGGCTGGTTTGGCGGCGAGCGGAAAGATAAAATTTCCTGCGGCAGACAAGCGAACCAATCTGCACTTTCATACTTTCTATTCTTATAACGCCGAAGGTTATTCGCCGGTGAAGGTTGCGTGGCTGGCGAAGAAGTCGGGGCTGGGGTGTGTCGGCACTGTCGATTTCGATGTTGTCGATTCAACGGATGAATTCTACGATGCGGCGGCGAAGCTGGGGATTAAAGCATCGAGCGGAATGGAGACGCGGGTTTTCGTGCCGGAATTTGCGGACAGGGAAATTAATTCGCCGGGTGAGCCGGGGATTGCATATCACATGGCGACTGCGATACCTTACGGCGGAGTGGCGGAGAAATTTCGGCCGCAGTTGGATTCTTTCAAGTCAACGGCGCAGCAGCGAAACAGAGTTATGGTCGAAAAGATCAACGCGTATTTGTCGCCGGTAGTTTTGGATTATGCTAAGGATGCAGTACCGCTGACGCCAAAGGGGAATGTTACGGAAAGGCATCTTTGTCTGGCATACACGAAAAAGGCGGCGGCGAAATTTTCGGGAAATGAACTTGCGAATTTCTGGAGCGGCAAATTGGGGCAGGATGTGAGTAAGCTGGATTTGCCGGACGGGATAAAACTCCAGGGGCTCATTCGGTCGAAGATTATGAAGCAAGGCGGAGTTGGGTATGTTCGGCCTGATTCGAATTCGTTTCCGAAGATGAAAGATGTGAATAAATTTATCATCGATATCGGGGGCATTCCGACTTTAACGTGGCTCAATGGTTTGAGTGAAGGCGAGCAGGCGATTGAAGAATTGCTCGATATCGCGGTTGCGGACGGAGTAGCGGCGGTGAATATTATTCCGGACAGAAATTACACGCCGGGGAAGGGTCTGGAAGATGAGAAGTGCAGGAAACTTTATGAATTTGTCGAGATTTGCATAAAGAGAAAACTGCCGATTATCGCGGGCACGGAAATGAACAGTCCGGGGCTGAAATTTGTTGACGATTTTAATTCCAAGGAACTTGCGCCGCTGTGTGAAGAATTTTACAAAGGCGCGATGTTCGTTTATAATCATACGAAACATAAATGAAAGATAAAATGAATATACCAACGAAACAAAAAGCGGTTCAACTGACGGGGCCGAGTGAATTAAAGTTTAATACTGATAAGGATATTTTTACGCCGAACGATTACCAGATACTCGGCAGGGTTGAGGCGGTCGGGCTTTGCTTTTCGGATTTGAAACTTCTGAAGCAGTTTTCCACACATCCGCGAAAGACGTCAATTTTATCAGGCATTGACCAGAAGGTGCTGAAAGAGATTCCAAGTTATGTTCCTGATGAAAAGCCGGCGGTTCCGGGACATGAGGCGGTTGTGAGAATCGCGGCGGTTGGAAGCAAAGTGAAAGATGTGAAAGTTGGTGAACGGTTTCTCGTTCAGTCCGATTATCGGTGGCTGCCGACGAAAAACTCCAACGGTTCTTTCGGGTACAGCTTTGAAGGCGCGCTGCAGGAATATGTTTTGATGGACCAAAGGGTAATTACCGCACCGGATGGCAATTCGATGCTGATACCGACAACGGATAACTTATCGGCATCGGCAATCGCACTGGTCGAGCCTTGGGCGTGCGTGGAAGACGCATATTCAATCGTAGAACGCAAAACTCTGAAAAGCAGCGGAGAGACACTGGTAATAGATGATGCCGAATATTCAACCGATGTGCTGAGAAATTTTCTTTCAGAGTTCGGCGATCCGGCATCGGTTACTTATGCATCGAAAAATGAAATAGCGAAATTCGCCGATGCGAGTTTTGACGATATTATTTATTTCGGCTGCGACGCAGAAACAATCGAGCTTGTATTTCCGAAACTGGCGGCGGGAAGTTTGCTGAATGTCGTGCTTTGCGGCGGAAAACTCCAGCGCAAAATAAAATGCAAAATCGGAAGAGTGCATTACGGCAATATCAGAATCATCGGAACAAATTCCAACAATCCGGCTGATTCGATGGCTTATATACCTGACGGCGGGGAAATCCAGAAAGGCGACAGAATCAATGTCGTCGGGGCAGGCGGGCCGATGGGCGTTATGCATGTTGTGAGAAATCTCTGCCAGGGAGTAAAAGAGATAAGCGTTTACGGCGCAGATTTGGATGATAACAGGCTCAATATTCTGAGCAGTGTCGCGGCGCCGCTTGCAAAGAAAAATAAACTTAAATTTATACCGTACAATTCAGCAAAAGATAAAATCGCTGAAAAGTTCAATTATATAATTATAATGGCGCCGGTAACGAAAATTGTTGAAATGGCGGTTGAATCGGCGGATGTAAACGCGAAGATAAATATTTTCGCGGGGATTCCAGCGACGGTTGATGGCGAAATAGATTTGAATACCTATATCGATAAAAAAGCATATTTCATCGGAACAAGCGGCTCGACACTCGAGGATATGAAAATTGTTCTTGCGAAAGTTGAGAAGGCATCGCTTGATACGAACATTTCGGTCGGCGCAGTTTGCGGACTTGACGGAGCAATCGACGGTATTAATGCTGTTGAAAAACAGTTAATTCCCGGTAAAATAGTTGTTTACCCACAATGTGAAAAACTGCCATTGACAACGCTGGAACAAATTAAAACTCAAATGCCTGATGTAGCGGGCAAACTTAATAACGGATTATGGTCGAAAGACGCTGAAGAAGCGTTGATAAAGAAATTCTCACGGAAAGAAAAATGAAAATAGAAAAATCACTGGCTGATTTAATTAAGATTTCAAACACAGTAGGAAAAGACGCAAAACTGGTTCAGGGCGGAGGCGGAAATACTTCCGTCAAAACCGATGACGGTAAATATATGTTCATAAAAGCCAGCGGATCAGCGCTCAAAGATATGAACGAACAAATCGGCTGGCGAAAGCTCAATATAGAAAAAGTATTGTCGATTCTGGCCGATAAAGAAATCACCAGACTTGATGCCACAAAACGTGAAACAGAGGTTGTCAAAAGACTTGCGGATTGCTGCTGTGATGATTTAAACAGCAATGCGCGGCCGTCGGTTGAGGCACATCTTCACGCAATGCTGGATAAATGCGTCATTCATCTTCATCCAGACGCTGTGCGAGCATTTGTAAACGCAAAAGACGGGCAGCAGAAAATAGACAAGATTTTCAAAGGGTGGAAATATCCGCCTTTGTGGATTCCGTATGTTGACCCCGGTCTTATGCTCGCAAAGAAAATCGCGGCTTTGATTGGCAATTATAAATCGCAGTATAATAGAAAGCCCGCTGTCCTTCTGCTCGAAAAACACGGATTGTTTGTAAGCAGCGATTCACCGAATACGGCATTGAAACTCGTATCGCAAACTGTCGGTATGATGCAGAAGGGTCTGAAATCTCCGACAAAACCGGTTGCAAAGAATATTTCGATTGAAGAAATCGTAAAGACCAAACTTGCGATAAGGAATGCATACTTCAAAGCGGCAGGTCAATATGTGCAGGCGAAATTTTATATCGATGAAACTATCGCCGCTTTTTTGAAACATAAAGACATCAAAAAAATGCTCTCAAGTTCAAGTTTGAGTCCCGATGAGCTTGTTTACGCAAACGGAACTCCGGTATGGCTTGAGAACGCAACTCCTGAAAAGATTGCGGCAAAACTAAATTCGCAGATTAAAAAAGGCGAAAAAATCGCAAAAGCATTTTTAGTAAAAGACCTTGGCTTATTCGTAACCTCAAATGAAAAAAATGCAGGTGTTGTCAGAGACATTGTTTCAAGTTCACTGTTTATTCGTCATAATGCGTTAAGTATGGGCGGGATAAAATCGCTGACAAAGCGTGAAATAGATTTTGTAAATAACTGGGAATCGGAAGCATTTCGTCAAAAAGCGGCATGTGATTCGGTTGACGGTTTATTGAAAGACAAAATCGCGGTTGTAACCGGCGCAGGCAGCGGACTTGGCAAGAGCATCGCAATCGGAATCGCAAAATCCGGCGCGGCAGTTGCGCTTGCAGATATCGATTCGGCGGCGGCAGAGCAGACTAAAGCAGAAATTTTAAAGCAGCTCCCATCGGCGGAACTTCTTGTGGCACAATGCAATGTGACGAACGAAACAAGCGTTCAAAATGCTTTCAGCCAGATAATGGATAATTTCGGCGGGCTTGATATTCTTGTCAATGCGGCGGGAATCGCTCCTGCGTTTTCACTTGTCAATATGCCTGTTGAAAAATGGCGAATGGCTCTTGAGATAAATTTGACAGGTTATCTGCTGATGGCCAAATACGCGGCAAAATTAATGATTGCACAGGGAATCGGCGGAAGCATAATAAATTTAAGTTCCAAATCTGGATTGGAAGCGAGCAAAGACAACACACCATACAACGCAACCAAAGCAGGCGAAATACATATCGCACGCGGCTGGGCAATGGAACTCGGCAAACACGGCATACGCGTCAATTCAGTATGCCCCGGCAATGTTTTCGAAGGTTCGAAAATATGGAATCCGGAATATATCAAGACGTGTGCGAAAAAATACGGTATCAAACCTGAAGAAGTAATTCCTTATTATGTGAGCAAAACAATTCTCGGTTTGGAAATTAAAGGGCAGGACATCGCAGACGCTATAATTTTTCTCTCATCAGAAAAAGCGAGAGTAATCACCGGCCAGACACTTGTCGTTGACGGCGGACAGGTGATGGTGAGATAAACGATTTTTTTTAATCGCTGATTACGCGGATTACACGAATTATTTTATATTTATTCTTCCTGGACGACGATTACTTCGTGGTCTCTGACCTCAATTGGTATTAGTTTTCCGCAGGTTTTACAATTTAAGGATAATGAGCCATCCGCTTCGACACGCAGTCTCATTGCCTTTTCGCAGCATGTGACGGGATTTCCTTCATCATCGAGAACCGTCAAATAAACTTCCTGTTCAATTGAAGGATGACGGGCAATAACAATATCTCTTGGCGTAAAATACTCCACTGCCCATGTATCGCATCCTTCACAGGTAGCGACAATGGAGTTTCTTAATTGTCTGGCCTGTTTTTCTTTGAGAGTTTGAATAAGCTCGGGCTTTTTTTCCTGACATCCGATTAAGAAAACAATCAGCGTCAACAACAAAACTAAAAATGCTTTAATCATAGTTTAACTCCTGAGTTTCAGTGCGGTTTGCGCGACTCTTTTTCCTAACGCTTTGACGATTTCCAAATCTTCTTTTGTGGGTTCAAGACTGTTGTCCGGACCGGCGATAGTCGAGGCACCATAAGGTGTGCCTCCGCGTCCTTCGGTATGCAGCATTCCGGGAGTAGAATACGGCACACCTACGATAATCATTCCAAGATGCAGCAACGGCATAAGCATACTTATTAATGTCGTTTCCTGTCCGCCGTGAGTTGTAGAGGTGGAAGTAAATAAGCCTACAGGTTTGCCTTCCAAAGCGCCTTCGAGCCAGAGCTTTGCGGTCAAATCAATAAATCTTTTCATCTGGGCAGTCATATTGCCGTACCGGGTAGGCGAGCCGATAACGTAACCATCTGCCTGTTTAAAATCTTCAAGAGTGCAGAGCGGAATCTTTTCCTGTTTTTCCCAGACCTTTTTCGAATGTTCATTATTCAGGATTTTATGCTCCTCTTCGGGGAATTCAGCGACTCTTCTGAAAACAACTTCGGTACCGTCAACGGAACCTGCGCCCTGCCTGGCACTTTCAGCCATTTTAAAAATGTGTCCATAAATGGAATGATACAGTACAAGAATTTTCATATTTGTCTTTCATTCAATAGAAATAGCGCCTGCCGGGCAATATTTAACCGCCTTTCGGCAGGCCGCCTCGTAATCATCTGTATTAATCTCCTCTTCTATTTTTTGCGCACATCTACTACATTCACAGACCTGGCTGCATATATTTTCGCATATACCCCAGCCATTACATCGAAATTTATCAATAATAACTTTCATGCATTTATCTGGAAGTTTGTTTCTGCAATCTCTGGCCGGCACATTCTCCATCCGCGCATTTGTACCACACAAAAACATGCTTTCCTTCTCTCACCCTGTCTGCCTGCACCATATTCCGGCCGCAAATCGGACACAATCCTCTTCGCTCGGCAATTTGCATCTTTGCATCTAATAAGTCAGTCTTAAACATATCAATATCTCCGAAAAAGTTTTCCATGTTTCTTCTAACAATAACAACTACTTATACTTAATATAATTTACATATAGAATGGGTAAATCCCCCCATTTAAACCTCGAAAGTGCTTATAAATGAATTCTAAAAGTGTATAAAAAAAAACCCCGCCGCAAAAGCCGTTTTAATCAATATTAAGGGCCTGATGCGCGCGGAGTTTATGCTGTTTTCAAAGGTGGGTTTTAAGTTTTCTTAATATTGACCTGCAGAACGGAATTTAATTCTCCATAAGGATTAGGTTCTGTGGTTTCATTATTCGGGTCGTGCTGCCAGTTATTATCGACAACAAACCTATATCGATAGCTGCCTGCTGTAAGGGGCAGTTTAACCTGCCAAGTGCCTTTTTTGTCAATTTTTTTCATAGGCGTCATCTGCGGCTGCCAATTGTTGAAATCTCCGGCTACCTGCACCTCGGAGGCATCCGGGTAAAAGGCAGTGAAAACAACGGCACCCCTTACTTTTTTTACGCCATAGGGTTTTACTGTTTTTCTGGGTGCTCGTTTAACTTTAACGGCAGCCCTTCTTCCCTCTTTAACACCTTTCATAATCAATTCCTTTCCGAAACATAATCTCTATCCCTGTTTTTTCTCGAAGCTCTTTTTGTACCGGCTTTTTTAGCAGTCAGGAGTTGCCTTGAATCAGTGTATAGAATATTTTTACATCGCGAACAGAGATTGTCAAGTACGTTCATAAAATTTATATAAGAATCATAAGGCGAATCATAGGGGTTAAAATATTTATGTACATCGCCATCTGAAAACCATTTTGTACACATATAGTAAAAATGATCGGAAGTCAGGAGCTTTCGCCAGTCCTCGATAATGCCGCTGTCGGCGGTATCTTTAACCATTTGCTCGATTTTATATACTTCGGTCAACGCGTTCCGCTGCATAGGATTTCCGAGCCAGGCGGAAACATCGCGTTCAATATCGGCCCAGCTAATGGTATATGGGATGTCGAGCGTTTCACAAACAGGGTAGGATTGGATTACTTCGGAAGGCGTTTTAAATGAATTATCGGGGTGATTCAGGATTTCGCCCGGAAGATGACGCAAAAAGTTGAAAATGCCCGTGCTTTCCCACTGGTGTTCGCCGAAAGTTTCATAGTCCATAAAAAGATTTACGGTATAGCCGCAGCCGTTGACGGCATTAACCCATTGCGCGAATTTCGGAGCCCTCAAAGGCCACTCTGCCCAGCCCTGATTTGAAAAACGAAAAGCGATGTCGTCGCTGAGCTTGTAATTTTTGAGCAGGAGTTTTAATTTTTTGCAGCGCAACGGCTGATAAATGAAATTGGGACTCTTGTATCCGAGTATATGGTCGGCGCCCTCCGCTAAAATCGCATCGAATTGGCCGGTACTTTCAATTAACTCGGCAATCTGATTATTATAAATAAGTTCGGTGTTGCGGAAAATTTTTGGCTTTTGAGCAAAATGCTTCTCTATAGCCTGAGTATGCAAATCAATCTGGTCGAGAAACTCTTTATGTGAATATAAAGAACTTAAACTATGATGATAAGTTTCGCCGAGAAACTCGACACACCCTGTATCGGCAAGTTCCTTAAAAGTATAAAGAACATCGGGGGCATACTTTTCAAGCTGTTCGAGCAGAACACCTGTAATGCTGTATGCGACACGGAATTTGCCGTTGTATCTTCTTATGAGTTCGAGAATCAGGCGGTTGGCCGGCAGATAGCATTTGTCCGCGACCTTTCTGCAAATCTGGCTGTTCTTAAAATCATCATAATAATTGCTGTCTGTTTCGAAGATGGTGTAATTGCGGAGCCTAAAGGGCTGATGAACCTGGAAATAAAAACATACTGCTGCCATTGGACAATCCTTTTAAAAAATTATGCACAGGCAAGAACCTGTCTGTAGATTTCATTTACTTTTGCGGCGGAGTTATCCCATCGGAATCCGCCCGCCTCTGCACAACCGTTTTCGGTGAGCATTGTTCTGAGAGGCTGATGCTTTAAAACGGCCGCTATTTTGTCGGCCATCTCGTCAACATCCCAGAAATTTACTTTAAGTGCGTTTGAAACCGCTTCGGCAATTCCGCTTTGCCTGCTCAAAATTACCGGCACGTTATTTATCATCGCTTCAAGAGCGGCAATACCGAACGGCTCCGAGACGGAAGGCATCACATATAAATCCGACATTCGATAAACGCGCTCGACATTTTGCCCTCTTAAAAACCTGGTAAAGAAAACTTTATGCCCGATGCCGAGATATGCGGCGTATTCAATCATTCTGTGCGTCATATCGCCGTCGCCGGCTATTACGAATTTCACGTTACTCATTTTTTCAAGAACTCTTTTTGCGGCGGCAATAAAATATTCAGGGCCTTTCTGGAATGTGATTCGGCCAAGATATAAAACAATTTTATCCCGCTTATTGGAAATATTTCGAGTTGCGCCGCAGCTTTCCACTCCGTTATAAACAACCTTAATCTTTTCAGCAGGTACGCTATAACGGTTTATAATGATGTTTTTCGTATAATTGCTGACTGCGATGATTTTATGAGCCTTATGCATACCGTATCGTTCGATATCATAAATTGCCTGGTTAACATAATCTCCGCAGCGGTCGAACTCCGTCGAATGAACATGAACGACTGCGGGTTTGCCGCTTATTTCCGATGCTGCTATTGCGGCGGGAAATGTCATCCAGTCATGTGCGTGAATGATATTAAATTTTTCAGTTGCTGCTATTTGGGTCGCATTGCTGGTATATTTCTGCACCTTTTCGAATACATCGCCGCCGTAATGCTTCTGATTACCGGAAGAAGCCGTCTGCCAGATTGGTGAGCCGCTTTTTGTTTCGACATTTTTTTCAATGGAAGTCGAAACGCCCGATGCAGAAGCGTATGGGTTCAGCGCAGTGTGTGTGGAACGAAATGTGATGTTCTTAAATTCCTCAGAATTTAAAAAACCATCAGCAGTAAGAATTTTCATAAAGTCACTGGTCTGGTCATTTCCGCCAGGGAGCACAAATGTAATTTTTGTGCCCTGCCGACTCATCGCCTTTGTAAGACCGTAACACGCAGTACCTAAACCGCCGCTTATAAAAGGCGGAAACTCCCAGCCAAGCATGAATACCTTCATAGCAATCCCGCTTAAAAAAACAAAAGATTTATACGATGAAAGTACTTTTTAGGGGCAAAATTGGAAATAGGGAAATCCCCTATTTGAAAGGTAGCATTTGCTCAAAAGAGGTTTTTAGCGTTTGAACGATGTTTTTGTCACGGCGCTTCAGCCGAAGTCAAACCTTCTCTTATCGCGTATTTCGTTAGATTTGCGATGCTGTCTATTTCAAGTTTATGCATGATTCTTGTGCGGTGTCCCTCGACGGTTTTGGGGCTTACATGAAGCATTCTTGCAACTTGTTTGGTTGTTTTCCCTTCGGCAATAAGTTGCAGAACCTCGCGCTCTCTGTCTGAAAGAATTGCAAAGGCATTCTGCTTTTCCTCGGTGCCCTGCATCATATAATTTTCAATTACCACTCCGGTAATGGACGGACTGATATAAATTTTATTCTGCATAACAACACGTATCGCGTTTATCAGTTCCGAATACTCACAGTCTTTAAGCAAATAACCTCTTGCGCCTGACTTAAACATTTCATGAATGAACTTTTTATTCGAATGCATCGAAAGAGTAATAATTTTGATTTGGGGATGAGCCTTTAGAATTTGCCTCGTGGCCTCTATACCGTTTAGTTCGGGCATAGCAATATCCATCATCATTACATCAGGCACAAGCTCGTGCGCAAGTTTAACAGCTTCATAACCGTTTTCTGCCTGACCGACTATTTCCATATCCTCTTCGCCTTTGAGCGCCTGGCTTAAACCGTGCCTGAGTACCTTATGATCGTCAACCAAAACAATGCGAATAGCCATCTTATACTCCTTTTCTTTGTTTTCCTTTGCTCAATGGAGCAGTTAATATTACAGTCGTGCCTTTGCCTTTTTGCGAATGCACTTTTAAATTACCGCCTAATGTTTCAAGTCTTTCCTGGATACTGAACAATCCGAAACCTGATTTTCCTTTTTTCACGTCAAGGTCTTTTACGTTGAATCCGATACCGTCATCCTTTACAACAATACGAATTTTATGATTGATTTTTTCAACATTAATATCAACATTTTTCGCCTGGCTGTATTTAATTATATTAATAAGCAACTCTCTGATGGATCTGTAAAATAAAATCTTATCCTGTTCCATCAGCGTCTTTTGGGGCAAATCGCATCTGAAATTATACGTGAATTTACCTTTTTTGGCAGAATCCTCCGCCAGTTCTTCTATCGCAGCATCGAAGCCGATGGCGTAAAGTGTCGAAGGACTTAAATCGGAGGTGAGAGTTCGAGTTTCTTCAACCGCTTGTCTGACAAATTCCCAAATCTCCTGCAAAGAACCTTTCATTTCATCCGGAGCAATCTTAATCAACGCCCCAAGCTCTTTTTTCGAAAACGCAAGCAACTGGCCGATTGAATCATGCAGGTGAGTTGCGACCTGCCGGCGTTCACGTTCTTCTACCATTATAAGCTCCGAAGAAAGAGCTCTCAGTTTTTCCTGATTTTCGATTAATTTTGTTTCAGCTTTGGTTCTTTCGATAATTTCTCTCTGCAAAACCTCGACAATTTTTTCAAGCTGCCTTGTACGCTCTTTGACACGGTCTTCAAGCTCTAAATTTGTTTTTCGAAGTTCTTTTTGCGAATTCCTGTATTCTGTTATGTCGCGTCCATAGATATTGATATATCCGCTGTTTTTAATGGGCGTAATCGTGAAAGAGAATACAGATTTTTCTAAAGTTTCTTCTTTTAAAATATTGTTATTCGTTTTTATCGCTTCATCGATAAGCGATTTCCAGTCATCCGGAACAATTTCTCCGATATTTTTATTCCAAAATTTAAGAAGTCCATCGGCGGCGCTGTTGCCGTAAGAGATTGTGCCGTCGGCAAGTACGCGAAGCACAGGATAAGGATTTTCAGATGGGAATTTAGCAAGATTTTTTATCTGCTCTTCCACTTCTTTAAGTTCAGAGATATCCTGTATGGTTCCGAAACCACCTGTTAAAGTTCTATTTCGGTCAAATTCAAGTTCCGCTCTTTCTCTGACCCATTTTATTCTTCCATCGGCCAAGATTCGATGTTCGATATTATAAGGCTCACCATGTAAAGCGGCTTTCCATTTCTTATCGACATATTCGCGGTCATCGGGATGCACTTTATCGAGGAACGTTTCATAATTTTGAGGCGCTCCGCGCGTTGAACCGAAAATACGGTAAGTTTCCTCTGACCACGTCAATTCGTTTTTACGAACATTAAGTCTCCAGCTTCCTAAATGAGCCACTTCCTGCGCACGTTTTAAATCCTCTTTGCTTTCATGCAATGCCTCATCCGAACGAAATTTGGATATAGCGACTGTAAAATAATTAACCAGTCTTTCCAGCGAACTGATTAACTGGACAGTAAAATGCCCTTTATGCCTGTCACTAAGCTGCAGCAAACCAAGTCTTTCGTGCCCGATTCTCATCGGCAGCAAAGCCATCGACTCATATTTTTTTACATTGCATTTATTGCAATCGATTCTTCCTTTTTCGTTTTTCGTACCTTTTTCAAGGAGAAATTCAGATGTTGAATTAGTCCAAAAAGTACCGTGCTGAGTAAAATACGATAGCTGCGGGTCGGTCAGCCCTTTAATCACATTACCGCACATACACTCGAGAACGGGTTCTCCATTTTTATCGCAAATAGTCTGACCTAACAGGTCGCGCGAGCTAAGATAATTTTCCTGTAATATAAATTCTTCAGGAAAACCTTTGGTCTCAAAATAAGGATAATCTTCGCCATTTTTTAAACGGACTGCGGCAGCTTCACAGCCGAAGTGTTTCTGGAAAAATGACAGAGCGCCCCTAACCAATGCACGAGTAGTGGTGCTTTTATTGATGATGCGCAGAAATTCAATCGTGTTTTCACGTTCCTGCTCAATTTGTTTCCGTTCTGTAATATCCATCACGATACCGATTATCTGAACAGCACGGTCGGCATCATCATAAATAATATTTGCGCTAATCATCACCCATTGCAGCCCGTACAAAGGATGATGAATGCGGAATTCCATTTGAGGACTGGTGTGAGTTGCGATACATTGACTGAAAAGATAGCTTACTTTATCGCGGTCACGTTCATCGACAGCTAGCAGCATGTTCTCAGAGTTTATCTGCATCTCCTGTTCGAATCCGAAAAGCTCATACGTCTCGGGCGAAAGCCAGCCCTGGTTTTTTAAAATATCCCATTCCCATGCGCCGCTTTTACCGGCCTGCAGAGACAGCCTTAACCGCTGCTCACTAAGCCGAACCGCTTCTTCCGCTTTTTTGCGTTCAATCGCATAATCTACAGCGCGAATAATGAACGGGCCGTCAACCTGTCCTTTTACAAGATAATCCTGTGCGCCGATTCGAAGAGCATCAATTCCCGTTTTTTCATCATCAATTCCTGTAAGAACCACAATAGGTATATCGGAAGTGGTTTTTTTCACATTTAGAACGGTATCAAGACCGCGGCTGTCGGGCAGGGTTAAATCAAGCAATACGGCATCGGTATAATTATCTTTTAAATGCGCTACGGCCTCTTCCAGCGTTCTCGCTACGCTCAGGTAAATATCCCAAACCTTACTGGATAAAATATATTCTTCAAGAAGCGCAGCATCACTTACGCTGTCTTCGACAAGCAATAATCGGAGCGGTTTTTTTATATCTCTGTTTTCCATATTTTTTAGCAGATAGAATGTAGAATCCACATTCTAATCAGCAGCATTCTATTTAGCCATTGTCTTGCTTTAGCGCTTTTTGGACAATCTTTTTATTTTTCCAGGCATCCATATCATTCCTTTCATTCAAATTTCACTGAAACCTTCTACCCGCCAGGTACTACATTCTGCCTGCTAATTTCTCGGCGGCAGTGTTACAACTGTCAGCCAGAAATTTTCGATTGTTTTGACAACACCAATAAATTGCTGAAAATCCACCGGCTTGGTGATATAACAATTCGCGTGAAGCTGATACGATTTAAGTATATCTTCATCAGCCCGCGAAGTGGTAAGGACGACTACCGGAATAGTTTTCAGCACGGGGTCTGTTTTCAGTTCCGCAAGCACTTCACGGCCGTCCTTTCTCGGTAAATTAAGGTCGAGCATAATCAGGTCCGGCCTTGGCGCATTTTTATAAACACCCTGCTGCCTTAAATACGCCATCGCTTCAACGCCGTCCTCGACGTTGAAAAGCCTGTTTGCAACTTTACCAGCCTTTAAAGCCTCCAGTGTCAAAGCTGTGTCGCTGGGACTGTCTTCCACCAGCAGAATCTCAATTGGTCTTGCGTCTGCAACATTCATGTTTGTTCTTACCTCCGGTTAAATAGGATACTTTTTTATTACTTACGTTATACATGTCATAACATTATGGTTAAGATTCCTTTCTATCCGGGACAGTAAAATAAAAAGTCGAACCATTTTCCCGTTCTGATTCGAACCAGATTTTCCCGCCGTTCCTTTCCACAATTTTTTTGCATATCGATAAACCAATACCGGTTCCCGGATATTTATCGCGCGTGTGCAATCTCTGAAAAATCAAAAATATTTTTTCGCCGTATTCTTTTTCAATTCCTATACCGTTATCTTTGACTGCGAATTGCCAGAACCTGTCCTGCTTTTTTGCGCTTATATGGATACGCGGCACATCATTGCTTTTAAATTTTATCGCGTTGCATAGAAGGTTCTGGAACACCTGTGCCAGCTGAAGTTCGTCTATACGAACAGTCGGCAAATTATCCGAAGTAATCTGCGCACCCGACTCCTTAATAGTTCTATCCAGTTGCGCAAGGGCACGGTCAAGAGCCTTGCCGGAATTGATAGGGTCAGGTTTTTTCCGAGGCGCTCCGATTCTTGAATATTCAAGCAGTCCCTGAATAAGCGTCTGCATTCTTACAACGCCGTCAACGGCGAAATTCATATACCGCAGATTTGTTTCATCGAGCGAAGTTCCCATTCGCATCTTCAAAAGGTCAACAAACCCCGCGACTGCCCGCAGCGGTTCCTGTAAATCGTGGCTGGCGACATAAGCAAACTGTTCGAGGTCTTTATTCGACCTTGCCAGTTCATCGGTCCTCTGTTTAACCAACTCTTCCAAATGAAGCCGATATTTTTCAAGCTCCGCTTCCGTCACTTTTTTCTCTGTTACATCCGTACAGGTTCCAATCCATTCACGTATGGAACCGTCATCGTTTGATACAGGCACTCCGCGCACATACACATTGCGATACTGCCCGTCTTTCCTGAGCAGCCTGTATTCCGTTTCATACAGCGTACCATTTTCTATGGCTTTCGACCATATTTTCGCGGTTCTTTCCCGGTCATCAGGATGAAGTGAATCAATCCATCCCCAGCCTTGAATTTGTTCGAGATTTAAACCCGTAAAATCTCTCCATAAAGGCATATCGAAAACAACCTGACCTTCGGCATTGGTAGTCCATACAACCTGTGTGGTGGCTTCTGCTAGAGAACGATAACGCTTTTCGCTTAACTCGAGTGAACTTTGCGCTTTCTTGTGCGCGGTAACGTCAAGGCCAATCTCCATAATCAAAGGTGAACCGTCGGCGTCTCTGAACGGATAATCAAAGATGTCATAATTATTACCATCAGGGCCGACCCATTCCCAAAATTGAGGCTTATTGGTTTTCAAAACATTATAAGTCTGGCAGTTTTCGCAAGGCTCTGTGCGATTGAACAAATATTCATAGCATTTTTTACCTTTATCCTGCCCGAAACGGTCTTCAAAAAATTTATTCGCATAAGCAACGTGATAATCCGGCGTCAGCAGAATCGCATAAGCCGGCAGCATATCGAGAACATCTTCGAACCGTTTGCGTTCAGCCTTTACCACTTTCTCTGCCTGTGTGCGGAGTTGGATTTCCTCCTGAAGCGTATCGACTGTTCGGCTTAATGCCGATGTTCGCTGCCGGACTTTTTCTTCAAGTTCTTCGTTAGCTTTAAGCAATTGTTCTTCGGCCCTCACGCGTTCCATTGCGATAGCCACCTGGTCAGTAACGCTTCTCATCAGCGTTAAATCGCTTTGAGTGAAATTATTTTTCTCCTTCGTGCCGAAAGATAATGTCCCAATCACATTACCATGCGACAAAATGGGATTGCTGGCAAAAGCTTTGATACCAAATGAGCGAACAAGGTCTGCTCGCAGGTCTTTTGTTTCAGGAATATTTTCAACCATTAGAGGTTTACCATCCCTTGCGACGCACCCGCAAATCGCAGCCCCCAAATCGAGCCATTCGATTTTTTTGAAAGTTTCATCCGGTATTCCGGCATAGGCGTTCAGATGAATACGTTTTTTATTTTCATCGTAGAGATAATTGAAAAACACCTGGCAATCGAGATGCTCCATTACCTTTCGGCAAAGGGAATTAATTATCATCTGCGGATTCTTGCTTTGAAGCAGCTGCTCAGCGGTTTCAGACATTATTTCGAAACGCTCTGCACTCTCACGCACCGAGTCTTCGGCATTTTTTCTTTCCGTAATATCCGTTCCTACTGCCAGAATTTCAGATAAATTTCCATTTTCATCGTATAATAGTTTATTCGTCCACGCCATCCACAACCTTCGTCCCTCTTTGCAGATATTCTCGTTAACATTGTTTACATATCTCTGCGGATTTTCCATGATATCCTTTATCAGGCCGGTCAAATCCCTGCCTGTGGACTCACGCTGCGGAACGAGTATTCCAACATCCTGCCCTAAAATTTCATCAAGTTTGTAGCCGAATAATTTCTGAGCATATTCGTTGAAAAATGTTATTTTGCCCTCAGAATTCCAGCGAAGAATTACGCATTGGACATTTTCAATAAGCTCGCGATATTTTGTTTCGCTTTCCCGAAGAGCAGCCTCTGCCTTTTTGATGTCTGTAACGTCTCTTGCGGCTACAACAGTCCCCACAATATCATTTTGAGAATTGCGAATTGGACTGAAACTGAAACTGCCGTAACGGATTTCGCCGGTGTTTTTGTTTTTGAGTATATAAATTTCGTTAATCGCCTTTTCTCCTCGCAATGCGCGTGGAGTGGCCCACATATCCAATGGCGCAGGCCTGCCGTCTGAAAAATATACATCACCTAAAGTTGGATAATCTGAAAACTTTCTAAGGACTTCATCCCTGCTCTTAAGACCACAAAAAGAAACAAAAGAATCATTGAAATCTATGATGTCTCCTTTTTCGTCAGAGATGAAAACTGCGTCTGTCATACTGTCAAGAGCCGTCTTCAAAACAGCCCTGCTTTCAAAAATTTCTTTTTCTGCCCGCTTTTGGTCTTCCAGCGCTCTGGCGAGCTGGATATTGCTATAGCTCAATTTGGAAATCTTATTGGTTAAGCTTAAAAAGAACAGCTTGGCTGCTTCTATCGATTCTCTGCTCAGACGCGGAACTTGCTCCAGAGCGGACATATATTCTTTTTCATCGAATCCGTATTGTTGCGCCTGCCTGCGGAACAATTCATAATCAATTTGCTCATCATCGAAGAAAAACTGCCCGATAAATAAATTGCCCAGATGTTTGCCGCCGACTCTGATATTCGTGGCCATATCCCACATATTATTTTTGCATTTATAAAGCCTGAACTGCCCTTCCGGTATTTCCACTGTAAGCTGGGTATCACTTTCAATGCAGTGAAGACAGGACTGGTGATGCATGCGATGGAATTTAGTGCAGATGCCCTGCCAGCCGACACCGATAAGAATATCGCCTTTGACGTCAATTATCGACATTGGTATGTGAGCGAGTTTATAAAAATTATCCATCATTTCCTGTATTTCAGGAATATTGATAATATCGCCAAGTTCAAGGTTTCCGATATCGCCCTGGGGCGCTATAATGCTTTCCAGTTTGGCTCTGATTTGCTCACGATTTTTCAACAGCAGTTCCTGTTCCCTTTTCTGCTCTGTAATATCGTGGAGGCATTTGAATTTAGACATTTCGCCGGTTTCAAAATTAAGAAACGGGGCGTCTACAACATCATATATTCTTCCGCTGCCGTTCTCGTATGTCTCATGTATTGTTTTCCCCTTGAGCATTTCGGTAAATTTGCACACTTCGCACGGCTCGTTATTGTGCTGGAAATACTGATAACATTTTTTGCCTTCGGCCGTTCCCATCATTTTTTGAATCGCGGGATTGGCATATTCAATATCATAATCCTGATTTACTATGCAAATTCCGTCAGGCACCGTATCGAGAATTTTTTCGAGTCGTTTGCTTTGCTCGGCAAGTGCGCTTTCTTTTTGCTTTAGAGTACGGAATAATGTCCCGTAAGGGTCAATAAGCTGCTGCCTGATTAGCGCCCTGTAAATCAGATAAAACGAAACTAATCTCAGCAAATGCCCGACCAGATTCGCTCTTCCATAAACATCTGTATAAAGCGTAAAAGTTATTTCAGACAGGATTGATGATATCAAGCTGAAAATTAGAAAAGCAAGTACAGTTTTTTTGAATTGTTTGCGGTTGAACGCGAGAATCAGAATTGATGCAAAGAACAGACAGATTATAATATATTCGCTGAGTTTTTTGAAATCTGTAAGACCTGCACCCTCAACATAACAAGCCGGGAATATTTTCCAGTAGCTAATCGACAATATTATCGCGCTTGTGATGATGACATAAACGCTTATCACCGCGTTCATGTTTACTTTTCTTTTTATGAAAAATGCGGCGGCAATGAAGGATAAACTTTGCATGTATCGGGATGCAATCCAAAGCTGTGTGGCGGCATTTGCGCTGCCATCGGGAAAAATCGCCATTCCCTTGTAAGCAAGGGTATGAAGCAAATCGAGTATCCCTATAAACAGAAAAGAGACGCCGATAAATGTAACATAATCTTTTTCCGCAAATCTGTGTACATTGTAAACGAGAAGAAATATTGCGAAAGCAACCGAAATGCTGAATAGTTCGGATACACTATGAAACAGCAGGTAGCTGTGCAAACTCAGTAGATACAATCCGCCAAGCACCGCAGCCGCACCAAAGAAGAAAAACCATTTCCTTGTTTTTATTGAATGTCCGTCAGTAGAACTCATAATTATAGCATTATAATATCTTTAAACATAAACAATGTAGGCCTATATATAATATAGGATTTTGCCTTGTATCGGCAATGAGGGAAAGTCTTATTTCTGCTATCCTAAAACCTTGATTTACAATATAATCCATTCATCTAATTATTTAAAGCTGAAATAAAATGTAGAGCCTTTTCCGCTTTCAGATTCTACCCATATCCTGCCGCCATGCCTTTCGACAATTTTTTTGCAAATCGATAACCCGATTCCTGAACCGGGATAACGGTCGGAACCAAGGCGATGAAAAATATTAAAAATGCGTTCGAAATGCTGCTTCGCAATGCCGATGCCGTTATCTTTAACGGAAAAGAGCCAACTGCCATCGTCTTTGCGGCAGCCGATGTGAATTTGAGGTTTTTCCTCAGATTTGAATTTTATAGCGTTTTGAATCAGATTCTGGAACAATTGTGCAAGCTGCCCGGGGTCCGCTTTGACAATCGGCAGCTCATCAGAGGTAACAACCGCGTCATTTTCAACTATGCTTCTATGAAGATTTGCGATTGCGGCGTTTAAAGCTTCCTTTGCCGATACAGCAACCTGCGCCTGCCTCTGGGTATGGACTCGCGAATATTCCAGCAGACTCGCAAGCAATTCATCCATCCGCACAACACCCTTAGTCGCGTAATTTATATATTCATTTGCTTTGGCATCTAATTTATCTTTATACTTATCTTTCAGAAGTCCCATAAATCCGCTGATTGCGCGAAGCGGTTCACGCAAGTCGTGGCTGACGATATATGCGAATTGCTCAAGCTCGTTATTTGACCGCTTCAGTTCCTGATTAAGCTGCTTTAACTGTTCAATTTTTAACTTGCGCTCAGTAACATCCAGAACAACACCGGTCATCCGCACACATTTGCCAGATTCATCCAATATTCCATGCCCCTTGGCATATATCCACCTGATTGAACCATCAGGATGTATCACACGATACTCGATATCGTACTCTTTTTTGTTTTCTGTACATTCTGATATCGCTTTTTCAACCATCTTGCGGTCATCGGGATGCAATAAATTCAGAAAAAATTCATGAGTTATTTTCGCATCCTTCTCAATGCCGAACATTGTTTTTGTTCTGGGGCCCCAAACCAGTGAATTATTCTTTATATCCCATTCCCAGATTCCAATTCCGCCGGCCTGAGCCGATAATTCAAGACGTGCCTGACTTTCCCGAAGTTGATTCTGCTGTTCGTTAATCTGGCGGATTGTTTCTTCGGTAGCCTCCAGCTCCGTCATATCCATCGCGACCATACATATACTTGCAGAATCGCCCTGCTGCATCAGATTTGCCGAGACTCGCGATGGAACAAGTGTTCCGTCTAACGCCTTAAACACGAGCCTTGCCCTCGCAGGTTTAACCGCCGCTCGGGAAAGCAGCGAGGCCACCTTCCTTTGTTCTGATGGCAGAACGAAATCTTCGAGAGACCTGCCTATAATCTCTTCCATAGGCCTTTGCAGCTTTATACTAAACCGTTCATTGCAGAATAAAATTTGCCCCTCAGGAGTAGTTGTCAGTCCGCCTTCGCTCATCGTTTCGACAAGACGCCTGTAAATCAGCTCCTCGCCGCTGAGCGTAAATATCTGCTCTCCTGCTGTGCCCTGCACAATAAGCGCATCGACTGCGCCTTCGCGTATCGCCTGGAGCGTATCTTCCGCTTCCTGTAAACGAATCCGCAATTCCTGATTTTCTTTCAACAGTTGTTCTTTAGTCTTTGTTTCCATTTTCTTCTTTTGGCTGAAGGTCAAGTCCGACAAGAATTTTTTCTTTGTTAGCCATATTGCCGATGAATTTTCGCAGCGGCAAAGGCAATTTTTTAATAAGCGTAGGCGCCACGATAATCTGCTCACCTTTGGCAAGCGCCGGCTGCTGGTAAATATCGATTATCTGAAGGTCATAACGGTCTTTGAGATTTTCCTCACAGATTTGCGTGATATTTTTAATCGCCCGCGATGATTGAACCGTAATGCCTGCCACATACAGTTTCAGTACATATTTTCTGCTTTTGTCAGCTTCTTTGGCTTTTTTTATCAAATCTTTTTCAAGACTTGACATTCTGTGAGTTTCGTCCTTTTTTTTTGGCATCTTTTTAACTCCTTTCGCGCAAATCAAGTCCGATGAGAACCCGCTCCGTATCCGAAAGGTCGCCGATTATCTTTCGAATAGGCTCGGGCAGTTTCCGCACCAATGTCGGCACGGCTACTATCTGATCGCCTCTTGCCAATTGAGGCTGTTTCATCAGGTCTATAACTTCTATATGATATTGTCCGGGCATGTGTTCTTCGCATATCTTTTTTAAGTTCAGAAAAGCCTTAACAGAACGTTCCGTTTGCCCCGCCACGTACAAACGCAATTCCCATTCCTTCTTTAATCCCTTTGTTTGCTTACGCGTCTTTTTATCATTTACTGCTGTCTGCATCTTAATTTTCCTTACATTTTTGTAACATTTCTTATTTTGCTTCTTCGAGAAGTTTTATACCCTCGTTAGTAATCATAAACTGCTGCACCTTGCTCGAATGAGCCATTCCTCTGGATTTCAAAATGTATAGCATCCGTTTGCGGTCGCCTTCTATTTCCGTGTTCCGCAGCAGAAGCCAGGTATCCATAAGCGATGATATGCCGACTTCACTCTGCTCCATTGCATTGCCTGCCGCCGTTAAGCTCGTAAATATACCTGTAACTTTCTCATTTTTAAGAAAATCAATAACCCGTGTCAGCATCGATTTAATCTCTACTGTTTCGCCAATGCTTGTCAGGCTCGTAATAGGGTCAACAATAACTGCGTGAGGTTTGAATTCTTCCGCAAGCTTATGAATAGTAACAAGATGTGCTTCGAGACCGAACAACGTCGGACGGCTCGAATGAAATTTCAATAATCCTTTTTTCTCCCATTTTTCGAGGTCAATTCCTATCGAACGCATATTTCGAATAATTTGCGGGGGCGATTCCTCAAATGAAAAATACAGGCATTTTTCTCCTTTTTCGCAGACACTATTTGCAAAAGACGCCGCAATACTGCTCTTGCCTGTACCTGCCGTTCCGCTAAGAAGAATACTGCTGCCCCGGTAAAAGCCTTTGCCCGCAAACATTGTATCGAGTTTCGGAATACCTGTCGAAACCCTTGATGTTGTAACCGGATATGTCAGCCCCAGCGAACTGATTGGCAGTACCGACAAACCTGTTTCATCAATCATAGTCGGATATTCATTCGTGCCGTGCTGCGACCCTCTATACTTAACTATACGTAATCGTCTTGTCGCCACTTGATTAATAATTCTATGGTCGAGAAATATTACACAATCGCTCACATATTCTTCAAGGCCGTGACGGGTAAGGGTACTTTCCCCTTTTTCGCCGGTGATTATTGCGGTAACTTTTTTCGATTTGAGCCATCGGAACAAACGCCTCAATTCCGCTCTCAATATCGCCTCATTCGGCAATCCCGCGAAAAGCGCCTCAACGGTATCCAGTACCACCCGTTTTGCCCCGATTTGGTCAATCATGCTTCCGAGCCGGACAAAAAGTCCTTCAAGGTCATATTCTCCTGTTTCTTCTATTTCGCTTTTTTCGATATGCACATAATCGACCGCCATTTTATTTTTCTTAACAAGGTCGTTTACATCCATTCCGAGCGATTCGACATTTTTAGCCAATTCCTGAGCATTTTCCTCGAAAGCCATAAAAACGCCCGGCTCATTGTACTCCGTTATTCCGCGTACAACAAACTCCATCGCCAGCAGTGTCTTTCCGCACCCTGCCGAACCGCAAACAAGCGTAGGCCGTCCTCTCGGCAGGCCCCCCTGTGTAATTTCATCTAATCCCCTTATACCTGTGGGACATTTCTCGATTCCCTTTAATTTGCTTTTTCGCCTCGCCATTTTTAAAGCTCCTTAACAATTATATACGTTTTACTAATCATAATAATTACAGGTTTTTAAAAAGCCTTCAGAGAATTATTGATTTCATCTAAAGCATTTAAAGTAAAATAAAAAGTAGTGCCTTTTCCGTTTTCCGATTCTACCCAGATTTGTCCGCCATGCCGCTCGACAATTTTCCTGCATATCGATAATCCTATGCCGTGACCTGGGTATTGCTTATCTGTATGAATCCGCTGAAAAATTTTAAAAATGCGGTCATAATCCTTCTGCTCGATTCCGATTCCGTTATCTTTAACCGAAAACAGCCAGCTATCTTCCTGCTTTTTGCAGCCGATGTGTACTTTCGGTTTTTTGCTGTTTCTGAATTTTACGGCATTATGAATAAGGTTTTGGAACAATTGCGAAAGCTGCCTGCTGTCGGCTCGCACTATCGGCAGTTCATCGCAGGTAATTACTGCTTTTGCCTCTTTAATGCTTGCGTTTAGATTTGCAATTGCCGCATCGAATGCCGTTTTTACCTCTGTCGGCTCCTGTACACCGCCGCGGGTATGAATGCGCGAATATTCGAGCAGACACGAAAGAAGACCGTCCATTCTCATCACACCTTCGCTGGCGAAGTTTATGTACCCCTTCCCTTTTTCATCGAGTTTGTCGCCGTACTTCATTCCCAGCAGCCCGATAAATCCGCTTATTGCGCGAAGCGGTTCGCGCAAATCGTGACTTGCGACATAAGCAAATGCTTCAAGGTCTTTATTAGACCGTTTAAGCTCTTCTGTAGTCTGCTTTAACTCTTCTTCTCTTTTCCTGCGTTCTGTGATGTCGATAAAAACTGCTACCGCTCCTGTTGTATTCCCTTTCAAGTCAAGGACTGGCCTTATATTGCCCAAAAGCGTACGGACATCGCCGGTATCGAACATAAAGTCCAATGTATAATCTCTAAGTTCCATGCCTGTTCGCGCAACTTTTTGAATCGGCATATCATCCGGCTTAAGTTCTCTGCCATCTTTAAAAAGGCGATAATGCGCCAATTTTTCAGTTGCCTCAGTTAAACTTTTAGAAAGATTCTCCGGCTCCGGAACTCGGGAAAATTCGTATGCTGTCCTGTTTCCAACTATGACATTGCAGTCCTTATCAAGCGCAGTCCATATCATTGCAGGGGCAGCATCAAGTGTCGCCTGCAACTGTGCCGCCTGGTTGTTGGCAAGATTCTCGCTTTCCAGTAAAGCAGCTTCTGCTTTTTTGAGTTCAGTTATATCATTGCCAATAGATAATATCTCTATAACATTGCGGTCATTGTCGTACTTAACTTTGTTAGTCCACGAAACCCAGACAAGTTTTCCGTTTTTTCGCATATTTTGGTGGACATTCGTTTTATATTTTTCAGGCTGGGACAAAATTGCATGCGCCATGGCGGCAAGGTCATTGTCCGCCTCATCCTTTACTGGTATTGTTGTACCTATTACATTTCTGCCAATCAATTCCTCCCAGGTATAACCAAAAAATTTCAGTCCGAATTCATTCATAAATGTTATATTAAGATTTTTATCGGCTTTCATTATTATGCTGTTGGAAGTTTCTATAAGCTCCCTATATTTCTCCTCAGCCTGCTTGCGCTCGGTGATATCGAAGTTCACTCCCATAAAGCGTGCTGTGTGGTCTTTATCGGAAAAAAATTGTCCCTTTCCGGCAAGCCACCGAACTTCACCATCGCCGCGGATAATCCGAAACTCCGTATCGAAATTCCCGGTTCTAACAGCCTCCTGCCATTGTGCCTGCAAAGTTTTTAGGTCTTCGGGATGAACAAATTTAAAGAAGGATTCAGGATTGCTCGGAATCGCGTCGGGCCTGATTCCCAATAATTCGTACTCAGTATCATTCCATCGCGTTCTACCGGTTGCGAGGTCAACTTCGAATGTTCCCATGGCGCTTGCCTTAAGCACAAGGCGCAGCCTCTGCGCACTCTCACGAAGCGCTTCCTGCAATGATATGCTGCCGCCTGATTCACGTAATGAAGCAATAACCGCGATAAGCATATACACACCGCTGAGCATCTGTGCAAAGCGGCCTGTCCACCCCAACAAACTGCTGTGAATCGTTTGTATCATAATCCCGAACAAGCCGACTGCGATAAGCCAAAGAGCAAGGGAGTACCATTTTGAAAATGGGCTTAAAGGTCTGTCGTTTGTTTCTCTTAATAGAACAGCCGTTAGGGCAAACATCGCGACAGCCGAGCCTAATACGATTTGCCGAATTATTGTTCCGCCCTGTCCCTGTATAAAAAAGACAGGGGTTTTTCCTGTTAGCGTCAAAAATACAGTAAACCCGGTGATACATAGCGAAAATGTATAAGCTGCTGCAAGCACAAAAACAGGCTTATGCACCGTACGCCGCCGCATAGACAAAATCACACCCGTAAGATGGCAAAACCCGGATAACCAAACACAGGAATTATGAATTGTAATTGATGAATTGACATCGAACTGATGATTGGCACTTTTTATCAAAGCTGCGCCTACCCCAACCAGGGCAGACAACCCCCAGATTAGCACGCCGCAGCCAACCATCAGCATTCCTAAATTGCGCCTCTCAAGAAAACTTCGTGCAATCAGATATGTAATAAAAAAAGAGATTAATGTTGAAAAAACAATATTAAGCAGCAAAAGTAATTTGGGATAATTATATGCAATGTGCAAATGTTCGGCACGAAGAACCAGTATAGCAATAAGCAGCAGAGGAATGGGAATCCACGCGAAACGGCTGAAATATGAACCCAAGGTTTGCTCCTGCACACCTTGCAGATTCATCCCTGCATCTGTGTTAGTCCTTTTTCCCAACTTTGGCCCCGCTTAAAATCGAGAATTTTAGCTAATTTATTCTATATCCTTTTTATTCAGAAAACAATATACGATTTTTACTTTTTTTGCATTAGGGGAAAACCTCTATTTTCCTTTTACGAACCTCATTTTAAGCAAAATACTTAGGGGTAAATGAGGGTTTTCCCTATATGACCGCAATTTATATCCCTGTAAGCTGATTATTGCCCGCTTTTAATCGGCTGCAAAGAATGAAAAAACAACTTAAATGCTTATTCGTATAAGGGTTGTCTCGATTTTTTTTGCAGCGATTTTTAAGAAAGATAATTTATGGATAAATATGTTTGCATTCACGGCCATTTCTATCAGCCGCCGAGGGAGAATCCCTGGCTTGAGGATGTTGAGCTTCAGGATTCCGCCTATCCTTATCACGACTGGAACGCGAAAATCACCGAAGAATCGTACCGCACCAACGCCGCATCGAGGATTTTAAGTTCTGAACGCAAAATTATCAATATCGTCAGCAACTATTCGAATATGAGTTTCGATTTCGGCCCGACTCTGATGATTTGGCTCCAAAGACACGCGCCCGATGTTTACGAAAGCATCATCGAGGCAGACAAACAGAGCCGGAAAAATTTTTCAGGCCACGGTTCGGCTATCGCTCAGGCTTACAATCATATCATTATGCCTCTTGCCAACAGGCGAGATAAAGTTACACAGGTTATTTGGGGGCTTACGGATTTCGAGCAGCGCTTCGGCAGAAAATCGGAAGGTATGTGGCTGCCCGAAACTGCCGTTGACCTTGAGACGCTCGATATACTTGCCGAAAACGATATCAGGTACACGATTCTTTCGCCTAATCAGGTCAAACGTGTTCGAAAAATCAGCGACCATAATTGGCAAAATGTAAATCGTGACAACATTGATACTTCCCGCCCATATCTTTGCAAACTTCCGTCCGGCCGAACAATCACTTTATTTTTCTACCACGGCGCAACCGCCGGAGATGTCGCAAACGGAAGTATTTTGAGAAGTGGCGAACTCTTTGCCGGAAAATTGCTGTGGCTTCTCGAAGATAACGGCGAACGCGCAAGACTTGCCCACATCGCCACCGATGGCGAAACTTTCGGCCATCATCACCGTTACACGGATATGGCGCTTGCCTACTGCACGCATTACATTCAGTCAAACAATCTCGCGAAATTCACAAATTATGGCGAGTACCTTGAAAAATTCCCGCCCACCTATGAAGCTGAAATTTTCGAGAACAGCTCGTGGAGCTGCATCCACGGAATCGAACGCTGGCGAAGAAACTGCGGCTGTCATTTGGGCAGATACCCTTCAGGAAAGCAGCAATGGCGTCAGCCTCTGCGAGAAGCGATGGACTGGCTCCGCGACAATATTGCCGATTCATATCAAAGCCAGATGTCTAATTTCACTCCCGACCCGTGGCAGGCAAGAAACGATTATATTAAAGTCATAAATGACAGGTCTGCCGCTAATGTCGATGAATTTTTAAAACAGGTTACAGGCAGAGAACCTGCAAACGAAGAAAAAATCAAAATGCTCAAATTGCTCGAACAGCAGCGAAACGCAATGCTGATGTTCACAAGCTGCGGCTGGTTCTTTGACGACATCGCAGGCATCGAAACGCTGCAAATTCTCGAATACGCCGCAAGAGCGATTCAGCTCGATAAGGAAATCAGCGGCAGAGATTTGGAGCCGCAATTCGAAAACATCCTTCAAAACGCGCAGGGAAATCTCAGGGAATATGATAACGGCAAAAAAGTTTACGAATCGCTCGTGAAAAGCTCGTCTATCGACTTGAACAGGGTAGGTGCGCATCTGGCCGCAAGTTTAATTTTCGAAGAGTTCGATGAGAAAAAGGAAATTTACTGCTATTCCGCGAAAGTCGAATCCTATGAACGCATCGAAGCGGGCATTCAGGTATTGGCCGTCGGCCGGGCATCGATTCAATCGAATATCGTACTCGAAAAACATTGCGTTGATTTTGCCGTTTTGCATTTCGGCGACCATAACCTGATTTGCTCCGTAAACGCCCGCTGCGAAGATAAAGAATTTGACAAAATGAAGGAGGGTTTAAAAACGGCCTTTTCCAAAGGCGATACCACCGAGGTTATGCGAATTATGAGCATATTCTTCCAGGGCCATAATTATTCGCTTTGGCATCTTTTCAGAGACCAGCAAAGACGCGTACTCAATCAGCTTCTCTCCTCAACGTGGAACGAAATCGAAGCAACTTTCAGACACATCTACGAACACAATTTTACGATTATGCAGATTATGCGCGGAATACACATGCCCCTGCCCAGCGCTCTTTGCGCACCGGCGGAGTTTGTCATCAACAAAGACCTGTGCAATGAAATTCGTTATCAGGAAATCGACCTGCCGCAGCTGCGGAAACTTGCCGACCAGGTTACAAAATTATCTTTGCGTATAGATACTTCAACGCTCGGATATGAAACAAGTCACAAAATTAATTACCTTATGGGCAAACTCGAAAATTCTCCTGATGATATAAAGCTCATAGATAAAATTTCTAATGTGCTCGGCATCCTGCTCGAAATTGTGCCGGAATTGAATTTGCAGACCGCGCAGAATATTCTTTTTGTGATTATAAAAAACAAATTTCCTGAAATGAATATCAAAGCGAAATCTGGCGACGAAAAAGCTAAAATCTGGTGCGAGCATTTCCAGACTCTCGCCAATTACCTCGGCGTAAAAGTCGATTAAGCAGAATACTCAATTAAATCGGCGGTTTACCTTATTGATTCATTGCTGCATTTGCATAAAATCTGCACTCAATGGTTACGAAAATTGGAATAATCGGCTTCGGCGCATTCGGTCAGTTTCTCTATCAATGTTTCAAACCCATGCCCGATGTCAAAGTCGTCGCAGTCGCCGATAGCAAAAGAGCACGCGACCCCGGCCACACAAAATTTTACGTCTCATGGAAAAATCTCATAACAGATAATGAAATTGATATCGTCTGGATTGCCACCGTCCCCGATGTCCACGCTGAAATCGCCTGTGACTCCATGCAGGCCGGCCGCGATGTCATTATCGAAAAACCTATCGCCATAACCCTAAAAGACGCACGCCAAATCCTGAAAATCCGCGACCGAACCGCAAGACTTGCAACAGTAAATTATATGATGCGTTTCAATCCTCTCTGCAAATTGCTTGCCGACTTTACAAGAGAAAACGTCTTCGGTCAACTCCGCCGAGTCAACATCGAAAATTACGCCCAAGACGAAACCCTCCCCGCCAAACACTGGTTCTGGAAAAAAGAACTCAGCGGCGGAATCCTCATCGAACACGCCGTTCATTTCATCGACCTTGTAAATTATTTTTCCGGCCAGGATTTTCGAACCGTAACAGGCCTAAGCCATAACCGCAACCCCGGCCAGGAAGACCAGGTACTCGCGTCCGTGCTATACGAAAAAGGCCTTATCGCTTCGCACTATCATTCATTTTCTCGCCCCGGCTTTTTCGAACGCACCTCAATACGCCTGAATTACGATCTCGCTGAATTCGATATCGAAGGCTGGCTTCCGCTCGAAGGAAATTTCCGTGCGCTCGTCAACAAAGATTCTTACGCCGCGATAAATTTACTGCCCGGCGTAGAAATAAAAAACGAAACAAAAATATCAAACCTGATTCGCTACACAAACCATCCTCTCCGCAGCGGCGGAATAAAATACGATGTAACAAAAATGGTTGAAGGCACTTTCAAAATTCATCAGGGCAAGCAGCAGGTTTACGCCGATTGCGTCCGCAGCCTCTTAAGCGACGTTATAGCTCATCGTCAAAATTCATCCCACAAACTCCGCGTTTCGCTCGAAGATGGAATTTCAAGCCTTAAAATCGCCTGTATGGCCGTTAATCACGCCGCATAATGCAGCGTACCCAAATAATGTTTCCTCAGTTTTTTCGCCATCAATTTCGAGTTGCCGACATATTTATCAAGCTCATCCCAAAATCGTTTGCTGTGATTTTTAATCCTCGTATGCACCAATTCGTGAAGCAAAATATATTCCTGCAATTCCATCGGCAGCCGAACAAGATTTATATTCAGATTAATATTATTCTTTCCGCTGCAGCTCCCCCACCGCGTTTTCTGATTCCTGATAAAAACTTTGTTATAAGCAAAATTATATTTATCCGCCAGCACTTTCAATTGAGTACAAAGATATGCTTTCGCCTGCTGCTTATCAATCTTCGGCAGTTCCGCTCGCTGCGGCGTCCGTTTTTCAATCTCTTTTATTTTAACAATCGCCTTTCGCACCCATTCGATATTCGATTCAAGAAATTCCTGTGCTTTTTTCTGTGAAACCCTCGCAGGATACGTCACCCTTATAGGCTTAAAAGGCTTTATCGAAATCGTCAGCCGTCTCGCTTTCGCGGACTTAACAAACATTACAGACAAATCCAACCCTGATGCGTTAAATTTTATATTTTCCATAATTTTATATTACCGCTTTTCGACATTAAATATAAGCAAAAAATTTCTTTAAGCGTTTTACATATCAAAATAAAGCCTATCCCCTATTTTCCATAACACATCTGATGAATAGAATGAATAAATTCTTATTCAGGATTCCTAAAATGAAATGGCCGACTCCAATCAATTTAAGACAGTTCGTCGATAGCAATATATATCCGAGCATTTCACTTTATATGCCCACCCACATTCACGGTGAGCAGGTGCGCCAGGATCCCATCCGTTTTAAAAATATGATTACCGAAACACGAGAAATATTAAAACAGAAATATCCGGAGGAAAAAGCGGAAGAATTTTTGACCCCTGCTTATGACTTGCTCAAAAACAGTATTTTCTGGCAGCACCAAAGCAATGGACTCGCGATGTTCATAACGCCGGAACTTTCGCAGTATCTCCATCTCTCTGTCAAACCGCAGGTATCCGTTTATGTCGGCAACTTTCTAAATATACTTCCTCTTGTCCCATCGTTTATAGATGAAGGCACTTTTTATCTGCTGGTACTCAGTCAGCATCGCGTCCAGCTTTTCGAAGCCGCTCATTACACCAAAACTGAAATCGAACTTCCCGGAATTTTCAAAACTATCGAAGAGATGCTCCGTTTCGACATCGCCGAAGATAATGTTATGGCACGCGCTATGCCTCCCGGAAGCATAAGCGGAAAAGGCGCTATGTACTACGGCTCAGCCGACCTGAAACTCGGTAAAAGAAATACGGAAAGATTCGTACAAACCGTCGCCGCCGCTGTTGACAAAAAACTTTTCAACAATAACGCCCCGCTCATTATCGCCGCCGTCGAATATATCGAAGCGATGTTCCGGATGCATTGTTCGTATCCGCATCTCGTAAGCAAAGGCATCCACGGCAATCCCGACCAGATAAATGTCGATTCGCTTCACAATCAGGCGTGGGATATAATTTCTGACTACCTAAAAAAAGATGAAGAAAAATATACCGCCCTGTACAATGATTTTTCCAACACCGACAAAACTTCAACAGATATAAACGCTATTCTCCCGTCCGCGTATATGGGGCGTGCCGATACATTGTTTGTAGATGCAAATAAACATTTGTACGGCAAATTTGATCCGCAATCGCTCAAAGTCGAAATTCACGAACGGTGTAAGGAAGGAGATGAAGATTTATTAAACCTCGCCGCAATATATGCCCTGAAAACTGATGGCAGAATTTTCCCGGCCAATAAAAAATTAATGAAGACAAACGAGCCAATGGTCGCAATTTTCCGTTATTAACGGATGCTCCAGCCCGCTGAGGTTTCATTGTTGTTTCTGCCAGGGCTCTGATTCTGAAACCCGTTTTAATTTGTGCTGCAATTCAAGCATCGGTTTTTGGCTCACCTGGAGACTGCCGGATGCCGCTCTGTCAAGATCGACGATAAGCATAATTACTATCGTAAATATAAGCGCCAGCACGATCCCGACTTTCAGGCTGGATTTGCCCGATATGCCCGCCTGATACCCCACCGTCAGCATCGAAACTATCGTGGTAAAATACAGAACAGCCCAGATAGTCGTCGGTATACGATAGTGAAAAACTGTTATACGAACCGTATGCAGGTCGATCATTTTATTCAGTGATTCGATGAATAACGCATCCATTTCAGAATCGCGAGCCGCTTTAGCAAACGCCTCCACATGATCCCATATCTCTTCCTGCAATTCCTCTGAACGGTTTCGTGCATCTTCTAATTTTTCAGACTGCATTATAATATTTGGTAAATTTGCGCGTATATCCACGTACTGCTTAAGTAAATCGCGAATCTCGTTTTTGTGCGGCTCTGCCAACAGACCGGCCCGAAGATGAGTTGTTCCGATTGCGTTAATTTCATCGAGCAGAATCTGTTTCCGCTGTTGGAATCTTTCCGCTGCTAATCCAAACGAAAATACTATCAGAAATCCCAGCAGCCCCAAAGTCGAGCCGATAATAGTACCAAGTGACGCTTCGCTTTCATGGTCTGGTTTGCGTCTTCTGCGATTGCCGAGATATCTGCCTATCCGCATCGAGACCATTACTACCGCTATTGTGAGAACAAATATCCCCCACATCGGAAAATAATCAAGCCATATTTCCTTTTCCATAAACTTAAATCTACCTCATTATATCGTTTTAAACAATTAAGGAAAAAACTTAATTTTTATTTTATGTTTTATTTTTTATGTTGTTTATTTTATATTGTTTATATGAAGTTACCCGCTCATAAAACTAAAATCGTATGCACTATAGGCCCTGCCTCGAGAATACCGGCAGTCTTAAAAGATTTAATCCAAAGCGGTATGAATGTCGCGAGATTAAATTTCTCTCACGCCAACCTCGCTGAACACACAGAAAATATCAATCGAATACGTTCCGCGGCAAAGTCCCTCAAACAGCCCGTTGCGATTATGATTGATTTGCCCGGCCCGAAAATCAGAATCGGAAAAATTCAAAACCAGCCGCTCACTTTAAAAAAAGGCGACTTCGTTACGCTGACAACAAGGAACGTCCCAAGTTCGCAAACACTCATCCCAGTAAATTACAAACGACTGCCCGAAAGCGTCTCCACCGGAGGCAGCATATATCTCAACGATGGCTTCATACAATTAAAAGTCAGGAAGATACTGAAGGAAGATGTTTATTGTGAAGTTATCATCGGCGGCCAGTTACTATCTAATAAAGGCTTAAATCTTCCCGATGCCAATCTTTCAATCGATGCTGTAACAAAAAAAGATTTAGGGTTCATCGAATTCGGCTTGAAAAACGGAATCAATATTTTTGCTTCATCCTTCGTAAGTTCCGCAAAAGATATTATGCGAATAAAGGATTTCGCGAAGAAGAAAGGCAAAAAAGTTTACGTCGTCGCGAAAATCGAAAGAACCGAAGCAGTCAGGAACATCGATGGAATTATGAAAGCCGCTGATGCGATTATGATTGCCCGCGGAGACCTCGGCGTCCAGGTTCCAATCGAGCAGGTTCCAATGATTCAGAAAAATCTGATTCGCAAAGCAAACATCAACGGCCTGCCTGTTATCACCGCCACTCAGATGCTCGAATCAATGACACAAAACCTCCGCCCCACCCGCGCCGAAGTTACAGATGTCTCCAACGCTATAATCGACGGCTCTGATGCAGTTATGCTCTCTGAAGAAACCGCAATTGGCAAATACCCGGCCCAGACCGTCCGTATGATGGCCGCGATAGCCGCGAACACCGAAAGCAGATTTTCAGAAGTTTTAAAATTCGATATGGAGCACCATTTCGAAAACTGCCCGGAATTCAAAAATGCGCCGATTGAGGATATCATTTCAATGAGCGTTTTCGAGGCAACTCAGGTCGCTGATATAAGATTTATCGTTACAGCAATGACTGAAGATATGCCCCGCAAAATTTCCCGTTTCAAGCCGCATTGCTGGATACTTGCGTTTCATCCCGACGAAAAAATTCGCGAGTTTTTCAACTTCTCCGCCGGCGTGTATCCATATCCCCGGGAAAAAATTGTCAAAACCCTGAAAAAATCCGGCCTGATTAAAAAGAATGATAAATTGGTTTTAACCTCCTCCGACTCTCTGCAAATTCTTTAAAATAATTTTCTAATCTGCTTTTTAAATATCTTTTGCCCCAGGTTGTTTTTAGTTTCTTTTCTCTCTTTATGGCATCTGTTTGATTAAGACATGATTCATAATAAATGAGTGTTAAAGGTGTCCTGTGCTTGGTTGATTGAACATCTCCATTATTATGTTTATTGACACGGTCTTTCAAATCATTGGTATAACCTGTATATAGGTCACCATCTTTTTCCGAAAGTAAAACATATACGTAATAAATTTCATTCATAAAAATGTCTTTCCGTCTCGTATCGAATTTTTTTCAAGTTAGATCCGCCCCGCCTGCCCTGTAGGATTGCATTTCGCAATCCCTATCAGGGTGAGGTTTCTGTTAGCTGCTTTTTTATAATATGAATATCAAAAGCCACTCTCAAATATAATTTCGAAATATTCTTTCAGGAAACCTCACGGGGTAGCCTTTGAACCTCTTCTTGAGCTGCTTCAATGGCTATCTAACTCTTTTGCTTTACTTCTCCATCTTTTCGATATCCAACTTTTATTTCTGTTTAGTTAAGTTCTCTTGTGATCTATCGTAAAGTCTTACCCAATCCATGTAGGAACTGTAACCATTGCATCTAGCGCAAAATCTTAGAGTTACGTCTTCAATCCTTATTTCATATTGTTCTTCTTGATCTCGTATTTTCCGAGTGGCCCATTTTAAAAGACCAAGCGAGCCAAGATGACTTAACTCTCGTACAAGTATTGCGGGGTCTGACAAACCACTAATTTCGCGTAATTCTGAAGCTTTTAAAATAATAGGGTTGCAATTTGGAAGATTTGCACAAAAACGTCTCATGCTTTCCGGTGTCCAATAGTTGATCATACGTGCCTGAGCACTTGAAAGCTGACTCAAAATATTAACAAAAATCAGATTAGTTTCATCAGAACCATCTTCTGTGCAAGAAGAGGCTAAAAGCCCTCCCCACATATGTTGAAGATTCAAATCCTCAACACATGACCCTTCTTGAATTACTTTGATCGCAATACGTGGATGAGCATATAATGATTTACAATTATTTCTTTTAGTCAATATCTTCTCTGCTTCCTTGATTATTGGAATTGTATTTTGGAGTCGCCAGATGTACACTTTATCTCGAAAAAGTAAACCAAATTCTTGAGCTAACGGCAAACATATTGCTTCAAGAAATTTTGTTGCAGATTCTACTGCACATTTCATAGCTTCCCCATAAGAACCGATACCAAATATATCTCCGTTTTTTTTCTGACATATTCATTTCTCAGAAATTACCTAAATACTAAATCTCTAACAACCAAACATCTTTTGGGTCTTTTCTGGCTAAAAAATTATATCCTGATTTTCCTTCAATCTCAACCGATAAAAAAAATCTTCTTTCACATACCTTCAAAAAGTTCGTATTTTAAACCCCTTGCGCCATCAGTAAGGAAGATATCCAAATTGCGTCAAAAGCAACCTATTAAAGACCCTGAACCTCTACAGAAAACGCTTCATTTTGACATACTTTTCACACCATTTTTTTTTATTTTCCCTCAAAATCGTATCAAATTTTCAATTCTGTTCGGCACTATTTTTGCTTAAAAAAAATCTGAAAAAAACATTTTGTACTTGCGCCATCGAGATTTATTGTTTTAATAGCTTTCATGAAACAAGAAATAAAAGAATCAGATTTACAAGGC
>Ga0209417_1001710_pt1 | contig 38812 bp, 24 predicted proteins | sample RifGroF2_FD_184002 | JGI IMG/M metagenome (GOLD analysis project Ga0209417, IMG submission 184002) | Groundwater microbial communities from Rifle, Colorado, USA - Groundwater F2 (SPAdes) (version 2) | ecosystem: Environmental > Aquatic > Deep subsurface > Groundwater | place: Rifle, Colorado... | reverse complement strand
CACTAGGGCTTAATCGCATTCGTTCGATGTTTTTGATTTTAAACACCAATGGTGCTTCGTTGGTAACTCCTATGAATTCGGATTCTGCATTTATGGTATTTCCTCCGGTTGACCACTTTTGTCCTTGCTGGGCAAATACCGATGTTTGATTTAACAGTGTAATTATGCTTACCATTACGATAATTAAAGCAAGTTTTACATGGGGGGGGGTAGAAAATCGTTTCATATTTTTGTGGGGTTAGTTTTTTTTTATAAAGTCATTCTACGGAATAAAATTAAAAAATGTTTCGGCAAAAAACATGTTTTACGACAATTGTTATTTAGACTGAATTAACGGTCAAGAAAAGCAAAGCTTTTTGAATATTATTAAAATTCCACGAAATTATCTAAGAAATGTTGTTGTCAGGTAAAATACTTAACAAAGGCATTAAAAACTACCTATTAACTCGAACTCAGGTTAATAATATAAACCGCAGGTTATTGAATCAATAACTTTCAATTATTTTAACGAGTTCATTTACCAGACCTCTTTTTTCAGTAGGAATAGATTCAATACTTGAATTAAGTTTATCGAGACAAAGTTCTACATCATTTTGCGATAAATTGTGAAGTAAATTTTCGATTACAGTCAACGATTCAAATGCAATTTGATAATCCTCTTTCAATACTACATCAATAAAAATTGAATGGTACTTACTATAATCTAGACCCGAAATCCAACATGAAGAAACCAAATAATACAAATATTCTTTATATAATGGATTTTTAATTGCATCAACAACATGAATTGTTGCATCATTATTTTTCGAATCGTTTAAAAGCTGAGAAATTAGCTTTATAATATTGCTGTTTGGCTTATTTTTGAATAGCTCAAAAACGTATGGTAAATAATTCGAATTATTACTATCGCTAATGCTGTTAATAGCATTGATAATATTTTTTTCATCCTTAGAGTTTAATTTATCTAAAATATTTTTCGATAATTTGTTTTTATTTTCCATACATTTTAAACCATTATTGAATCACAAAGGTATAAAATAAGTCTATTTTTTCAATGATTATCAATAATCAAAGGGTTAAAAAAATTTTATAGTTTTTGTAATTTAAAAAAAAGTATTACTTTTATCGCAAGTATTTACGAAATTTAGTTATAAACGATAAACTGAATATTTTCATGAACAGCAAATTTTTAACACTTAAGACATTAGGAATATTTGTAGTAATAGTTTTTACTGCATTTATTTTTGCTTGTAACTCAACTGATAACAAAGTTACAACAGAAGATGATTTAGAAGTTAATCCAGAATTGATGGAGGACTTAAACAAAGCAAAGCAAGTCTTTTATTCTTTGCCATCGCCAATTGAAACAGCCATGCTAATAAAAAGAGCAGGTGCTAAGTACAACGAAGAATTCTTAAATAAAATTGAGAATATTTCAAAATACTCAACAAACAAGAGCATGGCTTTAAACCTTGGAGTATATAGTGCAGACTTGAGTTTCGCAAGCATGTTCGATCAACCTCAAGCATCAATAAAGTACTTATCAACATGTAAAAAACTTGCTGACGATTTAGGCATTTTAAATGCTATTGATAAAGGAATTATCGACAGAATGGATAAAAATGTGAACAATAGAGACTCTTTAATGGAAATTATTTCGGAAACATTAATGAACTCTAACTCTTTCTTAAAAGAAAATGACAGACCAGAAACTGCTGCTATAATTTTAGTAGGTGCATGGGTTGAAGGTTTATATATTGCAACCAAAATTGCAAAAACATCAAATTCAAACAAAGAATTAGTTGATAGAATAGTTGACCAACGATTGTCATTAAATACACTTTTAAGTCTTTTAGAAGAGTATAAAGACGGTAACTCAAAAGAAACTGTTAACGAATTACTCTCAAAACTTGGTGAAATAAATTCGGTATTTGAAAAAATTCAAATTACGACAACTAAAGTTGAAACTTCAGTTGATAATACAACAAACGTTACAACCTTGAATAGCAAAACAAAAATTGCTATAAGCCCTGAGGTTTTTGATACATTATGTGTTAGAGTTGATAATTTTAGAACAGAAATAACAAATTAACGATACTATGAAGAGAATAATCTTATTAATCGTAGCGACAGCAATTACTTTTGCATTTGCAACAGAAAGCAATGCACAATGTAAGAATTTTGCTCAGAAAATATGCAAACTTGAATTATTGCCATACATACATGATGGTATTTATAATGCAACAACCCTTGCTGAAGGCGAAACAGCTGAACTTTTTAAAACATTCTACTCTGGTCAAGAATATCGTTTAGCAATATGTGGTGATGATATGTTACCTAGAGTTGAGTTTGAAGTTTTAGATGGCGAACGTAATGTTTTATTTAGCAATAAAAACAACAATTATTCGAAAGTTTGGGATTTTAAATTAGAATCAAGTCAACAATTAATTATTTCTATTCAAGTTCCAACTAATGATAAAATGTCTGACCAACTAGCTAGCGGATGTGTGGCTGTTTTAGTAGGTTTTTTAAACAACGAAAATTCATTCGACCAATTTTAATTGGTTGTTTTATATTATATCAAAGCGGACTATTTTAGTCCGCTTTTTTAATTTTATCGGAACAGTAATCACGCAACTAAAATTAGCATTCTAAGAAAATCGGTAATTCAATAGACATTATACCAAATAAGAAATTATATGCTAAAATTTAAAGATTTATTTGACTCCTTTGGAGTCAAATGGTTATAGCAGAATTGTACAGCTATAACTATTCGACCACTACGTGGTCGAACTATTTGAATTTTTCTCTAAAAAATTATTCGGTATAAATCCTAATAGCAGCACTGATTTTTTCAATTATTGTCAAGCAAAAGATTTATTCTTTACAATATTTCACACCTGTTTTTAAATTGATATAACATTCATCATAAAATGAATTTCCATCTTTTAGTTTATTTGCTAAAGCCAATCCGAATGAATATAATTGAATATTGTAATATTCGGCAGGAATAATTACATTCAAATTTTTATCTACAATACCATTTCCTGTTGGGCTTTCAAATATTCGGTAATCAGCAATCCATAAATTATTTTTGTCAAAACTGTATGGCAAAATTTCTCCTTTTTTGTTAATTATTTGTGTGTTTCTATCGTCTTCTTCGTTGAAAGAAAGTTTTGCATAAGAATTTTTAAAAGTTGAAACTTCGGCAAATTGAATTGGAATAATTTCTTTTCCAGTTTTATCAATAAAACCATATTTTCCATCTTTTTTTACACGGCACAAACCTTCGTGAAAAGCATCAACTTCGTCATATTCTAAAGTTATTGGAATAATTTCTTTACCTTTTGCATCAATAAATCCATAATTTCCGTTCAGTTCAACTCTGCACAAACCTTCCGAAAAATCGCCAAGCGAATTGTATGATTTTTTCAAAACTAATTGAACACCTTCTTTGTTTGTGATTGAATATTTTCCATTCAATATTTCTACTTTTGTAAAACCACCGCTAAAATTACTTGGTTCAATATCATAATATTTTACAATTATTTCTTTGCCTTTTGAATTTATAAAAAACACTTTTTCATTCAAATATACTTTTGCCATACCATCAGAAAACTCTTCAATTTTATCATATTTTCCGAAAGGCACAATTACATTTCCTAAACTATCTAAAACGCCAACTTTTCCATCTTTTTCGAGAATTGCAACTCCATTTTTTATAGCACTTGGGCAAATGTGCCAACCAAAATTAGTGTTCGTAAAATCAGGATTTTTACATTCATAAACATTTCCGTTTTTATCCATAAATTTTTCAACTGTTCCATCAAAAACTAAATGAGCAAAGGCATTTTTAAATTCGTGTACGTGTTCAGGGCGAACAATTATTTGATGATTTTTATCGAACAAACCATTTTTTTGAACATCGTCGCAATTGGCTTCGGCAATTTCTTTAGCTGAATAATCTAGCAAAAAGCAATTATTTTCGGTTTGGGCATACAAATATCCATTTTTTAGAAATTCAATTATATCGTATTTAGTTATTTCCGTTTTATTTTTATGAATATCAACAATGTAGTATTTTTCTTTTTCCATAGTCATTAAATCTAAATTGTATTCTCCAATTTCGATAATTAAAACAGAAGTATCGCTCAATGTGAAAATTGCAGGAGTTTGGCTAAATTCAATTATTGTTTCATCTTTTGGCGTAATTAATTTTGTGAGATTTTTGTCGTTCAAATTTTCCATAACAACAGCAATTTTGCCATAAAAAAAGCAAGCTGTAAAATATTTTGGAGCAATTATAATTTTTCCTGAAACGTCAGAATATCCCCAAACATCGCCAACTTTAAATGGAATTAATTCGGGCATCGAAATTGGCGGAAATTGCATTGGCAAAGGAACTTGCGAATATAATTTATTTGTAATCGAAGTAAATAATATTGTTAAAATTACAACTATTGAGAAAAGTTTATTTTTCATATCAAGTTTGTGTTAAGATTGTATCAAAAATAGAAAAAAAATTGAAATTATAATTGAACTAATTCTTTTTAAATCAATTATAACCGATTTTAATTGCAGTTTTTATTTAACTTTGTTAAGGGGGTTTATAATATAAATAAAATAGAATACTATGATTAACAAAAAACCAATCGCAACATGGAAAGTATTTGCAGTTTTTTTTGTCTCTGCATTTGCTTTATTTTATTTTATGTTTGCCGATCATTCATCAAATGTAAAAATTATAATTCCTCGCCGTGCAATTCCAGAAGTGAAAATTGAACAAATTTTTAACGATACCATCGAACTTGAACAAAAAGCAAAAATTAAGTTTGAAACAATTTATTCAATGTTAAAAGATACTTTAACGGATGTTGAAGAAGGCGAAATTTTGAAAATTGTTGAGGACGCTAAAACCGATAGTTCGTTAAACTTACTTCTTATTAAACTGGGAGAAAATGATTTGATGAAAAATTTTATTTACCGATGGGAAGAACAAGCTTGGTGTTACGATGAACCCGGAATGTTCAAAAAGTTTTTCGCAAATTTATCGGGTTCAAAACTTAAAGAAAGACCTAAAAATATAAATTTTGAAGGTCATTTTTTCGAGAAAATTGTGTTGTATAAATATCTAACACGTGAAGCAGGAGTTGAACTTTTGAGTGCATTTAATTTGAGATTTCATTCTGGCGATTATACCGGAACAGAAAGTGCAAACGCATCTTTACAATCAGAATTTGTTAATATTTTATTGGAAAACGAATTAAGCGATTTTTCACCATCAACAATTGAATTAGCAAAAGAAATTTTTAGTAAAGTTGATGGTATTCATTCGTTTTACAAAATCTCAAACGTTGGACGACGAAAATTAGGAATTCCTGAAATTTAATAATTATGAAATAGTCCGTAAAAATAGAATTAAAAAAAGTGAAAAAATCAATTCTAATTATATTCATATTCACTTGTTTTTTGGGAGCAAAAGCCCAACAGGCAAAATATGTTGACGCTTATAATTTAGGCAAATTCGACAAGTGTATTGAGCTAAGCAAAAAAGCTGAAAATAAAAATAGCAAAGACTTAAACGCATTTCTTTATGAAGCATTGGCTTGGGTCGAAATTTCAAAAATTGCGGAAACCGATTTAAACTACAAACCCGAATACAAAAGAGCAAATGATAAAATTATTTCAACTCTTTTAAATTTAAAGAAAAAAGATTTAACAGGAAAATTCATAAAAGAAAACAGCTTTTTTTACAATAAAGCTCGATTAGCACTTTTCGAAAAGGGCGACCAATATGCAAAAACAGGCGATTTTGAAAAAGTAAAAACTTACTACGAAAAAATCTTAAATTCATTTAACGATAAACGTGATTTTTTCTACATCGGGCGTTCATACTTACTTTGCGGACAAACAAATTACGGAATTAGATACATAAACACCGGATTAGAAGAATATTACAAACTTTTCACAAAAGGCGAAAAACCCGACAGCACATTTTTAAATCATATTCTTGCCGTAACCGATATTCTAATAAATGAAAATCTTCAACGCCACACTTACCGTTTATTCACATTTATAAACCTCATTTTTCCTGATGATGCAAAAAAAGTAAGTGACCATCATTTACAAATTATCGAAAAGGCAAATCAATTATCTTCGTTTTGTTGCGATGATGCAAAATTGAATATTCGCGAAGCGTTAAAAGCTTACAATCAATATGGTACAGACAGTCGATTTCTCGAAACAATTAAAAATGGAATAACGCAAGCTTCAAACAATATTTCAGAATATGAATATGCCGACACCATAACTTTTCAAAAACTCGATAGCCTTTATTGTTTTGCAATGGATAGCGTTCCCGAAAGTAAAAATACATTGATTACGATTAATAATAGTCTGAAATTTAATATTTTAAAGTATTATCCCGTTTCCGAAAAAATTGGAATTTCTCTTTACAAAGAATTTCTTAAAATCAATGAAAAATACGATAAAATTCTTACGCAATACCTTGTCGTTAAGTTAATTGAAGAAAATTCAACTAATTACTTAAATCAAGGTTATGCAATTTTATTGCAACGACAACAATTTGGAATTTCATTAAAACTAAAAACGCTTTATTCCAGTTTTGAAACTAATTTAATTCGTGAATTAAATAAATTTGGATCTAGCGATGAAGAACTTTTGAAAATAAAATTTTGGCTATTGCATTTTCCTGATTTTAAACTTCTTGAAAGTAATTTGTTGACATATTATATTCGAAATATTCGAAATAAAATTGACGAAAATGATTTTTCATCGGCACAAAAAATTCTTGGTTATGCTACAAAATTTTATCCAACCGAAAAAAATATATTAGAACTTAAAAAAGAATGTGTTTCTAAAGATTATAAACTAAATTATTCTGGAAGTTATTTCACTTTAGACGAGTTAAATTGGACAGGAAATACCGGTGATTGTGATCCAGGTACAATTTCACAACTCGCACAAACAAAAACGTTGCAACGATTAAATTTTTTCCGTAGGATGGCTGGCTTACCAGACAAATGTATTTTTGACACAACTAAAAACCGCTATTGTCAAGCAGCTGCACTTTGTATGTTTGCACAAGGATATTTAGATCATCATCCAAATGCTTCGTGGAAATGTTTTTCTGAAGATGCATTGAAAGGAGCAAGTCATTCAAATTTGGGTTTAGGTTCTGCAACGTCTTATAGCGTTGATCAACAAATTGAAGACGGTGGCGATAACAATAAAGAAGTTGGACACCGAACTTGGTTATTGACAACAGAGAAAAAATGTTATGCTTATGGAGCTTCTCAAAATACTGTTGCTTTTTGGACTTTAGGCTGCGGCGAAAGTTATTCTGACACAATAATTAATAGTTATAATACTGAATTTGTTGCTTGGCCCCCACCCGGTCCTGTTCCAAATAATTTGGTTTTTGATAGATGGTCATTTACTTCGTATAATAATAACTTTTCGTTCGAAAATCCAAAAATAAAATTGACATTAAATGGAAAACCTATTCAATTTAAAATTGATTATCAAACCTCAACTATGCTTGTTTTTGTACCACAAAAACTCAATTATTATTCTCCCACAGAACAAATTGTAAAAGTTAGCATTACGTTCGATATGCGTAAATTTGAAGTCTATGGAACAGACAAAACTGAAAAAAAAACAATAAATTATGATGTAATTATTTATCAGGAAGAATAATCTCAAATCAATTAATCAACTCTCTTTTTTCATTTGAATAAGATATCCAATCATTAATCAACGTATTATTTTATTAATACTTCGGTCAACTCTGACAAAGTTGTTTTTGATAAAATTATAAGTGTCTAATAATCAATAAGATAAATGACACATGGTAACTTTATCAAAGTTCTGATTATCAAATTAATATGAAAAATTAACGAACTATTGATAATATGTAAATATTTTGAAATTTAATATGGTTCATAAATTATTAACTGATGTTACGATAATCAAAATAATAAAATTTCGGAACTTAAACAAGAATGGGACACATTAACAAATACTTATGTAAATGTATCTCTCGTGAAATATTATTACAAAAAAGCTAATAATGTTAAAAAAATGGAACCCGAAAAAATTCAAGAAACTTGGTTGCCCGAACAATTTGCAACTTCAAATACAGCAAAAGACATTGCGTATTTAACTCAAGATGAAAAAGATGCAATAATGTATATAAATCTTGCTCGTTTATATCCAACACAATTTATTTCAATTGAAATTGAAAATTACACTGGTCCAAAAGAAACCGAATTTTATTTATTAGGTTCAAAATTCAAACAATCGTTAATTGATACAATGAACACAATGAAATCTTGCAAAGCTTTAGATTTTGATGAAGAACTTTACGAAAGTGCAAAATGTTTTGCTATTGAAAGTGGCGAGAAAGGAATTGTTGGTCACGAACGAGTAAAATGTGCAAAATCTGATTATTCCGAATGTTGTGCTTACGGAATGCAATTGGGCAAAGATATTGCCATACAATGGTTAATTGACCACGGAGTTGAAGGTGTTGGTCATCGACACGCTTGTTTAGATAAAAAATTCTCTAAAATTGGTTTAAGCAAACATATTCACAAAACTAAAAAGTTTTGTGCTGTAGCTGAATTTAATTGATTATATTTATAAAATATAAAATATCCGAATATGAAAACAAAACTAAATTTACTCCTAATTTTTTCAGTAATTACTTTTAGCTTAAAAGCTCAAGTAACTGAAAAAAGCATTCAAGAATTGCTTAACAATAAAGTAAACATCGATAGTTTGAAATGGCAAATGCCCAAAGAAGGTGATTATTTGCTAATCTCGAATGAGAAAATATCATTCGGAAGTATAATTTTCAAAAAAAATAGTGAAATTTACTATGGTTATGATTTTGAAACAAAAGTTGCCGAAGCATCTTATGAAGGTGATAAAAAAAGAGTAGAAAAACTATTCGAATTTGCTGATAGTTTAAATTTAGAAAGAGTAAAAATTGATTTGCAAAAAAATACAATCAAAAATGAAATCGATAATTATGCAATAATTGTTTACAAAAAAGGCGAACAAACAACAATTATTTGTTGGAACAAATTTGATGAAGATGAAGCTTCAAAAAAAATGAACGATTTATATATGCAAATGGGAAGTTTTTGGTAGAAAACGATTCTGCTTTTGTGAGGAAAAAACTCCTCACAAAAAACTAAGAAAAAACAAAATAAATTCAAGCTAAAAAATATTTCTCAGAAATGGATTTAGCACACTAAATATATTAATGTTTTGTTGGGAATTTCGTTTTGATTTTTTTTATAAATCAAATTTATCTTGATGTTCCATTTCATCGATAAAGAAATTGAACGCTAATTTTTGAAATTCCGTAATTTCTTTTTCACTTTTAGGTTTTTCATCAAACCAGAAAAAAACTGGAGTTTCTTCAAAATCGTCGAGATTAAATTTCACTAAAAATTTAGGCGTTTGAGCATGTAAAACAAATATTGAATCAGGTTCTTCTTGCGAATTATCAGCAATAAGAAATTTTGGAAGAGTTGATTTTTTATTCATTATTTTTTAATTTAAATTTATTGTGTAAAATTTGTCATATTTTTCGATATTTCAAAGAATTAATAATTTAATATTTATGCGGTATTTTTTAACAAGCATTTTTCTCATTTTCACCATAGTTCTTTCCTTTTCGCAAGTAAAACCAACCGAATTACCTTTTGCAAAAGTTTTCGAAGATTTTGTAAAGCACGAAGATTTTAAAAACGCATCAATCGGTTTAATTGCAATGGACTTTGAAAATGGCGAAATTCTTGGAAATTACAATTCTCATTTAAGCTTAACTCCTGCATCTATTCTCAAAATAGTTACAACAGCAACAGCTCTGGAAATATTGGGGGCGAAAACACAATTTAAAACATCGCTTTATTACAAGGGAGAAATTGACTCAAACAAAGTGCTTCACGGCGATTTAATAATTATTGGAGGAGGCGACCCTGCACTTGGCTCCGAAATATTTGATAAAATATACAACAAGCCTTACTTTTTTAGCACTTGGGCAGACTCTATAAAAAAACTCGGCATTGATTCTATTGATGGATTTATTATTGGAGACGACAGTTATTTCAATAACATTGACGTTCCTTCAACATGGATTTGGGGTGATATGGGAAATTATTATGGTGCTTTTGCTTCGGGTTTAAGCATTTTTGAAAATACTTACAAAATTAAATTTGAGCCGGAAGATTCGACTGGAGCTAACGCTAAAATATCGGAAATCGTACCCAAGATAAATTCCTTAATTATTGAAAACGAAGTAACTATTTCTGATACAAACAAAGACCTAGCGTATATTTATGGAGCACCTTACCAAAACGAAAGAAAGATCGAAGGCACTATTCCAAAACACAAAAACGAATTTATTGTTAAAGGCTCAATTCCTAATCCTGCAGAAGTAGCCCTTAATGAAATTAAAAGCGAATTAAACAAAATAAACGTAATTTGTAATAAGGGAACCAAAATCGAAAAAATAATTACTGACTCATTGCTTCATTTTATAACCGAAATAAAATCGCCAACAGTAGAAGAAATTGTTAAAATAACAAATCTAAGAAGTCATAATTTATTTGCTGAACATCTTGCTTTGCAAGTTGGAAAAGCAAGAAACAAAAACCTAAATTACAATATTGCTGTAAACACCATAGTTGAATTTTGGAAAAGCAAAAATATCGAAACATCTGGCATGTCGTTGTACGATGGCAGCGGTCTTTCTCGATACAACATCATCACCCCAAAACAAATGGCTGACGTACTTTTTTATATGAAAAATAGCAAAAATTACTCATCTTTTTATAGTTCATTGCCAACAGCTGGTGAATCAGGAACCCTTTCGGGCATGTGTAAAAATAGTATAGCAAAAGGACGAGTTAATGCTAAAAGCGGATATATTACTAGAGTAAGAAATTATGCTGGTTACATGACTAGCATCTCGGGGAAAAAAATAATTTTTGTTGTAATGCTCAATAATTTCAATTGTTCGGCTGCCGATTCAAAAAATCATGTCGAAAAATTATTCGACAAAATGGTTACAGTTCCAATTCATTAAATTGTTTTTTCGATACTGTCTTAATGTAAATGAAAAAGGATGGAAAAAATCCATCCTTTTAACTTCATGTTTATATCAACTTTTTTGCTATCGAGTTGCTCCTCAGCAGAACTCGGTTCCTCTTATGTTGATAAGTAAATTTAATTAATTGTTTTCGAGAAAAAAAGCACTTTTTTTGCCAAATTACCTAAAACGATTATAATAGCCAATTAATTCAAAAAATGATTTTTTTTACACTCTTTTTTTACTCTTTATGATGTTCTTCTTTGTGTTCTCCATCTTCGTGGTTACAAGCCTTTTTAATCTCTGTACCTTCTACACTTAGTTCTGTTTTGTAACCAATAGTTTCAATAGCTTTATTTAAACTTTCTTTGCTTTGTTTATTTACATCAAATTTAATAGTAACTACTTTAGTTTCAAGGTCTGCAATGACTTCTTTAACACCATCAACTTTAAGCATTTCTTTTTCAATTAATGCTTTCCCGTTTGCACAATGAAAAAAAGTTTTGATAGCCACTTTGTCTAATTTTACTGCATCTTGTGCAAAAGAACTTGATAAAAATAATAATACAAAGCTCAAGGCTAAAGTTAAAGATTTGAATGTTTTCATTTTGATTTATTTTAATTAATTTGAACAAATTTAACAAAGCTTTTTGTTAAATGCAAAAATTAAAAAATTACCACTTAATCTGACTGTGATTTTTATAAGGAGATTGAGATAAATTATTAACGAAAGGAGTATCGGAATTACTTAATTCAATTCCAAACGACATTCCATTTTTCAATTTATAGTCAGCGGCAATCGAGTAGCGTTGACGCTGTGAGTTATTATTAGGGATTTTATTCACCAGCTGATAAACTGTCCCTGAAATAGACAAATGCTCGTTAACAGAATAAGAAGCTTGAACAAATAAAAAATTTTGATTAAATGCTGTTGAGTAATGATTATTGATTTCTGATGTTGAATTTACAAATATTGAAGGTTGAAAATTAGTTCGCATCAAAATACCTCCTAAACTTAAACCGAACTTAGGTGAAATCTGATAGCTAACTTTAGGTGCTATGAACGAATTAAAATAGCTGCTTTTATTAAATACAGTTACACTAGTTCCCATTTGAAGACTATAATTTAACTTTTTTGATTTAAGAATCTCAACAGTATCTATTTGCTGAGCAAAAAGAAATAAACTCAAAAAAGTTAATAAAACTGTATGTAAAATCTTGAAAATATTCATAGTTCAAATATAGTTTATTTTTGATTTGCAGCCAAATAATTGACATTAATCTTTCAAATTAAGCAAATAATCAATTAATAAATACCATTCAACAAAAGCTTATAATGTTTATCTGAAATATAATTGCGATGGTCATATTTGCTAGCAAAATATGAAGAAAGCAAAAAGAATTAGTTAAATTTTTTATTTTTAAGTAATTAGTTTTATTTTTGCTGATTGACAAAAAACTGTATAATAATGAAATTATTAAATTTATTCTTATTTGTGTGTGTATTTTCGACTTACATTGCTGCTCAAAATACATCCCTTGATATAAAAGACAAATATCTTCAAGCTGAAACATATATGGACGATGGAGACTTTAGTGCTGCACTCGAAATATATAAAGAACTTGTGAACACAGACCCTGAAAATGCAAATTTTAATTTCAAACTTGGTTTTTGTTACTTAAACATCGTTCTTGAAAAAGAAAAAGCGTTGGAATACTTAAAAAAAGCGATAACAAGCACATCTGTTGATTACGACCCCATTTCCACTAAAGAACGCAATGCTCCTATTGATGCATTTTTCTATTTAGGAAAAGCGTATCACGTAAACGAAATGTTTAAAGAAGCCATTGATGCGTTAAATGAATTTAGAGGTGAAATTCTTAAAAATAATCCAGATTTACTAGAAGAAGTAGATAGAACAATAAATTATTCAATGAATGGAATGGAATTGGTTAAATATCCAGTTAATTTTACAATTACAAATCTTGGAGCAAGTATAAATTCTGAATATAGCGAACATAGTCCTGTGTTTTCTGCCGATGAATCTGTTTTAATTTATACATCTAAAAGAGCAGGTGGAGTTGGCGAATTAAAAACCGACGACGGACAATTTTACGAAGATATTTATCTTTCTACCAAAGATGAAAGTGATATTTGGTCGAAACCAAAATCAATAGGAACAAATATTAACACCGAAGGACACGAAGCAACGATTGGACTTTCTGTTGACGGACAAGAACTTTTCATATATAAAGATGATAATGGCGACGGAAATATATATCGAAGTTTATTGAATGGAGAAGAATGGTCAGCCCCTGAAAAATTAGGAGCTAACGTAAATTCAAAAAATCGCGAAACTCACGCTTCTATATCTGCTGATGGAGGATATTTGTATTTTACGAGCGACAGACCTGGTGGATATGGCGGATTAGACATATATGTTAGCAAAAGACTACCAAATGGAGATTGGGGAAATCCTCAAAATTTAGGTCAAAAAATTAATACAAAATATAATGAAGAAGGTCCTTTTATTCATCCTGACGGAGTAACATTATTTTTTAGTTCCGAAGCACACAACAGTATGGGGGGCTATGATATATTTTATGCAACAATCGACAATGAAACTAGAACTTGCTCTGAACCTACAAACATTGGATATCCAATTAACTCAACTGATAACGATGTATTTTATATGCCAACTCCTGATGGAAAAAGAGCATATTACGCTTCACATAAAGCCGATGGACTTGGAAATCCTGATATTTATCTAATTACGTTGGCTGACAGTAAAGAAAAACCTCTTACGGTTATGACAGGAGTAGTTACATTAAGCAACGGTGCACCAATTACCGATATTTCAATTACCGTTACCGATTTAAAGAAACAAGAAGTTGTTGGTATTTATACACCGAACAGCAAAACAGGAAAATATCTTTTCATATTAACTCCTGGGATATATAATATCTTGTTTGAATCAGCATCTAATGATTTATACCATTCTGAAAATATTACTGTAGACGAGGGTTCTTCGTACAAACAAATTAACAAACCGATAGAACTTAAACCAATTTTAATTGGAAATACTAACGAAAAATATTTTGCCGAATTTCTCAAAAAAGAAAGCGAAGTAGATGACGTTGTAAAAGAAAAACTTAATATTGTTGCTGATATGCTTAACTCAAGCAAGCACCTAATCGTTGACATTGAAACATTAAGCGAATTCAAAAAAGATGCAGTTTTAGCTAAAAAAAGAGAACAAGCCGTTAGTAACTACCTTGTTAGCAAAGGTATTGATTTGTATAGAATAATGACAGGCTTACCAATTGCTCCGGATCAAGACAATGTTATTGAAATTGCTATTGGAGAACGACAAGAACTTGTTGCTGCTAATAATCAGCAGACAAATCAAAGCAATAATCAAGACAATGTAGGAGCAAAAACTACTGCACCAACAAATCCTAATGATGTTACCATTTCAAATATTTTCTTCGATTTCGACAAAGATCACACATCAGAATACTATAATAACATGGATAAATTAGCTAGTTATTTAGTAACAAATACTGAATCTAAAGTCGAAATTCATGGCTATACCGACGCACAAGGTGATGAGGAATATAACAATCAATTATCGATTCGTCGTGCTAAGTTTGCCAAGGATTATTTGGTTGAAAAAGGTTGCAATAAATCCAATATTAGCATCAAAGGATTTGGCGAAAGCAAACAGATTTCAAACGACTCATGCCCCGATTCAAGAAAATATAATCGTAGAGTAGAGTTTATAATCATTAAACAAGGACAATACAAATTAACAGTTGAACCTGTCAACGTACCTGATAAATATAAGCTATAATTAATGAAAATATTTATCATATATATTTCTCTATTTTTGATTTCTTGTGAAGCAATGTTCTCGCAAGAAGTAACTTATCATTTACTTTTATTAAATCAAAAAAGCAAATCGGGATATTTCGATAAATATAACAACGGTTCCCAAAATGTAAGATCTTATCGAACAAAAGATGGCTATGTGTTTGTTGCAGGAAGTTTTAAAACAATGCAAGAAGCAGAAGCTCAACTCGAAAAAATCGGAGAATTAGGGTTAAAAGAAATTCGAGTGATTGATAGCAAAGAACTTATTAAGTTGCTAGGGGGCGATTCTTCGCAAGACATAATATTTACAATACATTTAGGAACTTTCAGCACAAAACAAAATATTAATTCTTTCGAGAATATTCAGCAAAATGATATTCTCGAGCAACAAGATGAAAACGGAAATTTCATATATATTTACAAGCGTTTCTACAACTATTTGATAGCTAAAGAAGAATGGTTAAGAGTATTAAAATCAGGCTATGATAACGCTTTTGTTATGAACATTAATAGATACAATTTTAAAAATGATTAAAAGATATATATTCGGGATACTTATTATTTTAGCTTTCGGGCAGGTTTATTCACAGAAAATCATAAAGAGCAAATTCATTGATGCAGAATATTATTTTCTATTTGATGAATATTCAAAAGCTCTTCCTCTATATTTATCATTGATTGATAAAGACCCTAGCAATGCAAATATAAATTATAGAATATCCTTATGTTATATGAATATGGTTGGACAAAAATACAAAGCCATTCCATATTTAGAAAATGCGGTTAAAAATGTTTCAGAAACTTATAACGAAGGTTCATACAAAGAACTACAAGCTCCTTTCGAAGCATACTTGTACTTGGGCGACGCCTACCGAATTAACGAAGATTTAGATAAAGCAATTGAAGCATATAGCACTTTCAAAAGCTTATTAAATCCTCGTGAAATATACTTCTTAGATATTGTTGAACGACAAATTGAATCTTGCCAATACGCAAAAGAATTGTTTTTTGAACCCGTGATGGTGGAAGAAATTCCAATGGGAGATATTATAAATACTCCATTTTATGAATACAATCCAGTTTTGAATGCTAAAGGTGATATGATTATTTTTCAACAATCGAAATCAAAAGAATCAATATTTATTTCCAAATTCGTAGATGGAGTTTGGGAAAAACCAAAAAATATAACGAGTGCAGTAAAATCTGATGGTTTTTGTAAAGTAGTTTCTATTTCGCCAGATGAAAAAAGTATTTTTTTAACCGATGATAATTTGGATAACGAAGGAGATTTATACGTTTCTCAATTGAAAAAAAGCAAACCATATCCAATGGAAAAACTCAATCGAAAAATTAATTCGAAATATAGCGAAACACATGCTTGTTTGTCGCCCGATGGAAAAACACTTTATTTTACAAGCGATAGAAAAGGTGGATTTGGAGGCTTAGATATTTATAAATCAAACCTTAATGATAAAGGAGATTGGGAAGAACCTATAAATCTTGGATCAACTGTAAACTCAAAATATAGCGAAGATACGCCTTTTATGCTTGAAGACGGAAAAACGATGTATTTCAGTTCAGAAGGACACAATAGCATGGGTGGATTCGATTTCTTTGTTACAACTTTACTTGATGACCAAACATGGTCGGTTCCTATGAATCTAGGATATCCTATAAATACAACCGATGACGATTTATTTTATTCCCCTGCTCGAAATGGAGAGTTCGCATATTGTGCTAGAATTAAAAACTTTGGAGATGCTCAAAGTGACATTTATAAGATTACACCTAGTCAGACGAATATTCCTAAAGAGTTTACTCTTAGCGGAAATGTTATGTTTGCTGACGGAAGAATTGACAACATGTCAAAAGTTAACATCTCGGTTTCTAATTCTAGTAATCAAGAAAAACTAGCAACAATTAAACCCGACTCTCTTGGAGATTTCTCACAAGTTTTACCAGTTGTTGACTGTAAAATAATAGCAGAAGTAGAAGGATATAACAAAGTAATTGAAAATATTGTAATCCCAAGAGTAATTACAAAATTAGAATTTAAGTACAACTTAGAATTTACTCCTATACTGTTAGCCACAACAGAAGTTGTAAGTAAAAAAGATTCGATTACTATTCAAAATTCTGATACAGCAATCGTTGCCTCAAACAAAACCATCGAAGCAAATATTGATACAACAAGTCAAATAATTGCTGAAAATTATACAGATTCAATACATCAAGAAACAACCAACTTGATTGCCGAAAATACTGAACAAATTGTAACTGAGAATAATAATGCTACAACTGTAAATGGTCAAAACAATCAGCTTGTTTCAGAAAAAAAAGATAGCTTAATTGCTGAAAATACAGTAAACAATCAACATAATGTTACAAATACAGAAACCAATAATAACAATGTTGTTGCAACAAATAACACCGAAAATTCAGCACAAATAAAAACAACAGAAAATACAAATAATTCCCAATCTAATAATACACAAAACATTGTAGCCAATAATAATGCAAATACGAATCAAGTTGCTACAAATAATAGTAATTCAGTCGCAAATAAAGATATTTATGTTGCCAAAAGCATATTCTTCGACTTTGCTAGTTATAGCTTAAACAATAATTCAAAAACCGACATTGAAAGATTGTACAATACATTGAAAGCTAATCCTGAATTAACTGTTGAAATTAGCGGACATACTGATTCAAAAGGAAATCCAGAGTATAATAGAATATTGTCTGAGCAAAGAGCAAAAGCGGTTCTTACGTATCTTTCATCAAAGGGAATTGCTAAGGGTAGAATTATAATCAAAGCTTTGGGCGAAGAGCAACACATTGCAATTAATGAAAATCCTGATGGATCCGATAATCCTAACGGACGTCAATTAAACAGAAGAGTTGATGTAAACCTTATTGGTTCTCCGAATCAAAATATCGTAGTCGAAAATGTAGCAGTTCCTGATAATTTAAAATTTAGTCAAGATACTAAATTTTATATATTACTTGGAGAAGTTAAAGAAAAATACAATAATGATTATTTTTCAAAATATAATATCAACGAACTTAAAAATGCAAAAACCTATACCACAAGTAATGGATTTGCATATATAGCTGGAGAATTTTCAAAAAAACCAGATGCATTAAAACTACTTAACAACTCTATAGATGCAGGGTTCGAAGAAGCCAAGATTATAAATAGTTTTGAATTAAACACTTTAATAGCAGATGCGAAAACAAAAGCTCCTGAACAAAATACTCTCGCTAATTTTGAAAGTAAAAGTGTTAATAGCTATACAGTTCAAATTTCTGCAATTCGAAGCAAAGCCGACCACAATAAATTTGCTGGAATTACTGAACTTCAAGAAGTTTACTGCAACGATGGTTATTACAGATACGTTGTTGGAGAGTATAGCGATTACATTACAGCTCGAAGCAAACGTAACGAACTTGCACAAATGGGCTATCCAGATGCATTCGTGATAAAAACGGCCTTACTGTCAAGTAAAGTTGAAAATAAAACAAACGCAAGCATCGAAAGTAAAAAAGATTCTGCACCAAACACAAATTCATCAAGTGGAGATATTTTCACGATACAAATTAAAGCGATGAATACCCCTATAGGTGTTGATAATTTTAGTAATTTAGAAAATGTTGTTGAACGCAAATGCAGTAATGGAAGTGTAAAATATACAGTCGGAGAATATCCGAATATACAAGTAGCTACATTCGATTTAGATAAAATTAAACAAGCAGGATACCACGATGCATTTATTGTAAATGTTAATACATTCAATCAAGTTAATAATACAACTTCGGCTCCATCATCAGAAAATAAAAATGCAATTAATAGTAACAAATATACCGTTCAAATCAAGGCTTCGAAAGAACGAATAAAAATAAAAGAATTTGATAAATATAAAAATGAAGTCATTGAATTTATTGGTCAAGATGGCTATTACAGGTATGCTGTTGGAGAATATTCCTTGTATTCAGAAGCAAAAGAAGCATGGATGAACATATTAATTGATTACGAAGATGCATTTATCACAAAAATTGATTCGTATCAGAATAAATAGTATTTTGGTCAAAATGTAACCTTATTTGCCCAAATACAGTATAATTAATCAAAATCAGTTATTTGAACTATTTAGATTTTTTATATTTTTGATTATTATTAATTTAAACTTATTTATAATGTCATCATTTAGAATCATTATAATGTACTTCTTGTTCTCTGTTGCCTTTATAAATATTTCTTCTGCACAGCAACAGTCATTATCTGAGACCGAAGAATTCAAAAAAAAATATATAACTGCGTCATATTACTATCTCTACGAAGAATATGAGAATGCGATTCCCCTATTACTTGAATTATACGACATGGCTCCTACCAATGCTGCTGTTAACTATAAACTTGGGGTGAGTTATCTGCAAATAAAAGGAGAAAAAGAAAAAGCACTTCCATTTTTAGAATTTGCGGCTAAACATTCATCTCCCAAAGCAAATGAATTTTCATATAAAGAAACCTTAGCTCCTGAGTTAGCATGGTATCGTTTAGGTGAAGTTTTTCATGTAATTAACGATTTTGATAAAGCAACAGAATCATACAAGCGTTTTAAATCATTTTTAAAACCTAATGACATTTACAATCTAGATATCGTTAACCGTCAAATCGAAACATGTAAAAATGCAAAACAACTTGTAAAATATCCAGTAATGGTTGTCAAAAATAATTTAGGAAGATTAGTTCGAACACCATTTTATGCTTACAGTCCTGTTGTTTCAGCCGACCAATCCACCTTAGTTTTTACGACAGAAAAACTTGTAATTCCTGATTCTTCAGAACTTGCAAGCGGAGCTTTCGACGAATATATTGAAGAAATTTTTTATTCAAAAAAAGTTAATGGCGAATGGACCGAAGCGGTTAATATTACAAATGAAATTAATTCTAATGGATATTGTTCTTCTGTATTCATTTCATCAGATGGCACACACCTTTTACTAATGAAAGATGATTATTTTGATGGAAATATTTACGAGACCAAATATATTGACGGAAAATGGACTCCAATCACAAAACTGCATAAAAACGTGAACTCAAAATCATGGGAAATGCATGCTTGCCTGACAAAAGACGGAAAAACATTGTATTTCTCAAGCGATAGAAAAGGCGGTTTTGGAGGCTTCGACATCTACAAATCAAATTTGCAAGAAAACGGAGAATGGGGAAAAGCCATAAACTTGGGTCCTACCATTAATACTAAATACGACGACGATACTCCATTCATTTTAGAGGATAATCGTACTCTATATTTTAGCTCCGAGGGACATTATAATATGGGAGGTTTTGATATTTTCCACACTAAGCTATTGGATAATAATAAGTGGTCTGTGCCTTTAAACTTAGGTTATCCCGTTAATACGGCAGATGATAATTTATTTTATTATCCTGTTAAAAACGGAGAATACACTTATTTTTCAGATGCAAAAATTGATGGAAACGGAGGAACCGAAATATACATGATGAAACTCTTACTTCCTGAACACCCAAACCAATTTGAGATAAACGGAACAATCACATTTGCGGATAATCCAAAATCAAATTCCGTTGTTACGATAAGTATAATTGACTCATTGTCGAAAAACGATACTGTTGCTACAGTATTTTCAAACCTCGAAACAGGAGAATACCAAGGCATAGTTCCATCTGGAAATTATAAAGTTGCATTCGTAGCTGAAGGCTACAAAAAACGTTGCGAAGAGTTATTTATTCCACAAATCCTCTCACGACAAGAATTTGTTTTAAATACAGAACTCAGTCCCGAAGAACTCCTATCTTCACATGATTTGATTGCTCAAAATCAAGAAAGTAAAGACGGTTATGTTGCTATAAAGAATATTAATTTCAGCACAAAAGAACAGACATTGGATTTTGATTCTCAAGTAGAATTGGAACGAATGTATAAAATTTTAGCATCAAACCCTAGTTTATCAATTGTATTAGAAGGAAAAACTAAAACAGAATTTGGCGAAGCATACGATCAAAAACTTAACGAAAAACGCCAAGAAACCATTATAAATTATTTAGCCAAAAAAGGAATTGATAAGAGCCGTTTTGTAATTAATAATCAGGAAATTGCACAAAACAATGCCCTAAGTGAAGCCGTTGAAATAAAATTATTAAAATCAACTAACGACTCAATTTTGATGAACGAAGAAATATATTTACCTGAAAATGTTCGATTCAAAAATGAATTGGTGTACACTGTAATTCTACTAGGAACAAACGGACAGTTAGCCGATAACTATTTTGAAAAATATAAAGATATTTTAACCGTTACTCCTTACACAACTCAAAATGGATATATTTATACAAGCGGCAAATTTGACAAATTATTTGATGCTGTTAAATACATGAACTCAGCCATCGACATGGGATTTCTCGAAGCAAGCATAGTCGATAATTTTGAACTTGAAAACATACGCAGAAGTTCTTACTTAGCCACAAGTGAAAGCACCACTCATAATACTAAGGTTGATACAACGTCTTCAACTATAGTTTCAAAGGGCGAATTTTTGTTTGTCATTCAAATTGGTGCTTATGAAAATTCTGTTGGAATTGAACACTTCAAAAATCTTGAAGGTATAGTCGAACATAAAGGAAGCGACGGAAAATATCGTTACTTATTCGGAAAATTTGCAACGTACAAAGAAGCAAAGGAAAAGAGAATGGATTTAATTCGTAATGGGTATTCTGATTCATTTATCATGAACTATGAAAGATACAAATAATATACTTGAAGGAACTAAAGTAACTCTGCGTGCTTTAGAGCCTTCAGATATTAACTATCTGTACGAATGGGAAAATGACTCGGATTCTTGGTTTGTTAGCAATACCCTTACGCCCTATTCAAAATATATTCTTCAAAAATATATCGAAAATTCGCATTTAGATATTTATCAAACTAGGCAACTCAGATTAATGATTATTTGTAAAGAAACAAATTTACCTATCGGAACTATTGACTTGTTCGATTTTGACCCTTTTCATAATCGAGCTGGAGTTGGAATTTTAATAGCCAAAAAAGAGATGCAACAAAAGGGATTTGCAAGCGAAGCAATGGAAATTTTGATAAATTATTCATTTAATCATTTGAATCTCCATCAGTTGTATTGTAATATTACAACAAATAATACAAAAAGCATTAGCCTTTTTAAAAAGTATAATTTTAAAATATCTGGCGAAAAAAAACAGTGGCTAAAATATGGAGAAACTTGGGTTGATGAATATTTTCTACAGCTAATTCACGCTTAATTTTTTTCTTCTAGATTTGAATTAATTTGTTAACTTTGATTCCCTTTTTTTAATTTTTATGAATAACATATTTGCCGAGATGAATTGGACTAGTGTTACGAAAAATAAAATACACTTCAACCTCAATCATTCGACATAAAAAAAACATTATAATATGAACGAAATCGCAAAAAAAATCAATGAACTTGCAGAAAAGTATAGAGATTACACTGCAAAAAACCTTTCAAAAATGGTTCAAATTCCATCAGAAAGTCTTCAAGAAAAAGACGTTTGTTTAGAAGCTAAAAGACAAATGGAAGAAGCTGGTTTTGACGAAGTTTGGATTGACGGATTAGGAAACGTAATTGGTAGAATTGGTAATGGTAAAAAAATTCTTGCTGTTGATGGTCACATTGATACAGTTGGAGTTGGTAACATTGCAAACTGGACTTCAGATCCATTTTCAGGCGAAATTAAAGATGGTTTCGTTCACGGACGTGGAACAGTTGACCAAGAAGGTGGTATTGCTTGTGCAATTACTGCTGGAAAAATTTTAAAAGAAATGGGCTTCGATAAAGATTTAACTTACTATGCTGTAGCAAGTGTTATTGAAGAAGATTGCGACGGATTATGCTGGAAATATATTGTTGAAGAAGGAAAATTGAAACCAGATTTCGTAATTTCTACTGAACCAACAAACTGCAACATTTACAGAGGTCACCGCGGACGTATGGAAATTAGAGTTTCTTTTAGAGGAATTTCTTGTCACGGATCAGCTCCAGAAAGAGGAATAAATGCTGTTTATATGGCATCAAAAACTGCTTTGAAAGTTGAAAAATTAAACGAAAATTTAGCTTTTGACGAATTTTTAGGAAGAGGTTCAGTAACCGTTTCTGAATTCAAATCAGGAAGTCCATCACTTTGTGCAGTAGCTGATTATGCTCACTTACATTTAGATAGAAGATTAACTTGGGGCGAAACTAAAGATTCTGCAGTTGCTGAAATTCAAGAATTAATAAACGAATTTGGCGATAAAGCTAAAGTTGAAGTTTTAACTTACGAAGAAGTTGCTTACACAGGTTTGAAATACGGAATGGAAAAATATTTCCCAACTTGGAAAATTCCAGTAGAACACGAAACAGTTCAAGCAGGTGTTAAATCTTACAAAGAATTGTTCAACAAAGAACCAAAAGTTGACAAATGGACATTCTCAACAAATGGCGTTACAATTAACGGATATTATGGAATTCCTTTGATTGGTTTCGGACCAGGAAACGAAGTAAATGCACACGCACCAAACGAAAAGTGTCCAGTTGACGATTTAGTTACTTGTGCTGCTTTCTACGCAATGTATGCTTACAATATTGCAAAATAATTTTTAGAAACTATTAATAAAAAAATCATAATATGGATAAGAAAAAATTTGAAAAAATTATTAGTGAAATAAAAGGATTAAAATCTGATCTTTTTGGAAAAGACTTTTTACTAACTTGGGAAAAAACTCCAGACGAGTTAAAACAAACTTTGTTGGTTGCTGAAGCATTAAAATTTTTAAGAACTAATAATGTTTCTACAAAATTATATGATTCAGGTTTAGGAATTTCTAACTTCCGTGATAATTCAACTAGAACTCGTTTCTCATTTGCATCAGCTTGCAATATGTTAGGAATTGAAGTTATGGATTTAGACGAAGGAAAATCGCAAATTGCACACGGAGAAACTGTTCGTGAAACTGCAAATATGATTTCTTTTATGGCTGACGTTATTGGTATTCGCGATGATATGTATCTTGGAGCAGGAAATGCTTATATGAGAGAAGTTGGCGAAGCTTTAGACGAAGGACACAAAGAAGGAGTTTTGGAACAACGTCCATCAATCGTAAACTTACAATGCGATATTGACCACCCAACACAATCAATGGCTGATTTAGCTCATTTGAAACAAATGTTTGGTTCGTTAGAAAACTTAAAAGGTAAAAAAATTGCAATGACTTGGGCTTATTCACCAAGTTATGGTAAACCACTTTCAGTTCCACAAGGAATTATTGGATTAATGACACGTTTCGGAATGGACGTAGAATTAGCTTTCCCAGAAGGTTACGGATTAATTCCAGAAGTTATTGAAGTAGCTAAAGCAAATGCAAAAGCAAGCGGTGGAAGTTTCAAAATTTCTAACTCAATGGAAGAAGCATTCAAAGATGCTGATATAGTTTATCCAAAAAGCTGGGCTCCATTTGAAGTTATGGGAAAAAGAACTGAATTACTTCGTGCAAAAGATATGAAAGGTTTGGACGAATTAGAAAAAGTTTGTTTAACTAACAATGCAAAATTCAAAAATTGGGAATGCACTGAAGAAAAAATGAAACTTACAAAAGGTGGAAAAGCTCTTTATATGCATTGTTTACCAGCTGACATTACAGGAGTTTCTTGTAAAGAAGGTGAAGTTGCAGGTTCAGTTTTCGAAAGATACAGATTAGATACTTACAGAGAAGCAAGTTGGAAACCATATATTATTGCTGCAATGATAGTAAACAGTCAATTTGAAGATGCTGCTAAAGTATTAGAAAAATTAGCTGATAAAGATAAATCAAGAGTGAAAACAAAAAAATAATCAATTTTGATTTTTAAATATGAAAGAGGTTAACACAAATTAGCCTCTTTTTGCTTTTATTCCAATACTTCATTCATCTAACAGCTATACATAAAGCGATTGTCATAAAATTTATATCAATATTTGTTTAAGGCTGATACATGTTATAAGGTATAAACTCTAATAATTAAATATCTTTGTTCAAAATTTATGTAAGCAATGAGAAAACTTATTTTATTCATAATTGTTCTGGTCGTAATTTCGGCACTCGCATTTGTTAAGATCTGGTATTTTTCATCAGACGAAAATCAAGCGAAAGATATGGCGAAAGGCAAATCCAAAATTGCACTAGTTACCGCAATGATTGCTAAATCAGAGAAACTTGAGAATAAAATTTTCATTTCAGGAAATGTTGTTGCCAACGAATCGGTTGACCTTGTTCCTGAAACAGCAGGAAAAATCGTACAAATCAATTTTAAAGAGGGAAGTCGCGTAAACAAGGGCGATTTACTCGTAAAAATTAACGATTCAGAACTGCAAGCACTGCTTAAAAAATATATTCTTAAAGAAAAGCTTTCTTCGGAAAAAGAAGCACGTCAAAAAAAATTACTCAATATTAACGGTATTAGTCAGCAAGAATATGATGCAACTCTTACCGAATTGAATTCTTCACAAGCCGATATTGAACTTACAAAAGCTCAAATTGCAAAAACCGAAATAATTGCACCATTTAGCGGAATTATTGGGCTGCGAAGTGTTAGCGAAGGAAGTTACGTGAGCCAATCGACCAAAATTGCGTCTATTCAACAGAACAACCCATTGAAAATTGACTTTTATATTCCCGAAAAATATTCGAATGCTATAAAAATTGATGATTCAATTAAATTTACCATCGAAGGAATTAACGATACACTCAATGCAATGGTATCGGCTGTTGAACCAAAAGTTGATGACCTTACCCGAACAATACAAGTGAGAGCAATTACTCAAAATAATTCCGGAAAAATAATTCCAGGAGTTTATGCTCAAATTTTATTCTCGCTCGAAAAAACAGATAATGCGATATTAATTCCAACACAGTCAATTATTCCAATTCTAAAAGGACAAAAAGTGTTTATCTGTAAAAATGGAATTGCCGAAGAAGTTAAGGTAAAAACTGGACTTCGCTCCGAAACAAAAATCGAAATTCTTGATGGAATCCAAGCTGGCGATACAATTATTACCACTGGAATTATGCAGTTAAAGGCAGGAATGCCACTAAAAATTACAGCAATTAAATAAACGTTCGAGCTTATAATGAGTAGTTTATCAACCATCAGTGTAAATCGCCCGGTGTTGGCAGTTGTAATGAACTTGCTAATTGTGCTTTTTGGCTATATCGGATATACTTTTTTGGGAGTCCGCGAATTACCATCAATCGACCCACCAATAATTACGGTTCGAACTTCGTATCCGGGAGCAAATGCAGGAGTTATCGAATCTGAAATTACCGAACCGCTCGAAAAATCAATCAATGGAATTGCAGGTATTCGAACCATTTCTTCGTCAAGCAATTTAGGTTCAAGTGTTATAACTGTCGAATTTGAGCTTGATGTTGACCTCGAAGCAGCGGCTAACGATGTTCGCGATAAAGTATCGCAAGCCACTAGGCAATTACCAAAAGATATTGACGGACTTCCGGTTGTAACAAAATCTGACGCAAATTCTGATGCAATTATTTCAATGACTGTCGAAAGTGATTCTCGCAGCCATCTTGAAATCAGCGATTTTGCAGAAAATGTTATTGCTCAGCGAATACAAACCATTCCAGGAGTCAGTACCGTTCAAATTTGGGGGCAGAAAAAATATTCGATGCGACTTTGGTTATATCCTGAAAAATTGGCCTCTTATGGATTGGTGTCGCTAGATATTATTCGTGCTCTAGATAGAGAAAACATTGAACTTCCTTCAGGAAAAATTGCCGGAGATAATACAGAACTAACGGTAAAAGTTTTGGGACGATTAAAAAACGAAGATGATTTTAAAAATCTAGTGATTAAAAATATTGGTAAAAAAGTAATACGATTCAAAGATATTGGCGATGCAAGACTTGGAGCCGAGAACGAAGAAACAATCCTTCGACAATCAGGCGTTCCTATGATTGGGATTGCCATTGTGCCACAGCCTGGTGCAAATTACATTGAGATTGCCGATGAGTTTTACAAACGCCTCGATCATTTAAAAAAAGAACTTCCTCAAGATTATAAACTCGATATCGCACTCGATAACACTGTTTTCGTTAAACGCTCAATAAGCGAAGTTCAGGAAACTCTCTTAATTGCAATAACTCTAGTAATTTTAATTATTTACTTGTTTTTTCGCGATTGGCTAATCGCCATTCGCCCATTAATTGATATTCCGGTTTCGCTTATCGGGACATTTTTTGTAATGTATTTATTTGGTTTCTCAATAAATGTTCTCACACTTCTAGCTATTGTTTTGGCAACGGGTTTGGTCGTTGATGACGGAATTGTTGTAACCGAAAATATTTTTAAAAAAATCGAACAAGGTTTATCTCCAAAAGAAGCTGCGATAAAAGGTTCATCCGAAATATTTTTTGCAGTTATATCAACTTCTGTTACTCTATCAGCGGTATTTTTACCAATTATTTTTCTCGAAGGTTTTGTAGGCAAACTCTTTATGGAATTTGGAATTGTAATGGCAACGGCTGTACTTATTTCAGCTTTTGTATCCTTAACTTTAACTCCTGTACTTAACTCAAAATTGATAAGAAAAAACCAAAAGAAAACTTGGTTTTATGAAAAAACCGAACCGTTTTTTGAAAACCTAATTTCGGGATATCAAAACTCATTGATTTCGTTTATGAAACGCCGATATTGGTCATTCATCATCATTGCAATTTCCATTATTATGATCTTCGGTATCGGAAGTTTAATCAAATCTGAACTCGCTCCATTAGAAGATAGAAATTGGATGCGACTTTCAATAACAGCTCCCGAAGGTGCTTCGTATGAATACACCGATAATTTTGTTATGAAGCTGGTAAAATTGGTTAGCGATTCAATCCCCGAGAAACAAGTATTGTTATCTGTAACTGCACCCGGACATGCCGGTTCAGGAGCTGTTAATACTGCATTTGTAAGACTTCGACTGACCGATGCAAGCGAACGAAAACGAAGTCAACAACAAATTGCAGCTTATATTACAAAAATTACACAACCATTGACAGAGGCAAAAACATTTGTAATTCAAGAACAAACAATCTCAGCCGGAGGTATTCGTGCAGGACTGCCTGTACAGTTTGTATTACAAGCACCGAATTTTGAAAAACTTCAAGAAGTGTTGCCTAAATTTTTGGATGAAGCGACAAAAGATCCTACATTCACTGCTGTTGATGTAAATTTGAAATTTAATAAACCTGAACTAAATATTATTCCTGATAGAGAAAAAGCAAATGTAATGGGCGTTTCAGAACTAGACATTGCACAAACTTTGCAATTTGCTTTGAGTGGTCAGCGTTTTGCTTATTTTACAATGAATGGTCGTCAATACCAAGTTATCGGTCAGTTAAGCCGTGAAAACCGCGACGACCCAATTGATTTAAAATCACTTTACGTAAGAAGCAGCAACGGAAAGCTAATCCAACTCGACAATCTTGCGAGAATAGAAGAAATGAGCAGTCCACCCCAATTGTATCATTACAATCGTTACCAATCGGCAACAATTTCAGCATCGTTGGCAGAAGGAAAAACCATTGCAGACGGAAATATCGCAATGCGTTCAATAGCAGATAGAGTTTTGGACGATTCTTTTTCAACAGCACTTACCGGAACATCTCGCGATTTTGAAGAAAGTTCATCAAACGTACTCTTTGCTTTCGTACTAGCACTTATCATTATTTATTTAATTCTTGCTGCACAATTTGAAAGTTTTATCGATCCGTTTATAATTATGCTTACCGTTCCCTTGGCTATTTCTGGAGCACTTCTTACACTTTGGTATTTCAACCAAACGCTAAATATTTTCAGCCAAATTGGAATTATTATGCTCATTGGTTTGGTTACCAAAAACGGAATTTTAATTGTCGATTTTTCAAATAAATTGAAAAAACAAGGCAAAAATGTTCAGGAAGCTATTGTAGAAGGTGCTACAGCTCGTTTTCGTCCAATTCTTATGACAAGTATTGCTACTGCATTGGGAGCGTTACCTATTGCACTTGCATTAGGGGCAGGTGCCAAAAGTAGAATGGGAATGGGAATCGTGGTAGTTGGAGGTGTTTTATTTTCGCTTATTCTTACACTTTACGTAATTCCAGGCATTTATTCGTATTTGTCACGAAAAGTTAAAAAGCCAGTGATTAATGAAAATTTTATTGAAATTGAAGAAAATTAATGAAGTATTTTAGTGTTTTCATATTAGTAATTGTTTGTTTTATCTCGGTATCAGCACAACAAATTTTGACTCTAGACAGTGCAATATCAATTGCCTTAAAAAACAATTATAGTATTCTGATTTCAAAAAACGAGTCTGAAATTAGTAAAAATGATGCAACAATTGGAAATGCAGGGATGCTGCCACAATTGAGTCTAAATGCTTCGGGAACTTTCGCCGACAATAATACCAAACAGGAATTTTCAACTGGTACTGTAGTAAGTGAAACTGGAGCTATATCAACTGGTTTAAATGCTGGTGCAGCATTGAGTTGGACTATTTTCGATGGATTTAAAATGTTTATTTCTTACGACAAATTGCGAGAAATAAGCAATATGAGCGAAATTTCTTTAAAACTAGAAATTGAAAATACAATTGAGAAAATTTGTACTGAATATTTTCAAATTGTGAAACAGAAACAATTACTAAAAGCGATTGAACAAAATCTCGAATTGTACGATGAAAGAGTTAAAATTGCTGAAACAAAATGGAAAATTGGCTCAGGTTCAAAGCTCGATTATCTTCAAGCAAAAGTTGACATGAATAGTCAGACTTCAAATTATCTCACACAAAAAAATGCGATGAAAGAATTGAAAATTTCACTGAATAATCTTTTGGCAAATAATCCTGAAAACGAACTCGATGTCGAAGATAGCATATCCATTATTTATTCTCCATTATATGAAGAACTTAAGACGAGCGTTCAAACTCAAAATGTACAATTATTGCTTCAACAAAAAAATATTGAAATAGAAAAGTATTCATTACGTGAATTGCAATCTCAAGCTTATCCCAAATTAATTTTAAACGGAGCATACAATTTTTCTCGTACCGACAATCAAGTTGGGATGATTCTTTATAATCGAAATCTTGGACCAAGTGCAGGGCTTACTTTATCATGGAATATTTTTAGTGGAAATGTGCTCAAACAACAAGTCGCAAATTCTAAAATTTTGATTGAGAATTCTGAGTTATTATTCAACGAAACAAAATCATTTGTAGAGAGTTCATTGCTAAAAGCTTTCAATGATTTTAATAATGCAAAACAAATACTCGAACTCGAAGAGGAAAATATTATGTTTGCAAAAGAAAATATTGATGTAGCACTCGAAAGCTTTAGACTTGGAAGCAGCAATGCAATTGAATTAAAAGAAGCTCAAAAAAGCTATGAAGACGCACAGTCAAGGCTTGTAAATGCTCGCTATGCAACAAAACTTGCAGAAATTCGTCTGATGAAACTGAACGGAATGTTAGTAAAATAGAATTGTTAACTGACATTGCAAACAATCTTGACAAATTGTTGATTTCTATTTTTTTTCTTAAATTTATCATATAATTTATTTGAAAAACATATAAAATGCAAAAATATTATATTTTAATTTTAACAGTTATTTTTACTCAGCACGTTTTTTCTCAAATTCAATATGAGGGGAAACCATATAGTTTTGATTATAAGTCAGATTTATCAACGATTCAGTCGATTGAAATGCCCGAAATAGATGTGCAAAAATTACTCGAAGAAGACAAGGAAATTTCACCCATTCGATTTGCAAAAGATTTTGTCGTAAATTATAATTTGAATAATTCGGGAACTTGGGATAAACTTGGCAATGGAGATAGGATTTGGCGATTAAAAATTAAATCGAATAATGCTTTAACCTTAAATTTTATTTTCAATAGGTTTTTACTACCAAAACACACAAAACTGTATATCTATAACGAAAATAAATCAGAAATTTTAGGTGCATTTACAAACGAAAATTGTATCCCGTCAGCTAAATTTGCAACATCTATTATCAACGGGGACGTCGCAATCATAGAGTACAATATTCCACATAATGTAACTGAAACTGGAGAAGTCGAATTATTGAAAATTAATCATGGCTATAAAGAGGTTTTTTTCGATTTAAAAGACGACAGATTTGGTCTTTCGGGAGATTGCAATGTTGATGTAAATTGCGCCGAAGGCTACAATTGGAAAAAGGAAAAGCACGCCGTTTGCAGAATTATCATGGGAGGAACTCAACTTTGTACCGGAGCATTAATTAACAATGTGAATAACGATGGAACACCATATTTTCTTACTGCAAATCATTGTACAACAGCTCCGTACGACGAATGGGTGTTTTATTTTAATTACGAAAGTCCAACTTGTGGCGGAGAAGATGGCTCAACTGGACAAACAATTTCAGCATGCGAACTTCGAGCAACTTCAGGAAATCTTGATTTCTGCCTAGTTGAAATGAGCTCTGCTCCTCCAAAAGCCTATCATCCCTACTATGTTGGGTGGAACCACACTATAATTCCCGCTCAAAATACAACTGGAATCCACCACCCAATGGGCGATGTAAAAAAAATATCAATCGATAACGATTCTCCAATAATTGCCGATTATGGAAATGGCTACGACACCGAAAGTCATTGGAAAATTGGAGAATGGAATGTCGGTACAACCGAAGGTGGCTCATCAGGTTCGCCATTGTTTGACGAAAATCATCGACTTATCGGCGACTTAACTGGAGGTGAAGCTGCATGTGGAAATTCAGTAAACGATTATTACACTCGTTTCGACTTATCGTGGGATACATACAGCGAAAGTAGTCAACAATTAAAATATTGGCTTGACCCACAAAATATTGGAGTTGATACAATTGACGGCTACGACCCCTATATGTCAGTTTACTCTTTCGAATGCGACACAAGTAGCAATACAAATGATGGCGAAAATATCAAAGCTTATGATTTTAATACAGTTTGGGGATATTGGTCGGGACATAATGAATATGGGTTTTCGAAATTTGCAGATGCTTACGAAACAACTAATACTCAATATGTACAAGGTATTCGGCTACCAATACTTCGAGCATACAGTGGTAATACAGATTCGCATATAACCGTGAAAATTTGGGACGATAACGGAGGTATTCCTGGAAATGAACTTGCATCAAAAAATGTGTTAATTTCTGAATTTAGTGAAGGCATGTGGAAATATATTGAATTTAATTCATACGTCGAAGTACAAGGAAAATATTATGTCGGTTACGAAATTTATTACAATACTCCGGTGGATACATTTGTTGTTCACATGGTAGAAGACAGAGGTGAATCAGGAATAAATACAGCATTAACATATTACAATAATCAATGGCGATTTTATAATGACATTTCGAGCCTTCATACATCTTTGGCTATCGAAGTTTTAATCTGCACTATAACTGGAGAAGAAGATATTTTAGAAACTTCAACATCAGAAGTAAATATTTATCCAAATCCTATGCAATCAAAATTTTATATTAAAACCAATTTTGAAAAATTTGACGTAATTATTTATGATATTTTCGGGAGAGTTGTAAAACATGAAAACAATTATCGGAACATTGGTATTGACTGTTCAAACCTTTCAAACGGCATATATTTGGTTGAGATAAACGACAAAAAAAATCGTATTATTGAAAAAATATTTATAACTCATTAATTTAGAATTGTAGAATTACAATAGTTTGATTAATTTTATTTCCAAAATAAAAAATAAACCCATGAGAAGAATTTACACTTTTATAATCACATTGTTGTTTGTTAATTCTTTTGCTTATTCTCAGATTAGCGAAGGAGGTACGCCAATTAGTTTTATGAACAAGCAAGTAAACTCCGACATTGAAACTAATTTTGTTGAACCCTTAACCAAACAACAAATTGAAAACACCATTGCCGAATCTAATGAAAAAGGAACAATGTACATTATTGGAAAGTCTATCCCTACCGATTTTTCAATCGAAAGTTCAGGTGATTGGACAATTTTAGAAGACGGAGGGAAACTTTGGCGTTTAAAGATTGAATCTTCAGGAGCCGAAGCATTGAGTATTCACTACGATAATTTCAACTTGCCGGTTGGCTCAAAATTATTTCTTTACAACGAAAGCAAAACTCAAGTTATTGGAGCATTTACAGCTTACAATAATTCAGAAAATCAATATTTTGCTACAGAATTAATTGGAGGAGACGTTACCGTTTTGGAATATTATCAACCTGCATTTGTTACAGAAGAACCACAAATCCACATTCATGAAATTGCATATGTTTTTAGAGATTCTCATATAAAGAGTATTAAAACTAAGAATTTCGGAGATTCAGGCGACTGCGAAATTAATGTAAATTGCTCTGAAGGAGATAATTGGAAAAAAGAAAAAACCGGAGTTGTTCGTATTTTAGTTACAGCTGACGGAGGACAAGGTTGGTGTACTGGGTCTTTAATAGCAAATGTAAAATACGATTGTACCCCTTATATTTTGACTGCAGATCATTGTAGCGACAACGAAACTACAGATGATTTAACGCAATGGATTTTTTATTTTAATTACGAAGCAGTAGGTTGTTCTAATCCAACTTCAGAAACAGGGCTTAATTCTCAAACTATGACCGGTTGCATGAAAGTAGCAAATATTGGAAACAATTCGGTTGAACAATCCGACTTTTTTCTTACATTATTGCAACAAGATGTTCCAGAAGATTATAATGCATATTTTAACGGTTGGAACAGACAAAATTCTCCTGCGGTAAGTGGTGTTGGAATTCATCATCCATCGGGTGATATTAAAAAGATCTCTACTTATACAACTGCTCCAACAACCAGCGATTACAACGGAACAGGATTAGAATCTCATTGGAGAATCAATTGGGCTGTTACCGCAAACGGACAAGGTGTAACAGAGCAGGGTTCATCAGGTTCTCCGTTATTTGACCAAAATCATAGAATCATAGGCGATTTATCAGGAGGTTTATCCGATTGTGCGAATCTAAATGAAGCCGATTTGTATGGAAAAATATCATACTCTTGGGAAACAGCTGGCTCCACTTCAACTACACGTTTAAAAAATTGGCTCGACCCAAATAATACTGGAGTACTTACACTCGATGGAAGCTATTGTTTACATGCATTTTTTTCAGAATCGGAAACTTCAGTAATTGTTGGTAGATCTGTTGACTTTACCGATGCATCAATAGGAAGTCCAGATTCTTGGGCATGGACTTTTGAAGGAGGAACTCCCGCCACATCAACCTCACAAAATCCAACAAATATTGTGTATAATAGTTTAGGAACATTTGATGTCCGATTAATTGTTACTAAAGGTAGCAAAAAAGATACTCTCTTAAAATCTGATTTAATCGTTGTTTCTCCTCCCGAACTACATGCTTATTTCAGAGCCGATAGAGATACTGTTTTCTTAAATCAATTTGTAAATTTTATTGACACATCTTATACTGATACGACCATTACTTCATGGAATTGGACATTTGAAGCTGGCGACACAACAGCATCATCTTTACAAAATCCTGCTATATCTTGGGACACTTTAGGACGATTTGACGTAAAATTAATTGTTACCGATCCATTTACAGCCGATACGTTAACTAAATACTCATATATTACTGTAATTGAAGATAGTGGGGCTGTACCTAACGCTAATTTCGCAGCAAATTACACCGTGATATTTGAAGGAGATGTCGTTAATTTTACAGGAATTTCGTGGAATACAAACGATTGGGAATGGACTTTTGACGGAGGCGTACCATCGTACTCATTTGAACAAAATCCACTGTCCATTAGATATGATTCTGCAGGAACCTATCGGGTTATGCTTCGAGCTCTTAATCCATGGGGTGTTGATTCAGTCATTAAGGAAACGTATATTTTAGTTTTAGACCACGAGTCTCTTGTTCCACCAATTGCTGACTTTTCCGTTTCAAGACATTTAATAAAAGTTGGAGAGTCGGTTAATTATACTGATTTATCAACTGGAGGATACCCTACTAGTTGGGAATGGACTCTCGAGGGCGGAACACCATCAACTTCAATCGAACAACATCCACTAAATGTGATATACGACATACCTGGGGCACATAGTGTAACCCTTACTGTTGCTGATAGTGCAGGATTTGATACTAAATCAATAGATGAATATATTTTTGTTACAAGTACTCCAATTATAAACATTTGTGATTCAGCAATTTCTAATGTTCTTTCTACCGAGATGCTTAAAAATCCTGCCGCAACAAATTCAGGATACATCAGTGGACATAACGGAGATAATATTTCTGTATTTGCCGAATATTTCGATTATTATATTTACACAAAAGTTAACGGACTTATATTCCCTGTAGCTAAAGCTCATGCAACAACTGATAATTCTAAAGTAACATTTAAGGTATGGTCTAGAGATAGTTTGGGTTTACCTGGTGCTGAACTTGGGAGTCAAGACATTAAGATAAACACTTTAGTGGAAACATATTTCCAAGTTGTTGAATTTGATGAACCAGTTGATGTTTACGGAAGTTTCTTTATTGGTTACGAAATTTCATACGCAAGTGCAGATACTTTTGCAGTCTATCTTGCAGAAGACAGAGGAAATGAAGGAATCAGTACTTTTTATGTAAAAGATGGCACTACTTGGGAAAACTCTGCTGACTATTATTCGTACAACACATCTTCAGCAATTAGACCAATTACTTGCGTTGTTGGAATTGACAATAGAGAAGAAATTAACGATATCTTTGTCTATCCGAATCCTTCTAATAGTTTGGTTAATGTTGATTTTATGGGCATTTCTTCAAAACACAGAGATATTCAAGTTTATGATGTTATGGGACGCCAAATTTCAATTAATGTTGTGAAATTTTCTGACAACAATTATTCTCTAGATTTTTCAAATAAATCTGTCGGAATATATTTTCTTAAAATATCAGATTCAAAATCTACTATAACAAAAAAATTATCAATCATTAAATAAAATTAAGAGCGACTTCGGTCGCTTTTTTTTAATAGTCAATATGTCAAAGTTTTTAATGTTTTCTTTTCTTTTCACACTCATTTTTTTGAATGTTTTTGCTCAAGAAGAAAATGGGTATGTCGATATCAAAGGAACTGTAAAGTTCGATAGAATTAATGTTTCAGGAGCAAAAGTAATCTTGTTCGAGGGAACTAAACAAATATCTTCCGCTATTACCGGAATAAGTGGAAGGTTTAATTTTAAATTAGATTTTCAAAAAAATTATACAATCGAAGTTTCTGCTCCCGAATTGGTAACAAAAAGAATTAGTATCGATACAAAAATTCCAACAACCGAATATGGGGTATGGCCTTATAGATTTACTACCGACTTATTTGAAGATTTTCCTGGATTAGATTTGACAGCTCTCAAAAATCCTGTTACAAAAATCAGGTATAATGCCGATGAGGAAGATTTTGATTCCGATGCGGCTTATACTGAATTGATGAAAAAAGAAATCGATAAAATTCTTAAACAACTTGAAACCGTTAGAACTGACCTTTATAAAAATACTATCATAAAAGCAGATAAACTATTTGCAGATAAAAATTACGAAGAAGCTATTAAAGCCTATGAAGAAGCCTTTGATATTGATTCATACCAAGACTATCCAGATGAAATGCTTTACGAAATTTCTAAGCTAATTTCTAAAGAAAAATCGGGCGAAATTTCATATAATAACGCAATTAGCAAGGCCGATAGTTATATGCTAATGAAAAATTATAAAACGGCGAGAACTTATTATGATAAATCATTGTCTTACAAACCTGACGAAAGTTACCCAATTGGGAAAATTGCTGAAATCGATAAACTATTAGCCGAAGCCGAAAAAGTCGATATTGAATCTGAAAAATTAGAAAAAGAGTACGAAGCTATTATAAATAAAGCTGATGTTGCTTATCGAGGTAAAAAATATGAAGAGGCAAAAACTAATTATTCCCAAGCATTAAAATTAAGACCTGACGATTGGTATCCTAAAGATATGATTAAAGAAATTGATGAGCTACTAGCTGAAAACTCACAAACTATAGCAGCTGCAAAAGCTAAAGACGATAGCTACAAAGCTGCTATTTCTAAAGCGGATGGATTGTTGGCTTCTAAAAAATACGCTGATGCTAAGTCTGCATATTCCGAAGCTAGCAACATAAAATCGGAGGAAAGCTACCCAAAAACCAAAATTACTGAAATCGACAAAACTCTTGCCGACATCGCAAAAGCTGATGCAGATGCAAAAGCCAAGGCGGATGCCGATGCCAAAGCATTAGCGGACGCAAAAGCAAAAGAAGCGGCAGCTGCAAAAGCTAAAGATGACAGCTACAAAGCGGCAATTTCTAAAGCAGACGGATTGTTGGCTTCTAAAAAATACGCTGATGCTAAGTCTGCATATTCCGAAGCTAGCAACATAAAATCGGAGGAAAACTATCCAAAAACAAAAATTGCTGAAATCGACAAAACTCTTGCCGACATCGCAAAAGCAGATGCAGATGCAAAAGCCAAGGCTGATGCCGATGCCAAAGCATTAGCGGACGCAAAAGCAAAAGAAGCGGCAGCTGCAAAAGCTAAAGACGATAGCTACAAAGCTGCTATTTCTAAAGCGGACGGATTGTTGGCTTCTAAAAAATACGCTGACGCTAAGTCTGCATATTCCGAAGCTAGCAACATAAAATCGGAGGAAAACTATCCAAAAACAAAAATTGCTGAAATCGACAAAACTCTTGCCGACATCGCAAAAGCTGATGCAGATGCAAAAGCCAAGGCTGATGCCGATGCCAAAGCATTAGCGGACGCAAAAGCAAAAGAAGCGGCAGCTGCAAAAGCTAAAGACGATAGCTACAAAGCTGCTATTTCTAAAGCGGACGGATTGTTGGCTTCTAAAAAATACGCTGATGCTAAGTCTGCATATTCCGAAGCTAGCAACATAAAATCGGAGGAAAGCTACCCAAAAACCAAAATTGCTGAAATCGATAAAACTCTTGCCGACATCGCAAAAGCTGATGCAGATGCAAAAGCCAAAGCTGATGCCGATGCCAAAGCATTAGCGGACGCAAAAGCAAAAGAAGCGGCAGCTGCAAAAGCTAAAGACGATAGTTACAAAGCTGCTATTTCAAAAGCTGACGGATTGTTGGCTTCTAAAAAATACGCTGATGCTAAGTCTGCATATTCCGAAGCTAGCAACATAAAATCGGAGGAAAGCTATCCTAAAACAAAAATTGCTGAAATCGACAAAACTTTAGCCGACATCGCAAAAGCTGATGCAGATGCAAAAGCCAAGGCGGATGCCGATGCAAAAGCATTAGCGGACGCAAAAGCAAAAGAAGCGGCAGCTGCAAAAGCTAAAGATGATAGCTACAAAGCTGCTATTTCAAAAGCGGACGGATTGTTGGCTTCTAAAAAATACACTGACGCTAAGTCTGCATATTCCGAAGCTAGCAACATAAAATCGGAGGAAAGCTATCCAAAAACAAAAATTGCTGAAATTGATAAAACTCTTGCCGACATCGCAAAAGCTGATGCAGATGCAAAAGCCAAGGCTGATGCAGATGCCAAAGCATTAGCGGACGCAAAAGCAAAAGAAGCGGCAGCTGCAAAAGCTAAAGATGATAGCTACAAAGCTGCTATTTCAAAAGCGGACGGATTGTTGGCTTCTAAAAAATACACTGACGCTAAGTCTG
>Ga0209417_1001709_pt1 | contig 38851 bp, 24 predicted proteins | sample RifGroF2_FD_184002 | JGI IMG/M metagenome (GOLD analysis project Ga0209417, IMG submission 184002) | Groundwater microbial communities from Rifle, Colorado, USA - Groundwater F2 (SPAdes) (version 2) | ecosystem: Environmental > Aquatic > Deep subsurface > Groundwater | place: Rifle, Colorado... | reverse complement strand
CACAGCAACCTGAACATCAATTCGGTCCAATAACGGACCCGATAATCGATCAAGGTATTTTTTGACCTGCAAATCTGAGCAAACACATTTTTTAGTCTTATCACCGCGATAACCGCAAGGACACGGGTTTAATGCAGCTACCAACAAGAACGATGAGGGGAAGGTCAAACTTTGCTGAGCACGAGCAATGGAAACCTCTTTACTTTCTAATGGCTGGCGTAACAGCTCAATAACTGATCGACGAAATTCAACAAATTCATCCAGAAACAAAATGCCGTGATGCGCCAAGCTGATTTCACCCGGTTGTGGTATAGAACCACCACCGACCAACCCAGCTGCTGAAATCGTATGATGCGGCGAACGAAAAGGCCGTTGCGTAACAAAAGAACCCCGGAGTTTGCCGCTCACAGAAAACACCGCGCTCACCTCAAGCATTTCATCAAAAGTCATACGTGGCATAATACTCGGCAACCGTTGCGCTAACATTGTCTTTCCAGAGCCGGGTGAACCGATAAACAGAATATTGTGCCGACCTGCCGCAGCTATCTGCAGCGCACGTTTTGCCTGCTCCTGCCCAATAACATCAGCATAATCAAGCAATTCGCCTGGTGCTAACTCTTGCGTAGGAGCCAATGGCGCAGTACGCGACATAAGCTTTTCTCCACGCGCGTACGAAACCAATTCTGATAAATGCTGAAAACCAAATACTTCCAAATCTTCGATATACGAAGCTTCTTGCGCATTTGCAGCAGGAACCAAAAGGCGCCGCAGGCCATGCTTGTATGCACCCCGTGCAATAGGAAGCATGCCTCGAATAGGCCGAATCGTTCCATCTAGAGAAAGCTCCCCAACCACCAATGTATTTTTAAGAAAATCCTTTGCAATAGCAATCTCACCCGCTGCATGTAAAATACCCAAGGCAATAGGCAAATCAAAAAGCGCGCCTTCTTTTTTTAGGTCCGCCGGTGCTAGATTGACCGTTATCTTGCGCTCAGGCAACCGGATGCCGCAATTTTTAAGTGCAGTAACCACACGTTGCCGGCTTTCCTTAATCGCAGCATCGGGTAATCCAACCACATGAAATTGCATTAACCCCATCGAAAGATCGACCTCAACATCAACAAGACAGGCATCAACACCTATCGTCGCTGCTGAAATTATCCGCGTATGCATAACCCCCACCATTCAACTATATTTTTGTTTTTTTTACTGTTTCAGTATACCATGCGCACCTGACTTTGCCGAAATTTTACAGAATTACGTATTTAGTTTAAAATAAGCGAAAGTCACCAAACAAATGGGGGTTTCATGGTGAATTCATTCCAAAGAATAACAACTTTTTTTCTTTTCTATCTCTGCCTACTGCCACAGCTCTTAACACCTGCAGCAACACTACCAGATTCACGCCGCACGTCATCGCTACCGTTTTATCAGCAACTTGAACAAACCATAGCACATTTAACCGATCAACTGATGGCCTACACCGAAAATGTCGATGAGCTGATACCTGCTTTAATAGAAATTGCAGGAATTTATGGCGCTTCGTACGTGGTCATGCCAAAAAATAGTCGTCGAGGAAGCCAAACCAACGGTTTTTTAAAACGATTAGGCATTGGCTTTTTGGTCCAAAGTTTAGCGACCATTGCGCACGAAACCGGGCATGCCCTTGCAGCCAAGCTCTGCAAATGTACTAACATTAGGGTTCATCTGGGCGACAAAAACCCCCAAAGCAGTCCCTTAGCCAAGCTAAATGCAGGCTCAATCTCCTACACCATCCATACACCCTACATTATCAATGGAGAAGCAGCCTATTCCTTGCCCGCTGAGGGAATCTCTCGCCTACAAGAAGCCTTTATTGCCGTTGCTGGAGGCAGCGCTGCAACAGCAGCGCTCTATTTGATGAAGGTAATTAGCCACCTAAAACACAATCGTGGCAAAAAATACTCCTCGCCCCGAGCGCGAATCAAAGATGCTCTCTACCATGCTCTTGCACCCGACAGTGCAACAGCCTTCCAACTTATTAATGCACTCATTCCGCTCGAAGCGAGCAATGATGGGACAAAGTTTTGGAATGCCCTACTTAACAAAAGGTAAACTTCTGCCACCATCCCAAACACTAACATTTACCGCTATCGCGCAAATCCCCCGGAAGAGAATTTAACAATAAATAAATCTAACTGCTGAATAGAGCCGCCATGTTTATTCTGCCAATCAAGTGCATACAGATATGCGTGTGCCGCAGCAAGCTCGCGCACCTCATAGGCACGCCAATCCCGTTTAGCAAATGAAAATGGTAAGCGGTTAGAAAGTGCACGTTCTAAAGAACGTCCCCCTTGCTGAACACAATACGCTGCCTGCCACAACAGATCGGAGAAAAACGACACCCAATACTCAACCGGATAGGAACTGCCCATAACCCGCCAAAGCTCACCAAATTTAGACATATCTTTTGCCAACCAAAATTGCGCTAAAGAGAAAACAGAACCTTCGTTGGTCGTGATGCGCACGGTATAGTCATCAAAAGCAGCCGAACTTATCCCCATAGAAAGCGCGCGTGCAAAGCTTAGAGCAATAAAATCACCAAGCAAAACCGGCCGTGTAAAGCGCATAGCCTGCTCTGATGCACTCCATACTTGAGGAAAAAAAAGTCGCGCTAAAGCATTTGCTTCGTCAGCACTAAGTTTTTCTTCAAACTCCACCAGGAATGATACATAACTAGGAACCCATACGCCGCCAGAATTCCCTAGAATAACCGGATGTTCTCCATGATAATCGGACAAAAAAGCATCCAACTTCTTGCGAGCAGAAGCGCTAAAGCACGCAATATCAGGAATAAAAAATAAAAACGCGCTACCCAGAAACGACATTGATAAGCTGCCAATCAGCTCCTCAATATTATCGCCTGCAAAAATACGCAATGGTAGGCCAAGGGCATGTGCAGTATGCGCAGCAAGATGATGGTAAAAAGAAATCGGGTAGCCACGCGCAGAATATGCGACAACTTGTCTACCCGAAAACTTTTTTTGCTCAAGCTGCAAGAGATATGAATTAATATTCACTCTGGAAGCTGGAACCTGAGGCATGATTTCCTAAAAAGCCGTATTCATTTTTATTCGCAAAATTGGACGAATAACGCCCAAGATCACGTGGTTGGTAAGAGTTCATATCATAAAATTCAAACAGATCTTGCGCACCTTTTAACGCCGCGGCACGTGCACTGTCAAATGCACCCCACGCAACTGGCTCACGCTCTGATGTTCCCTGCAACTCAACGAGACTTCCTGAGCGAGTCAACACAAAGTTGAAGTCTGCATCAATGGTGCTATCCTCGGCAAAGTCCATATCCAAAAATACCGACTCACCGGTTACCCCAACAGAAATTGCTGCCAGATCATCGCGAATAAACGATGCCGGAACAATACCGCGCAACTTCCAGTTTAATTCAGCCGCACGCAGCGCCAAAAAAGCGCCCGTAATACACGCAGTTCTTGTTCCCCCATCAGCCTGTAAAACATCACAATCGATAAAGACCGTTTGCTCACCAAACACCTGAAGATCAGCCACTGAGCGCAATGTACGCCCGATTAAACGAGAAATCTCAATGGTACGCCCATTACGCTTGTTAGACGTAACCTCACGTACCGTACGAATAGGCGTCGAAACCGGAAGCAACGCATACTCGGCAGTTAGCCAACCACGGCGTTTACCGCGCAAAAAATGAGGAACCCCATTTTGTAGCGTCACTGCACAAAGGACCCGCGTACGTCCCAGCTCAAAAAGAACTGAGCCCGCCGCGTATTCACAAACATCATACGTAACCTTCAACGGTCTCAGGTCATCATTTGCCCTGCCACCAGCGCGCATCTTAGAACACATGATATTTTTTTCCATTATCACTCTTCCAATTGGACTTATTCAACAATTTTCAGACGGATGCGCCCGTTAGACCTGTCATAATCTAAAACGTCCACTATTACCGCCTCTCCCTCTTTAAAGCGCGTCAACAACGTTTGCTGATCCTGACGTGGAACAGTCGAAACATGAACGAGTCCATCGACACCTGGTGCCAACTCAACAAACAGCCCAAATTCTGCTGATCGACGAACAATACCAGGATAACGATCACCGGCCTCAATCTGCCCGCCAATAATCTTCACAATTGCAACAGCCCGGTCAAGCAGTTCACCTGGCTTACCAAAAATTTTGACCGTACCATCATCCTGAATATCAATCGATGTATCGGTTTTTTCGGTTATTTCACGTATAATCTTTCCACCAGATCCAATAACCGCACCAATCTTATCTTTTGGTATTTTTACTGAGATAATCTGTGGTACAAGTGGTGAAATCTGCGGATTTGGCGCAGTCATCACTTTTCTCATTTCTCCCAAAATATGCATACGCCCACGTTTAGCTTGAGCAAGTGCAGCCTCAAATACCGAGCGGCCTAAGCCACCCTTATGCTTAATATCCATTTGTATTGCGGTAATACCATCGTCAGTACCAGCAACTTTAAAATCCATAAAGCCAAAGGCATCTTCTATACCAGAGATATCAGTTAGAACGCGAAAATCACCCGCCCGATTCATCAACAAGCCCATTGCAACACCACTGACCATGCGCTTTAACGGCACACCGGCCTGTAAAAGCCCCATAGTAGAGCTACATACTGTTGCCATAGAAGATGAGCCATCGGACTCAAGAATATCAACAACAATACGCAAAGTGTATGGAAATTGATCTTGTTGGGGAAGCATAGGCTTAAGCGCTGATGCAGCCAAATGCCCGTGACCTATTTCGCGACGGCCTGGACCACGAGAAGGACGCGCTTCACCGACAGCAAAGGAAGGGAAATTATAATGCAGCATAAATGGCTGACTCTTATCGTCCATAAGGCCATCGATACGCATTTGGTCTTGTCCGCCACCTAAGGTAACCATAGCAAGCGCTTGAGTTCGACCGCGAGTAAAGATTGCCGAACCATGAACACACGGCAATATTCCAACTTCTGTTTTAATAGAACGAACATCTTCAAAACCCCGCCCATCAACACGATGGCCCTGTTCAAAGATCATTTCATTGAGTCCTTCCTTTAACACTTTGTCAAAGACATACTCAATAATACCGGCGCCCATAAGCTCAGAGGTCATTTCTGCCGCATTTTCAGCATAAAAGTCCTGAATCAGCCGACGTTGTTGTTCCGATCGTGCAACTTTATCTGCAACAAAAACCAATTTTACTCGATCTTTAGTCAAGAAACCTTGTGCACGCTCTGCCCAAAATGCACATTTAAATGTGTCTTCAATAGGACGATCAACAACACCCCAATCACGCTGAATATCACGCTGCCACTGAACTTGTTTTTTAACGTATTCATGTGCTCTAAAAAAGAGATCAAGCATCTCATCTTCAGATAACTCAGCCGTACAACCTTCGACCATATTGATACCTTCAGCCGTTCCTGCAACAAGCAAGCGCACATCCGAGAGTATTGCCTGCTCGTAAGAAGGGTTAAAAAGCCACTCCCCATCAATGCGAGCAACTTCGCAGACACCTACCGGGCTTAAGAAAGGAACTGGTGAAGTCATCAAAGCCAAAGAAGAAGCCAACAAAGCCAAGCTTTGAATATTTATACTGGTACGATCAGCTGAATAAACCGAAGTATACACCTGAACTTTATCAAAAAAATTCTCAGGAAAGAGCGGACGCAGAGCGCGATCCATAAGCCGACTAACCAAAACTTCCTGGTCGCTTGGCTTACCTTCACGCTTAAGATATCCACCAGGAATCTTACCAGCTGCAGAAAACTGCTCACGGTAATCTACGGTTAACGGGAAAAACCCAGGAAAATCACGTGTTGTGTCAGAAACAACCGTCGCCAAAACTACCGAAGACCCCTGCTGCAACCAAACCGCTCCTTCGGACTGGGTAGCATATTTGCCAAGAACTGCCGTATAACCAAACTCAGATAACGTATATTTTTTTTCCATTTACATTGACCTACTAAAAAAATCCACTTCAATCAACGGCAGCCCCAACAAACTACCTCCTCAGCCCAAGCTGCTGAATCAATTGTTCATAACGAGCACCATTCTTACGGCGTAAATACGCCAAAAGACTGCGCCTATGACCAACCATCTTCATCAACCCGGTACGCGAGGCATAGTCCTTGCGAGCCACCTTAAAGTGGTTATTCAAACGATTAATACGATCCGTTAAAAGAGCAACCTGCACCTCAACTGAACCTGTATCGGAATCGTGCCGTTTATAGGTCCCTATGATTTGCTCTCTATTTTCGCTAGCATTTGCCATGAATATCCTCATGCAATTTTATTTAAACATGCCGTTTATGTTCTGGTAGGCACGAGCGGGATCGAACCGCTGACCCCTGCTACGTCAAAGCAGTGCTCTACCACTGAGCTACGCGCCTACATACATTTCAATTATCTATTATTCGCCAATAGCCCGCTGCCTAAAGCTTACAACTCCAGTACCAGCCGGTATCAGCTTACCTATGATCACGTTTTCTTTCAACCCGTTCAAATAGTCATGTTGCCCACTGATTGCAGCCTCTGCAAGAATGCGGGTTGTCTCCTGGAACGAGGCAGCCGAGATAAAGCTCTCAGTGCCCAACGACGCCAAGGTAATACCCATTAACATTGGCTGAACAACCGCCGGTTTTTTACCTTCAGCAATCAGCGACTCGTTAACCAAACGAACATGAGATTGTTCAACACGATCCCCAACAAGAAAATTAGTAGCGCCCGGCTCAACGATGCGTACCTTGCGCAACATTTGTCGCACAATCAACTCAACGTGACGGTCGTTAATATCGACACCTTGGATACGGTAAATACCCTGAATCTGGTCAACCAAATGGCGCTGTAACGCATCCGGCCCCATAATTCTTAGAATATCGTGAAGAACTGCTGCACCGGAAGTTAACGTATCTCCCGCACGCACCCGATCTCCATCAGCGACATTAAGCTGCTTACCCCGTGGAATAAGGTACTCAATTTGTTCTCCGTTGCTTGCCTCAACAATAACCTTACGTGATCCACGATGAATACCACCAATAGTAACCTGTCCATCAACCTCAGCAATAACTGCTGGATCTTTTGGCATACGCGCTTCAAAAAGCTCTGCAATACGTGGAAGGCCACCGGTAACGTCTTTGGTTCGAGATGCTTCACGAGGAATACGAACCAGAACATCGCCTGCATGTACTCGGTCGCCATCTTCGACGTTCAAGTAAGCTCCTGCAGGCAAGAAGTACTGAATCAATTCTTCCCCTTCATCAGTTACCAATGCCACCGCAGGTTGATACTTGTCGCTTCGCATATCCAAAACCAACTTGCTTGAACGCCCAGTACTTTCATCGTACATATCACGAATTGTGACGTTCGCCTGCAAGTCAACGTAGCGAACATTTCCCTCAAACTCAGTCAAGACAACCTTGTTTGAGCTATCCCATTCAACCAAGCGATCGCCTGCTTTTACGCGCTGACCATCAACAACAAGTAAGACCGAACCATATTCAACTGAATGTTTTTGTAACTCGCGACCATCATCAGAAACAATGACTAACTTTGCCCGACGGCTAAGTACTCGTACCTGTCCAGCTTGGTTAACCACGGTTCGCATACCGCGCAATTCTACCGTACCCTCATGCTTAGCGACAAAAGAAGAGCTTTCACCCAAGCTTGCAATACCACCAATATGGAAGGTACGCATAGTCAGCTGGGTTCCTGGTTCTCCAATCGACTGCGCAGCGATAATACCAACAGTTGAACCAACCTCAACCAGTTCACCAGTTGAAAGATCCATACCATAGCAGCATGCGCATACGCCCCGCTTAGCTTGGCACGCCAACACTGAGCGCACTGCAATCTTCGAAACTGCCGAATCTTTAATACGCTTAACATCTTGCGCCGTTACCATTGCCCCTTGCTTGAGAATCAACTCGCCAGAAATAGGATCACGGACATCTTCGGCACATATACGCCCAAGAACACGGTCACCCAAGTGAGTAAGAACGTCACCAGCTTCTTGCAAGTCTTCAACAGTAACATAGCCAAATGTATGACAATCATGGGTAGTTACAATAACATCATGCGCAGCATCAATCAAACGCCGAGTCAAATATCCCGAGTTTGCAGTCTTAAGCGCCGTATCCGCCTGGCCTTTACGTGCGCCAGAAGTCGAAATAAAGTACTCGAAAACGCTGAGTCCTTCCTTAAAGTTCGACATAACCGGCGTTTCCATAATTTCACCAGAAGGCTTGGCCATAAGTCCACGCATACCAGCAAGCTGTTTAAATTGGTCCAAAGAACCACGAGCTTGTGATTCAACCATCATAAAGACCGAGTTGTACTCTTTAAAGTCATGATCTTTATTTTCAAACGCCATCTTATCGTAAGCACGCAGACCATCAAGCATCTTATCTGCAACATCACGCGTTGCCTTATCCCACAAACTGACAATGCGGTTATAACGCTCAGTTGAGGTTATCGAACCATCCAGGTAGAGATTTTCGATTTTTTGCACCGCCTTTTCAGTTCTATTTAAGATACTTGCCTTTTCCTCTGGAATAGCAAGCTGATCAATGGTAAAGGAAATGCCACTGATCGTTGCATAGTAAAAACCAAGTTTTTTAACGCGATCCAACGTCTCGGCGGTCAATTTTTTACCAAATTGGTAGTAAATAAGCTCAATAATCTTTTGAAGATCACGACGCGCTAATACTTTATTAACCCATTCAAAACGAGAACCTTTTGGAAGCGCATCAAACAGAATTGCACGTCCCGTTGTCGTTTCGACAATCTTGCCATTGTCTAAACGAACCTTAATACGAGCATGCAAATCCAAAATACCACATTGTTGCGCGGTCAATACATCCTGTATGGAGCTAAATACCATGCCCTCACCCTTGGCAAAACTACGCGCCTTGGTCAGATAATACGTTCCAAGAACCATATCTTTTGAAGGTGTTGCGATTGGTTTGCCATTTGCTGGTGACAGCAAGTTATCACCCGTCATCATAAGCATTTCAGCTTCTTTGCGAGCCATACTGCTCAAAGGAATGTGAACCGCCATCTGATCACCATCAAAGTCAGCATTATAAGCGGTACATACCAATGGATGTATTTTGATTGCTTTACCATCAACAAGAACCGGATAGAAAGCTTGAATACCAAGACGATGAAGCGTTAGCGCACGGTTTAACAGAACCGGATAACCTTGAACAACAGCTTCAAGCGCATCCCAAACCTCTGGAACCGCCTCTTCAACCATGCGTTTTGCAACACGCAAATTCGGCGCCTGCTCCCGGAAAAGCAACTCGGCAAACACATGCGACTTAAAGAGTTCAAGTGCCATTAACTTAGGAATGCCACACTGATTCATCTTAAGCTCTGGCTCAACGACAATAACCGAACGGCCAGAATAGTCAACACGCTTACCAAGCAAGTTTTGACGGAAACGTCCCTGCTTACCACGAAGCATCTCACTCAATGATTTCAGAGGGCGTTTATTGGTGCCACGAACCGGCTGACCACGACGACCATTATCAATCAACGCGTCAACAGATTCCTGCAGCATACGTTTTTCGTTCTTGATAATAACCGAAGGCGCCTCAATCTCGATAAGACGCTGCAAGCGAATATTCCGATTCAAAACACGCCGATACAACTCGTTAAGATCGGAACTTGCGAAACGTCCACCTTCTAAAGGAACCAATGGGCGCAAATCTGGCGGCAAAACAGGAAGCACAGAAAGCACCATCCAATCAGGACGTAGATTACCCTGCAAGAAACCATTCAAAACTTTTATACGACGCATAATCTTGTGCCGCGCTGTTACTGAACTATTCTTAGCGTAATCTGCCTGCAATTGCTCAATTTCCAGCTTTAAATCAATCTCAGACAGCACCTGACGTATTGCCTCCGCGCCAATTTCAACGCGAAACTCAAGATCTTCTGGATGCAACGAACGATAATTGTCTACGTCAGTCGCAGATAGCAATGCTTTCCTGGTATACGGCGAACGCCCCTGGCTAATTACCATGTACATGTCAAAGTAAACGACACGCTCAAGGTCTTTCACCGGAACATCCATAACCAAGCCTAAATAGCTTGGTATGCCTTTGAGATACCAAATATGGCAGACTGGCGAAACAAGGGCCACGTGTCCCATGCGCTCACGACGCACACGAGATTCGATAACGTCTACACCGCACTTCTCACACGTTACGCCGCGATGTTTCATACGTTTGTATTTGCCGCACGTACACTCCCAGTCCTTTACCGGACCAAAAATACGGGCACAAAACAGTCCATCACGCTCAGGCTTCAACGTTCGATAGTTAATTGTCTCTATTTTTTTTACTTCACCATAGGAGAGCGACAAAACCTTTTCGGGAGACGCGAGCCCAATACGAATCGCATTAAATTGATCCGTCTTGACGTACTCTCTAAAGCGCTCAAGCATTCGATTACTCACCGACATCCTCCTTGCCACTCTTAAACAGATCTATTCTGATTCCCAAGCTTTGAAGCTCTTTTATCATTACATTAAATGCTTCAGGCAATCCTGGCTCTGGAACTTCCTCGCCACGAACGATAGCTTCGTACACCTTGTGTCGACCGCTCACGTCATCTGACTTATAGGTAAGCATCTCTTGAAGTATATGGGCTGCGCCATACGCTTCCAATGCCCACACTTCCATCTCACCAAGTCGCTGGCCACCCATCTGAGCTTTACCACCCAATGGCTGTTGTGTAACAAGAGAGTATGGACCAACAGAACGTGCGTGGAGCTTGTCATCGACCATGTGATCAAGTTTCATCATATAGATAGAACCAACCGTAACGGTCTGGTCAAAACGCTCACCCGTACGCCCATTGTACAAGACATCTGCACCAGTTTCAGACAGGCCAGATTCGCGCAATAGAGGACGAATCTCTCCATTAAAATCAGGGCCGTCAAAAACAGGGACGCGATACAAGACACCATCACGCGCAGTTTCTCGAGCAAGCTCTAATATTTCTTCTTCTCCGTGCGTCTGAGCATATTCTTTTACAAAAGTTTCACCATACGCTGCGACAAGCCGCTTGTAAATCTCTTGATATTCGCCCTTACGAACAGCGTCTGCAACGGCGCGACCATTAATCACACCATTGAAAGCCAAAATCGTTTCCAAAATTTGACCGACGTTCATACGTGAAGGAACACCAAGCGGATTAAGCACAACGTCAACCGGCGTTCCATCATGCAGGTATGGCATGTCTTCACGCGGTACAATCAACGAAATAACACCTTTGTTACCGTGACGGCCCGCAATCTTATCACCTGCCTGTATTGGGCGCTTCATAGCAATATAAACTTTGATCATCTTGATCACGCCAGAAGCTAAAGGATCACCCTTTTTCAGTTTTGCAAGCCGCTCTTCGTGAAGACTTGTTAAAATTCGTCGCTGATTTTCGTACCGATCCAAAAGACGTGTAATCATGTCATTAATTTCCGCATCTTTGGTTCGAAGATCACGCAACTCATCAAGTGAGGCCGTCAACACTTTAACTGCAGCAAACTTTTTGCCTGAAACACCTACGCCTTTATAGCTAGCAGGAGTATCTTTCCCCTCAACAAGAGCCGCAACCTTTTCGATTAACATCCTCTCTAATGTTGAGCAATGCATTGCAAATTCGGAAGCAAAACGCTCGCTCTCTTGGAGCACCATCGCTTTATATCGCTTATCTTTCCGCATACCACTACGCGAGAAGATTTTTACGTCAACAACACTACCTTCAACACCTGGCGGTACACGCAAAGACGTATCGCGCACTTCACGAGATTTTTCACCGAAAATAGCACGCAAAAGTTTCTCTTCAGGCGAATATTGCACACCACCTTTAAGCGTTACCTTACCAACCAAAATATCGCCTGGCTTAACGCGCGTGCCAACGCGGACAATTCCCTCTTCATCAAGTCCTTCAAGGGCTTTTTCATTGACGTTAGGAATGTCGCGCGTAATTTCTTCAGGACCAAGCTTTGTGTCTCGTGCTTCGACTTCATATTCGTTAATATGAACCGAAGTCAAAACGTCTTCGGAGACAAGCCGCTTGTTTAAAACGATAGCATCTTCAAAGTTATACCCATGCCACGGCATAAAGGCTACCAAAAGATTCGTACCTAGCGCTAACTCACCTCGGTCAATAGCGGAACTATGCGAAAGCACATCACCGCGTTCAACACGCTTTCCAACACGAACGGCGGGCGTCTGATGAATCCAGGTATTATGACTAGAAAGCTCAAACTTACGCAATTTGTACGTATCAACACCAAATGCTATCCAATCATCAATATTGCCAAATGCTGATTCATCAGCACGGACAACGATTTTTTCAGAGGATACATATTCAACAACACCAGGACGACGCGCCATTACACACGCACCAGAAGCACGTGCAATCTCCGACTCCATACCCGTTGCCACGATTGGCACCTGGGTACGAACAAGCGGAACTGCCTGACGTTGCATGTTAGCACCCATCAATGCACGACTTGCGTCATCGTGTTCTAAAAATGGAATTAAAGCGGTAGCAACCGAAACCAGCTGTTTGGGAGAAAGATCAACATAGTTTACGCGATCTGCAGTTGTGTATAAGAAGTTACCATTATGACGAACAAAAATCGGCTGTTTTGGCAGGGTTGAACCTTTTTTCATCACGTCTGATTGTGCGATATACGCATCAGACTCAGCAAAAGCATCTAAGAAAACGACTTCTTCCTGAACTTTTGATGACTCAACAGGACGATACGCTGTTTCAATAAACCCAAGATCGTTAACAAGTGCATACGTAGCCAAAGAAGAAATCAAACCAATCGTTTGACCTTCGGGAGTCTCAATTGGACAAATTCGTCCATAATGAGATATATGAACGTCACGCACTTCAGTTGTTGCACGATCCTTAGTAACACCGCCCGGGCCAAGCGCCGAAAGACGTCGCTTATGCGCGATTTCAGAAAGCGGGTTAGTTTGGTCAATAAACTGAGAAAGTTGCCCAGTACCAAAAAATTCACGTATTACACCGTTAAGCGGCTTAACATTAAGAAAGTCCTGCGGCGTTTGTGCACCATGCATCTCTTGAATACGGAAGCGCTCTTTTACGATACGCTCAACGCGCAATAAACCAGAGTATACCTGATTAGCCAACAATTCACCAACAAGGCGAACCCGACGATTGCCAAGATGGTCAATATCATCAACCTCGCCCTCGCCACTTTCGCGCAAGCTCACCAAATAACGAATCGTTGCAAAGATATCTTCACGAGTTAACGACGTGTTTGACTCATCTATGGCAAGGCCGAGCTTTCTATTCATACGAATACGCCCAACCTTAGTGAGATCGTACAAACGCTCCCCGAAAAAGACATTTTCTAAGCGCTCACGAACTTCACGCAAAGACGCACCATCACCTGGCCAAACTTTTGCATGCAAATCACGCAAAGCCTCTTCCTGTGTTGCATTTTTGTCCTGATTCAAAGTCGCCGGAATAATATGCTGAGCAACGTAACCGGCAGAAACAATTAATTCGAAAGGAAGGTTTTTATGATCACCAAAAAGCAGCTCGTGTGCTTGAGAGAAGGGTTGACCCTGTTCGGCTAAGATTTCGCCCGTATCGGGATCAATAACATCTTGCGCAAAAACACGATTATACAGTTGGTCTAATGGCACCTGTAAGCGCTTAATACCTGATTTTTTTAACCAAGCCAATGTCTCTTTAGTAACTGGACGCCCAACATATAATCCACCATCCTCAACATCGACCATGCCCGGCTTTAGACGAACACCAAGCAACTTGGTATTAACATCCTGGTAAAACTCGCCCTTTGAAGCAATAATCGTATCTGATGCATAGAAAAGCGGTATAATATCTTTACGAGAAACCCCAAGCGCCTGCAAAAAGGTCGTAACCAAAAACTTTTTCTTTTTATCTATGCGAACGTAAAGATAATCGTTGCTATCAAATTCAAAGTCCATCCATGCACCACGTGCAGGAATAATACGCGCTAAATAGCTTGGTTTACCCTGAAGATCCTTCGACTTTTTACTATACGAAAAAACGACACCAGGAGAACGATGAAGCTGACTAACAATAACACGCTCAACACCGTTAATAATAAAGGTTCCCAGGCTACCAAGCTTCCAACGACCGTCTTCTTCATAGAGATCCGTCATGACAGGAATATCAGCAAAGAAAATATCTTGCTCTTTAACGTCACGAACCGAACGCTCGCCCGTTTCTTCAGAGACATCCCAGCTTACCAGCTGCATAGCTACTTTAAGCGGCATAGCAAAAGACTGTTCACTCGAACGACACTCACTTAAGGTAAGAGGAACCTTAATCATGACGCGCGAAAGACAATTAGGGCATGTTTTATATTTTGCAGTGCGTTTCTTGCATGATGGACATTCAAGCGTATCGCTTAAGCGTGAACAACCAGAAGCCTTACACGAAGAGCAACTCCATGTATAGCGCTGCGCAATTCCCGTTAGCTTACCACACGTACAGGACCAATCACCCAATTCATAAGAAACGTATTCAAGCGACATCCTATCACCATGCTGGATAGGGAAAATGTCACGAAAAACCTTTTCAAGACCAATGTTCTTCCGCTCAGCAGGAAGACAATCAAATTGAGCAAAGTCATTGAACGATCTTGACTGTATCTCAATTAAATTCGGTACAGGAACAACATCCTTAATTCGTCCAAATGGCCGCCGGACAACGCGGGTACCCTCGCGCAGGTTTGACATCAGACCGCTCCTCCGTTTCTCAATTATTCTATTTAAACACAAACGCTGCATGAGTATACACGGGGTATACTCATGCAGTTTAGTAAGTCGTTTTCAATTAAGAAAGCTTAACTTTCGCGCCTGCAGCTTCTAATTCGCTCTGCATCTTTTTGGCATCTTCAGTTTTGACATTCTCAGCAATCACAACTGGAGCGCTCTCAACAACCTTTTTAGCGTCCATCAAGGAAAGGTCTTTGTTAACAGTACGAAGCGCTTTGATGACTTTCATCTTATCTGCGCCGCTATCAACTAATTCAACCTTAAATTCGCTTTTTTCTTCAGCTGCTGGTGCTGCCGCTGCTGCTGGAGCTGCTGCAACTGGAGCTGCTGCTGAAACGCCAAATTTCTCTTCCAAAGCCTTTACCAAATCAGCTAATTCGATAACGGTTAGCGCACCTATTTGATCAATCAATTGCTCTAATGTTTTAGAAGCCATCTGTTTCTCCACAAATTAAAAAATCACACAAACTTTGTATTGACGTACTCTATCTGGCAAAAAGCCCACTATTCTCTTTAAGATTGCTTTTCTGAAGCCTGCTTTAAAACGTACAACAAACGCGCCACCATTTGATGCAATACCGAAACAAACCCAGTAATAGGCGCCTGTATTCCAGCGCAAACCTGCGCCAACAAGACCTCTCGAGGCGGCAAAGTTGCTAAAAACTCGACCGTCTGTTTTGTCAACAAAGCACCTTCAAAGTAACCAACGGATGTTTCAAGGCGCTCCATGTTTTTAGAAGCGTCAAACAAAACCTTGGCCACACCAGGAACATCAGACTTTGCAAAAACAACAGCAATTTGGGAGCGAAAATGAGGACGCAAAACATCAACACCTTCGACTTCACTCGCTGCACGCATCAAAAGTGTGTTCTTCGCTACAAGCATCGAACCATCTTTTTCGCGTACCGAACGACGCAATTGCTGCAATTGCGCAACAGTCAACCCCTGGACACCCACGAGAAAAGCCGCCTGGCTACCTGCAAACTGCTCACGCAGATTGGAAACGAGCAACTCTTTTTCTTGTCGATTCATTCTAACCTCGCTTACAGAGCCTATAATTCTTCTACTGCGATCTGCAACCCAGGACCCATCGTCGAGGTAATAACTACCTTTTTAACGAATTTACCCTTAGCTGCTGGAGGCTTTGCCGCTGATAAAGAGCGTATGAACGCAACAACGTTCTCGTACAATTGTTCTTCGCCAAACGAGAGCTTGCCACACATAAAGTGCACCAATCCTTGCTTGTCATTGCGGAAAAACACCAACCCCTTCTTGAGACCCGAAACAACTGACTCGACCTCGAAAGTAACCGTGCCCAACTTCTTGTTAGGCAACAAGCCAAGGGGACCAAGCTTTTTAGCCACCTTTCCCACAAAACCCATCAAATCAGGAGTCGCGACAGCATAGTCAAAATCGACCCAGCCGCCGCTGATCTTTTCTATAAGATCCTCAGCACCAACATGATCTGCGCCAGCGCGTTGAGCTTGCTCGGCATATTCGCCCTTAGCAAACACAAGCACACAAGAGCGCTTACCCGTTCCATGAGGCAACACTAAATTACCACGAACGACCTGATCACCTTTTGTCGGATCAATCCCAAGATTAACATCAACCGTTAAAGACTCATCAAAACGGGCATACGCAACACTCTTCAGCGTTGCCAAACCCTCCCGCAGTGAGAAAACTTTTTTCTCACCCAGTGCTTCTAGCGCCTTTTTGTATTTTTTTCCTCGACTGGCCATAACCCTATTCCTAATCGATAACCTCAACACCCATACTGCGTGCACTTCCAGCAACAATTTTTTTCGCAGCCTCGATGTCAACGGCATTAAGGTCTGGCATTTTGACCTTCGCTATCTCTTCAACATCAGCCCACTTTATTTTTGCTACCTTCTGCTCGTGCGGGCGAGAAGAACCTTTTTCGATACGACATTTATTTTTAATCAACTCAGAAACCGGCTGAGTTTTTAAAATAAAATCAAACGAACGATCCTGATAAATCGTTATCACAACCGGAACCGTCTGACCTTTTCTATCAGACGACTTCGCATTGAACTGCTTGCAAAAATCCATCATATTTATACCATGAGGACCTAGCACAGAACCGACTGGAGGCGCAGGCGTCGCCGCCGCACCAGCAATCTGCAAGCGCACAATGGCTTTTATTTTCTTTGCCATAAAAACCCACCTACATTAACGCTTGACTTGGTCGAATCGCAATTCGACGGGAGTCATCCTCCCAAAAATACTGACCATAACAGTCAACTTCTCGTTTTCCTCGTCGATAGAGTCGATAAGCCCAACGAAGCCAGAAAAAGCACCGTCCCCTATCTCAACTTCACGTCCAACTTCAAATTGGTTCTTATCCACAGAGAACACAACCTCGCCGCGCATTTGAGAAAGAATACGGTCAACCTCTCCCTGAGAAAGGGCAACCGGATTTACTCCACCAAGAAAACGGACAACACGAGGCGTAACCAGAACAGCTCGAACCGCCTCTGGTTGCGCATCCATCTCTAAAAGCATATAACCAGGAAACAATTGCTGATCTTCGCTCGCACCGTCCTCGCCAAAAAACTGACGAACTTTTGCCGAAGGAATCAATATCTGACCAAAAAGATCCGAAAGACCCTCTTCATCGATGCGTTTGGTCAAATCGGCCTTGACAACCTCTTCACCACCAACCTGCACCTGAATTACATACCACCGTTTCATAACTAAAATACACCTAAATAGTGAACGCCAAGAACGCCCGCTCAAGCGCGAGAAGCATGCGATCAACCGTACCTAAATAAACAGAAAAGATAAGCAAAAGAAAAAGCACAACAATCGTTGCACCTTTAAACTCTTCAAAACTTGGCCACTCAACTCGACGCAATTCAACACGAACTTCGCCGAAAAATTTTGTGATATCTTTTACCATCTCACACCCCGAAAAAACTGGCAGGCCAGGAGGGATTCGAACCCCCAACACGCAGATTTGGAGTCTGCTGCTCTACCGTTGGAGCTACTGGCCTATCCATACAACCTACTTCGTCTCTTTATGGAGTGTGTGCTCGCGACAACGCTGACAATGCTTACTCAACTTGAGATCGCCAAGCTTGCGCTTTTTCGAAACAATTTGCGTATAGTTGCGCATACGACACTTCTCACACGACAGATGAGAGACGACTCTATCCTTAGCCATTTTAAACCTATTTTGCTTTGAATCACCATGAACCTGTTTGGAGCCCGCGACCGGATTCGAACCGGTGACCTCTCCCTTACCAAGGAAGTGCTCTAACCAACTGAGCTACGTGGGCCCATTACCCTCTTGCCTATGGTAATCTAATTGAAAGCTTTTGACAACAAAAAAAATGGAGCTGGCGATCGGACTTGAACCGATGACCTGCTGATTACAAATCAGCTGCTCTACCAACTGAGCTACGCCAGCATATCGTAAGAATGGAACGCACAATGGAGCGGGAAACGGGACTCGAACCCGCAACCTACAGCTTGGAAGGCTGTCGCTCTAGCCAAATTGAGCTATTCCCGCAGAACCTGGTGGCGAGAGTAGGATTCGAACCTACGAAGGCTTAAGCCAGCGGATTTACAGTCCGCCCCCGTTGGCCGCTTGGGTATCTCGCCGTGCGTATTATGTGAGGATTATTGTAATGCTTTTTCGAGGAATTTCAATAGCCAACCAATTAACACTCATTTATATCACCATGATTTACAGGATCCTAGCGCAAACCAGAAAAAAAAGAAAGCTTGATTTTGAGAAAAATAGACAAACAGAGCCGCCACTATATAATGAACACGCTAGGTAGGCTAAAAAATATCAGTTCATTTAAAACAAACTCATAAAATGCCCAAACATTCCTTTTAAACGTATCTTGCTGCCACCTGCAACAAACAACATATTTTCTATCTAAATCTAACGTTCCGGGGGGACCATGATTCGTAAAACAATCGCATTCTTTTTCGCGATAAACGCAGGCCTTTGCTTTGCACAAACGTCGATTAAAAATCCATTTGAACTTATAGCACCTATCGTACTTAATGAATATATACAGCCACAAAAACAAGAAACTACAGAGGCGCACGAAATAAACCTTCAAGGATTAGGCTCTGGTGCTCAAGAGGTCAAAAAAGCTGAAGAAGCCGTCAACTTAAACCTCACCCCACTGGAAGAAGAGGAAGTAGTCAAAACCTACATATCGCTTTTCCCGCAAATAATTGATTCCCATATAGTACACAACATAATCGGCCACGAAGACTTTTGCTCGCTTCAGGATCTTCAAAAATTAAACGTTTTAAGCGGTACTGCAAGCGACAAAACACATTCGCTCAAACATATTTTTCCTACTAAAACACAGGCCGGCGCTATTTGCAAAACACTTATTCTCGGCCACCCTACAAGCAATAAAAAAACATTATTGCAACGCCAGCAAGAAATCAGGTTCTTTTTAAAGCACCCTGAAATCAGGGTCAAACTACAAGAACAGCTTGATGTCATCGCTAAGAACGAGCGTATTTTTCTTAACTACTTCAAAGCATTTAGCCCAATCGAAGAAAGAGAGCTCAACTCTTATTACTTTAATGCTAAGTTTCTAAAGCCAATAAACAAATCCCCCAAAACACTCGAAGCTTACCACCTCTCCATAAGAGCACTCACCATGCTAGGCTTTGTTCCCGTACAAATCTGGCAGCGACTAAGTACCGAGATAGCACGCACCTACCAAGAAACAGGTAGCTTCCCCCAAATATTTACTCACCTACCAGAAATCATGCACAACACGTGCAAAAAAGGATTCCTTGACCTTTTGCACCAGCACAACCCACGCACTAATGGACTTAAAAAAATTGAAAGCACTGACGGCCGAGCATTTTCTATCGCTGCAACAGGAAAAGAGCATACTTCATGGGGTGATATTGCTCTTGGCGCAGAGTACCAACTCACCGAAGGACACACGCCTTCTAACCAAATCAAGCGCGTAGGCATCAGGGCGTTGTCGCAATTGTTCGGGATTATTCCTGCCGCTTATCTTGATGCAGGTACAGCACAACTTGCCTATCAAACCATCCAAGAAAATAAACGATTCGCATCAATCCTCAAAAATTTTCACACCAAGTTGCACGCGACAGCAAAAATTGTTCAGGCATATCGAGAAATATATACCCTGATTGAAGGGTCACCACTGCAGCACGACGGACTGCTCGAAGAATTCATGCTTTTTAGAGACAATTCTTTCAACCAAATGGTCGAAACATTAGAACAAAATAAATGGATTAATCGTCCATTTTCATTTATATCAAATTGGGGCCAAATACTTGCTACCAATCAACAACTTGAAACCTATAAAGCTCAAATTGCTCAACCGCTCTACGAGATCGGCCTACTTGATACCATTGCAGCTACAGCAACAGTTATTGATCAGACAACTGCAAGCAGCCTGCCGATTTCGTTTGCATCCTACGAAAACTCTGAGCAACCGTCGCTTGTTGCCCTAAAATTCTGGAATCCGCTCGTAACAACACACAAGGCGGTATTAAACTCCATTGAGTTACTACCCGAGAAGGCTCATGGCCTGCTCTTTACGGGCCCTAATGGTTCAGGTAAATCAACCAACACCAAAGGGATTATCTTTAACATCATCTTGAGCCAGACGCTTGGTATCGCGTTTGCACAAGAATTCAAAATAGCTCCTTACACTAAACTGTTCGCTGCGTTTAACGAACAAGAAGATGTCGCACAAGATCTTTCGTCATTTATGGCAGAGAAAATGCGCATCGATGCACTTTGTCGCACGATCGAAAAATTGCGCCCTGATGAACGCGTCTTTGTCTTTATGGATGAAGCAGTAAAAGGAACTGTAGAAGAAGCTGCCGGTGAGATTATACTTGATACCTGCTTAAAACTTGCAAAGCAACCACAAGCCCATGCCCTGGTTATCACGCACACCCAAGCACCAACACAAGCTGAGCAACTCACCAACGGTATCTTTAAAAACTACTTTGTTGAAGTATTAGAACCAAGGATAAATGAATTCATACGAACCTTCGTTCTCAAAGAAGGCGCCGCACAATGGTGGTTCTCATCACCAGAAACACGCAAAGCGTTCATTAAATTTTTATCAAACGAAGAAGAAATGAAAATCGCCGCCGCATAAATACATCTAAATTAACTAATTACTAAAGGGGCCGGAAATTCCGGCCCCTTTAATGTGTCTTCTATACGTGTTTTTCCCATGAAATAAGCCGATTGGAAAGCCCTTGGCCGTAATCTAGCCTAATCTCGAGATAGTCACGCGCAATAAGCGGCATAATTATCTCAGGCCACTCAATACAAGAAAGGCTATTTGGTCGATAAAGATATTCATCAAACCCCAAGGCATAAAAGTCATCCAAGCTAGTCAGCCGATAAAGATCAAAATGAAAGATTTCTCTGCCGCCAAGAACCACGTACTGGTGCACATATGAAAACGTAGGGCTCGTTATATGAGACGCTTCAACCCCCATGCGCACCAACAACGCCCGTATCAGCGTTGTTTTTCCCGCTCCCAATGGCCCCTGAAGCATGACAATAGAAGTAGTCGCAATCAATGGCAGCAACGCATCGAGTAACTTCTCAATCTCGTCTTCTCGGTATACTTGTATATTCATAGTTTTTCCAAAATTCGCTCTAGTCTTCGTTCAATTTTACCTTTATATCGCCCTTTTATTCGTGCTTCAGTGGAAAAAGCTGGTACTGCATGCTTCTTGTTTTTTTTGTTATATGCATCTTTATCCACAACATTTTGAGCCCCCAGCATCATTAGTTCATCTAGTTCTGCCGAATAGCTCCCATAAACAACATATTCTGAGGTCTCTTTTTTACCGATCCGCTTATCATTCATGGACAACGCCTGTTGAAGAAATTTTTTAAAAACAACTGAATCAATAGAGACAATGTTGTGCCGCTCCGCACAATCATTTAACTCCCGATCCGATGAAACCACGAGCGTTTCAAACGGATAAGAGGCCTCTTTAACCAATCGCTTTACCACATCATCTGCTGAGTAATCGTATCCAGAATGCCATATGGTTACTCCCGCTTCTGTATAATACTCAGGGCGCGAAGCAAATCCACCATCAAAAACTACCGTAACGATATGTTTTTTCAGTCGTGCATAGCTGCCCAACCGGGCTATAAAATCTTTTTTTTGGACATCACCAACTGGGCGCGCATCCCCACCAGAGCGTAATACATTACACCCATCAATAACAATGTACACGCCTTCCCCCTTGTCGAACTGCAACTGCCGATTTATAGTAAAATACAAACACGCTGCGCGACTAAAACTATAGCCGCATATTTAATTTCATCATTATTGAGTTTGCCACAGCAGCCTGCTAACTTCTAGATTTTGGAAAAGGCCCATGTCCCATATTATACAATTAAAACAACGCATCAAAGCTGTTGAAACTATACAAAAAACAACTCACGCCATGCGGCTAACTTCCATGTCTACACATTCACGATTAATAAAACAAAAAGCAGCGCTCAACCGGTACAAACAAGAAATCGAAGAACTTTTAAATCAATTACGCCTTGAAATGCACGGCAAAGAAACTGCACAAAGCTGCACAGAACACAGTAATCGCCTAATGATTATCATTGGATCACAGAAAGGCCTCTGCGGCGCATTTAATACACGCCTAATTCGCTACTTTCATGATACCGTAGCGCCCAAATATGGTACAACGCCGATAATAGCCATTGGTAAAAAAATCATTGACCTTCTCAACAATGACCAGTCGCTATTGTACCAATACCCAACCCTCACTCCGGCAAACCTTTTTGGACTCGTAGGAGAACTCAGCAATCACATCTTGGGTAAAGCAAAATACGCTCATATCATGATCGTTGCAAATCATCCACAATCATTTTTCAACCAAAAACCCTCGATCACCCACATTACGCCACCGTGCAAACATCTTCCTGATAATATAAACTACGCGCGGCTCGAAGAAATATGCGATCCAGAACCAAGAACCATACTCAACTACCTCGAAGAGATGTATCTCAAGTCACAACTTGAAACAATCTTCTTCAACTCACTCGTTGCAGAATACTCTGCTCGCTTTCTTTCGATGGATTCATCTACCAATAATGCTGAGAAACTTCTAGCATCAATGCAGCGCGACTACAACAAACTCCGCCAAGCTAGCATCACCAATGAACTAATGGATCTTATGGGCGGCATGCTTTAAACAATTTCTCGAACTGCTATTTCGGCACCAAGCGAACGCAAGGTATCCTCAAACGCTACATATCCCCGTCTAATATGTTCTATGCCCGATATTAGACTTTCGCCCTCAGCACCCAATGCTGCAATTACCAATCCAGCCGCACCACGAATATCCACTGCATTAAGCTCTGCACCACGCAACATTGAACGATCTACACCCTCAATGACTACCTTATCTCCAGCAATCTCTGTCCGTGCACCAACCTTTTGTAATTCAACAAGGTGTACTAACCGCTTCTCAAAAACAGATTCGTGTACTTTACTCACGCCAGCAGCACTGATTAATAAGGCTGTCATAGGTGCTTGCAAATCTGTAGGAAATCCTGGATATGGCATGGTAGTAAAAGAAACCGCACGCGGTTTGCTCGTGGCAACAAGGCTAATTGAGTTATTACTCATACACAACTGGTGCCCCATTTCCTGTAATTTATAGATAAAAATCCGTAAAAGATCGGGTGATATTCCCGCTACAGTAACTTCACCACCAGTGTTGGCGGCAGCAGCAAGGTAGGTACCCGCTTCAAGTCGATCAGGCAACACAGTATGTTCAACTGCATGCAAAGACATACTACCGTGCACAATAATTTGGGCAGGAACATCACACGTAACATCGGCGCCCATGGCCTGCAAAAGTGCGATCAAGTCAAATATCTCGGGCTCCAAAGCAGCATTATAAATAATTGTTTTACCCGGCGTTCGCACTGCCGCAAGCAAGACATTCTCAGTTGCACCAACACTCGGATACTCAAGGACAATTGTCTGCGCTTTCAAACCATGCTCAGCGCACAAATGCAACTCCTCATCCGCTACCGTAATCTGAGCGCCCATAGATTCAAATGCCTTAAGGTGAAAATCAATTGGACGCGCCCCTATGGGACAACCACCTGGATATGCAACTATCGCTCGACCAAAGCGCGCCAAAAGTGGGCCGAGCACCAATATGGATGCACGAAACGCTTGCAATAAACCAGACGGTATTGCCTTCAAGGTAACGCCTGTGGTATCAACTGTAATAGATTTAGCTTCTTTATTCCAAGAACATAGGCAACCGATATACGCAAGGAGGTTAACCATGGCCTGCACATCAGAAAGATCTGGAACATTGCACAGCGTACTAACACCAGAAGTTAACAAAAGACTTGCCAATTCAACAAGCACTGCGTTTTTTGCCCCTGATATCTGAATCGTACCACGCAATGGAATTCCACCACGCACCCATAAAAGTTCCATACCCTGCCTCAAAAAACTATACAAAAAGAAAAACTTTGTTAAAATAGAAGTTAAAAATAATAGGTTTACTCGGTGGTTCTCTTGTCAGGCTACCGCGTTGCAGAGAAATTGCTACACGACTCTACAGACATTGAGGAGGTTGCTATGTCTTTTTCAAGACACCTACAAACCAAAGGTGAGCTGCTTATTCGCCTGATTTTTGCACTATTTCTATTTGTTGCCTGTGCATCACATGCGACAAGCACCGAAATTACTGATCGTCGGGACCCACAGTTACAGCAACAACTAAAAAATGAACTCCGAAAGCTTAAACAGCAACAGTATCGAGATACAACCCAAATCAAAGAACGTGCATCGCATCCCCTTGAGCAACTACTCCGCATAACGACAAAAGCCGTCTTTCGCACGCTCTTTTTCCCTTTTACAGTCGCGAACAAAGCTATAGAGCGTCATGCACCAAATAGTGGCGACCATAATTTTGCAGCGAGCTCAATTGCTCTTTCTTTTCAAGAACAGCAAATGCAAGCAAATCTTGCACAATTAAAAGGCACATTAGCCAGCTATATTCCGCAAGGAAAACTTGATTCGGCAATTGCTAACCCCGATCGGCCTGCGCGACAAATCTTTGCCATGGAAGACACTCAAAAAAAACTTGCGGAGCTTACACGGACAGAAAAAAAATACACCCAAGAAATTACTACGCTACGTCCTGAAGATCACCCACAAAGACGCACAGTACTCCGCACGGCGGCTGGACTTGGTGGTGGCGCACTTGGATGGTTTGGCTATCAACAAGCACAAAAGTTGTGGTCTTCGCCTGAAGAAAAAAAACGCGAACTAGAAGCGCAGATTCGCAAAACCACACAGCGCATTAAAGATCTTAGCGTACAAATTGACGCAGAAGACAACCGAGGTGAAGGCAACAAGGGAACCCCTGACGGCACTAGTACGACCGATCAAACAAAACTCGCCACTCTCAAAGAAGAACGGCGGAGCCTGAATGATCTGCGAAAAAGTTTAATTGATAACCTAACACACAAAAAATACGCCAATAGGGGCATCGCAAACACCATCGTCCACACAGCGAGCACTGCCCTCACCAGCGCTCTGGCATACGCAATTGCAAAACAACTTACCCCAACAACAATCAAACAACTTTCTCAAAAAGAGCAACTGCGCTATCAAGCGCTTGAAGCTCGACGCACCGGTACCATCGAAGAACAAAAAACCTTACAAAAAGACTTAGAAGCTGCACAAGCGGCCTATCAAAAAGACTATGGCTTAGCCGGCAAAGAAGTCATTGTTGGCCTCTTAGAAGCCCAGGCAAAAGAACAAGAGCTCAAAAAAATACGCGCGCGCCAAGCCCTGGGGCGCCTTCCTATTTTCGGCACATTTATCCGTTATATTATCCCGGTTGTTAGACACATAACGGGCAATATGTTTCCTATTGAACTATAAAAATTAATAAAGGAGCCTGTATTATGAAAATCAACATCCTATTTACGAAACGAAAAAAGTTTTTCTTATTTGCCTATCTTTTATTCGGCGCGCTGATTACAAGGGCCCAAAATACGGATACTAATCTTACCCAACAAGTCCTGAATTTGAAACCTGGCGCTCTCAGCAGTGTCCTTATCAAAAGCTCCTTAAACCTACAAAATAAATTCTTAGACTTACGTCAATTTCAAAATCACAATCCATTGCTCGCTGCTGCATATGTTTTTGGCGGATGGTATGCGGGCAACGCTATAGCCAAGCACCTTCCACTGGTAAGCTCCTTACAGCATTCTTGGAAAAGCTTTACGTTAGGCTCTTATGGCCAAAAAAACGGCTTTCTTTCCGAGGCAGGGAAATGGACGGGGCTTCTGACCGAAGACCTTCCCACGATATTACTTGCCGAAGGTGCGATTAATTATGCGCTCCAAGTAGGCTTAGGGGGAACCTCAGACGAAATAAAGAACATCCTAAAGCCTCTTATCATTTCAACGTATCTGCTAACCAAGGCCTTGCCCAAGCGCCAACTCATGCCAGTTGCTTTTGAGGGTATCGGAGGTGACACGAGAGGATCAAGTTTAGCCGAAGGTGTCTACCGCAGCAGCACATATATCCCAAAGGGGGTCCCTAGCATGACGCCCGGTGAACTTATTGCCAGCTGTTCTGAACCAAAGCTTAAAGAAGTTGTCTATCGTCTCTATAAAAACCCGCAACGTGGTGGACGATTATTGCTTATTGGTGACTCAGGCCTCGGTAAAACGTTTTGGGCGGAACAACTTGCCAATACCTTAGAACGTAACGCCGTCTACTTGAATGCTAACGAAGCACTTTATCAGGGAAAATTTTACGGCGAAGCTAATGAAAAATTCAAAGCGCTTTTTAATATCGCCGAACATTACAACCTCAAAAAAGGCGACGTTGTTATCATCGACGAAATTGACAACTTTATCGTAACCAGTGCTGGGTTTGATGAAAACAACCAAAACAACATACGAAAAAATGTAATGTTATTCCTTGACCATATGCAAGGCCAAGGATACGTAATCATCTTCATCAGCAACAAAAAAGAGGCTGAGATACAGGAACAAGTCAGAAATCGATTTTCACGCTCAGACGGAAGCCTCCATCAATACACAGAAGAAAATTATTTCGACCTTGCAATCAGAAAAGCAACAGAAGGCGCACGAGTAGCCAAAAAAGGAATTGCTCAATCTCTAAAAGCAGTCTTCACACCAGAAGACACACACATCAAGGGATTCTCCGCCACTGCCTTAGGAGGCACCGAAGACTTTCCTTTTGGCATAGTAGAAAAAGGATACCCCAACCTTTTAGCGCGCATGCAAATTTGCGACAATGTTATTAGCAAATACCGAGAAAATGGTGGAACTGCCTTTATCAAAGATCAAGCAGAATTTACCAGCTACATCGCACATCGAACCGATGGGCTCGGAAATACGTTTGTGGCCGGAATCGTCAAATATTTTCTTGCAAATTTTAGGACTATCGACTTAGAAGACGAAAATTTCAAAAAAGCAGCAGACGAAGAAACTAAAGAGAATTTACAGGATCAAAAAGGCAAGCTTGAGCAGGCATATCAAAAATCTTATGCCGCTTTAAGCAACAAAGTTCCACGCGCTGAATGGAAAGATATCTTTGCCGAAGGATCAGCAAGCAGCGAAAAACAGGTACTTCTAAAAGAGGTATTAATGAGTGAACATAGACTCAAAGATTTCTGCGCTAAATTCAGCCTGGGGAAGCCCGCCTTCCACGGACTAGTCTCAACCCGAAGTATTCTCAGCTCATTGCGTAAGGAGTTTGAATCAACCCTCCAAAAACTTCACGAAGGAATTAGCACAAAGAGAAACTGCTTAACCCAGCTTCTCAAAGAGGATCTCATTCCCAGAGACTACTCAGATATATATAGAGAGGCCAAGGAGCTTGCCAAATGGTCCCAACAACCCACACTATTTTTTACTGTAGAAAAAGATAGAACAAAGCAGTATACCCCCCTTGAAATCTATAATTTTATAAGAAGGGCTGTAAAAAGCGGCATCAAAAAGCAACTGCTCATGAAAACTCAGGATGGGTATGTCCGCGAAACTAACAAAAAAACCTCAGCAAAGCAGATCCTCGATATTCAGGTCGAAAAAATGAATTCTATACTTACGCTTGTTGAAGTTATATCAGACCAATACCCAGACGAAGCTGAATTAGAAGGGTACAGAGCAAAAGCCCATAGCCTCTTAGATTTGCTCTCTCAGCTCGGCAAAGAAACGCCATATCAAGAGCCAATCACCCAAAAAATCAGCTCAGCCGAAGAAGAAGCGGTAGCGCTTTATCAAAAATATTTTGCCTTCGCACCAAAAATGGAAATCTGGCAAGCAGCAGCAATCGGCCGCAAATACGCGTACGTGTACGAAAAAGATTACAAGTGCGTGTATGAAGAAGATAAGGATGCCGAGTTTGCCAAACTTGTCCTTGATGAGTTTGGCGTCAATGCGCTCTTTAGAAACGCACCTGCACAATATATTTCAAAAGCCGCGCTAACATGCAAGATGATAAACGCCTCAGCAAAACACACCCTGCAAGAATTGGGAAAAGTGATTCGCCCAGCACGCTATGAGCGTACAGTAGTCAGCTCTCAAGCAATCATTACTCAAAGGTTACAGACCAACGGCTTAGAAAAATATCTTGGAACCATCGTTGAAAAGACGGCTACGCTGTCCTTAGCCGAGGCTGCGGCACACGCTAAATACATTAAAGAAACAAACAAAAATATTGGCAACGATGCCGACTGGGAGAAGGCGAAAAAGTTCTTCGCTGGTGTCAAAGACATTTTCTTTGGTCCAGAAAACAAACTTATGGTTCGATACCTTCAAGACGAGAAACAATATGTTTTAGATCTTGAAACCTATCTAACGAGTACCGAAAAGAAGTAAACACTTACCGATTACCAGGGGGAAATTCCCCCTGGTAATGAACAAATCATCAAATCATAAATGGTTCAGGCTGCGGGATATGCAAGGTCGTTGCAAGTTCACCACTCACCAGACCCACAATATCATTAACAATCTTACGCACACCCTTAAGTGGATCGGTCAGATCAATACCACCGATATCACCCGTAATCCGCTTACCCAAGACTACCAAATCAACCTGAAAACCAGGAATTCTGCCTTCGGCAACATCTACCACTGAGCCACGCCACCAAATCTTCTTAATCTCGAGAATGCTTGAAATCGAATCAAATACAAAGCGCCCTGCTCGAATTCCTCCCAAACCAAGGTTGGATACCGTCGCAACCCCACTTCTTACCAATTCAGGCAATGCCGCAAGCCCTGCCTGGTCCAATGAGCTAAAGACTTGATTACGCACCTCGGTAGACCGTAGTGCTAACTCAGCTGCTGCACAACCAGGAAGATCCTTCGGCACACCAAACAATCCAGTATCACCACATACTTGGTCACGCCGTGATCGCAATGCAGCTAATTCAGCTTCACTAGCTTGGCGCAGAACATTCTCAAGGAGCGCATTAACCGAATTTTCGATTGCTGACTTAGCCGTATCAAGAACCCCCCGTACCATTGTTTGGATAGCTTCGTTGAAGGTATTTGAAAATCCTACTTCAAGCGCAATGTTTTTTGGATCTCCCTGATAGAGCATCACCATTGGATTATCAAAATTTAACTGCCATCCTTTTACCCAAAGCTTAGCCGCGCCGCTGGGCAAGCCAAGCTGCTCAACCAAACCAGGAAGCTTAACTTCAACATGCCCTTGCAAATCAAGCCCTTTTTGCAACGAAAGCATTCCTCTAAAGCTACCGCCAACCATATCCGCGATCATAAGATCAAAATCTGTAAGCAAGGAGATGCCTTTTTCAAGGTGCGCCGAAACCTCAAATTTTACCTTTTTCTCATGGTCTTGCTCAGGAGCAAAGCTTAAGAGACCCCAGTCGCGATATTGATCCTCAAGTTTTTTGGCTACCTCACCCTGAGTTTTTGACGGAACCAGCTTATAAATACCCCAGTCAACTGGGTCAACAAATGCCACGGCATAGGCGCCATTTGAATCAAGCATCAAATCAGCCCCAACTGTTTTACCAAAAAGCGTTAAATAAAGGCTTCCTCCAATACCAAAAGGAGCCGTAACTTCTCCAATTCTGGTACCCAGTGGTACAAACTTGAGATAAAACTTTTCAAGATCAAGCGGGAAAAACTTTTCTACAAATGCCTGGACTTTACGCATATCACGCAACTCTTCTGGCAAAATTTTGTCCTTCATGCCAAAAGTAAGCAGGTGCACATAGATATCCGCCAAGAACATAGCCAAAGACAAAAAGCCACCAGGTTTTTCGTACAAGACCTCGAGAATTAAGGAGGTAATATCTAGCCCCCCCTTGATCAAAAACTGCGCAACCAAAGGATCGGTTCCCTGCCCAATCTCAATACCTCCCGAGATGCCAATTGATTCTATGCTCGTTAGAACAAAGGCGATTAAGCCAAGGACCGTGCCGATACCCAATGTCGGAACCGCAGTTCCAATCGCCGCCGTCATTGCCAAGATAGCCGCCCAGGTCATCTTGTACTCTAAGCTCCAGTCACGAAAAATTGCTGTCTGATCTAAAATCTCTGCGGCTACCGGTCCAATAAATAACGGCAGCAGCTTAGCAAAATCAACATCTCCCGCACCACTAATTACGCCGCCTACACCAAATTTATCGATAATAGCCTCAACTGCAAGGCGCATTGGCGTCACGCGCTTACCACCCTTGAAGAGAACAGAGACCTTACCAGAACCAATAAGCGCAAAGGGGTAAAACAAGACCTCCCCTGCGAGATCCTTAAAGCCTATCTCTTCCATAGGCGGCTGTCGGAAGAATATTCCAACATCACCCGTAGTAACACCAAGCCGTAACACTGAGTTTTGAAAATCAATAGGATTAATAACCATAGCCACCGTAATACCAACACCGCGTCGCCCATCTTTTTTAAGATAGGCTGGCAACGGATGGCTTTGAGCCAAAAATGGCCTAAAGAGCGGGTTTTCTTCAAGCTTTCCTTCGTAAGAAGCAGTCCCCATTACGTTCACACCACGCTCTACCCCAGTTTCAACATCTTTAAACGTACTGAAGACAAACGATAAATTCGAAAGTGCAGCCCCACCGACCACGTTTTTAACATGTTCTACGATAAAATTATCGGCATTATCATGAGCAAAAATCTTAGGAAAGCCACGCGTCAAGCTCCATTCTCCTGATGGCTCTGCTAACAAAAGCAATCCTGAGCGCCGCTCGCCGAACTGAACCTTAGCTGCCGCATAGCACAATTCATTGAGTATTACCGCTTCGCCCATAACGGCACAAAAAAACTGAAGTTCATCTTCAGGAATATATGAAGTCATCGCAAGAACAGGCGACTCATCTTGCTTCTTTGTCTCATTCTCTTTTCCCTTTTTTCCCACTGCACTCGCTTGTTTAAGGGCTTCTTGTAAAGATTTGACGGGCGAAGCAACCGATTCAACACCCCCAATTAAACGGAGCCTTTTAAAAGCAATAGGCGCCACCTGCTCTTCAGCGCCCTTTAAAAAGTTTTCGAGTGTCGCAGGTTCCCATGACTCTAAGTTCGCATTAGCAAGCTCACCCATAAAGGCAATTTGTGGCTCTTTACCAAAATTCATTGAAAACGAACCGCGCGCCTTAAGGTCAAAGGCTGAAAATTGTCCAAAAACCGTACCATGCATCGCCGAAAAGTTAAAATCTAGTGCCCCATGATCAAAAACAATTCCCCACAGCGGAAATTGCTCGTTGCGTTCCTGATGTAATTTACCGCGCAAAAGGATCCCATTCTCCTTGGACCATTCAACCTTTCCCGAAAAGAAAAGTGGATCAAACGCCTGTGCAGGAAGTTGAGGAATATACGCACGCACGGGCGCAGGACGAAGTGCAACACGTGCCAAAAACCCATCAGCCTTATTTGCTGTAGCAAAAAATTCTGCAGGAACTCCAAAAACCTCTGAACGCGCTTGAAGCGCTAGTTCTTGCGCCGGCTTAACCGCAATACGAACGGTATCAAGCCCAATGGGCAAAACCCCCGGCAAAGGAGAAATTTCTAACGGCTTATTGGTTCTGGCATCAAACAGCCTGCCTTGAAACTCAACACCTTCCTTAAGCGAAATATGCAGTAAGCCATCAAAGCGCCCTTGTGCCAATACACTCTGCGGCACAAAAACATCTAATTGTGGCAAAAGCGCCGAAAGCGCCGCGTCCTGAAACCTAATTGTCGCTGTCAGTTGACGTTCAGTTAATCGAACTTCCCCTTTTTGCCCCAAAAAGACAATAGGAGAAGTCAAATATGGATCTTCCTGGTAACGACATACAAAGTCAGCTTTCTCGAGCTTAAAAATATGCGTTTGACTAACCGGCAAATCAATGGTCCCTCCACTAGGAACCATCGTAAAGATAGCTTGTTTAACTAAAACTACGTCATCGTCTAAGCTTGAGAAAGCGCCTTCTTCATCGGGTACAGGGGCATCTTCTTCCTTACTAAATTCGTGCCACATACGAAGCAGCGCAAATTTTTCCAAATCATCCCATGCCGAATCATCGAGTGCCGTAGTAACCTGTTCTACATCCCAACGATCCTCCGCCTTTGAAATACTTTCGTCACGCACACGCTTAACCAGTGCCTTTTCTTCGCGTTCTTCCAAAAAATCTAAAAACTTTTTCCGTCGCTCAATTAACAGCCGTTCTTGTGCAATTTCTTCATCCACCGCTTGTTTTTCATCAGCAGTCAAAAAATCAAGTTGCGACAATGATATATCAATAAGGACTGGGCCAAAAATGCCCTTTCCTGAATACGAAAGGCGCCGATCTTTAAGCTCAAAAGCCCCCGAAAATAAAATTACATTACCTGTTCCAATCAGTCGGCCCTTTTGAGGAAAGGCCCCCTTACCATATGCAGATCCATCCGGCCCGTACTCCATATCAAGCGTTATCATGCCAACTTCTGGCAAGAGCTCTCCATTAGGCAGTACCGCGACTTCGGGAGAAAATCCAACCTCGGGCAACAAAATACGAATCTGTTTAGGCTTTTTAGCAAGAACTCGCTCAGGCAACAATTCAATATCTTCATCGGAATATACCCTTACTGAACTGCGGCCATAAACTTCTTGGGGTGCTGTTTTTATCAACGCACCCCAAAAAAAGCACAAAGAAACAACTGCACAAGCTGTCCACTTCAAAACACTCACAATACCTCTCCCTTTGCAATGCTACTTAGAACCCCCGGCAAGTTCATTCCAATTTTTTGTAAACAAGAACGCTTCATCAATGCCAAACTGCACCGTATCAGAAGATTGTTCGCGTGAAAGTTCCTCTTGCCAGCGCCGCTCTGCAGCCTCCTCAGCTTGTCGGGTTACCTCATCAAGCCGATCTTTAAATTCCTGTTCCTCAAGAATTGGGAAAAGATAACCAAGATTGTTGCGTACAACCGAAATCGCCTGCCTAATAAGCGCAAAAATACTTTTTGCCGGTGCAAGAAGATCGAAATTAAGATTGGTAAATTCAACCGGAATACCTAAAACATGGCCTTTAAGGGTTACGCCTGCCAAAGCACCACGAGAAAAATCCTGCAATGTGCCGCGCCACCAAACACGCTCAAGAACAAAGATTTTACTCATCTGGTCAAATGTAACCACGCCATGCTCCAAAATCCGGACGCCCATTTTAAGAACAGTTGTAAGCGCATTGCGGATCGTCTCAGGGAGCCCTGCAAGCTCGTCTAACGTATCGAGGGCAAAATTTTTCTTTTACAACACCCAGAATCCCTTTTTCAGAGCAGAGCCGATCACGTTCTTCACGCAACTTTTGCAATTCTCCCGTTGCAGTCTGTGACAAAACTCCCGTCACAAAATTTTGCACGGCGGTCTGTATGAGGTTAGTTGCCGATGCGAACGCCGAATCAATGGTTTTTTGCACTACGGTATTGAACGCATCAGTAAACTCAACCTCAAGCATAATCTTTGAAGCATCTACCGTGTTTTTCAAAATATCTAATGGTTGGGCAAGCTCATGCGAGGTTCCCGTAATGTTCAAAGTAAATCCCTGGCCCATTATTCCCAGCCGCTCCAGCATGCCTGGTGCTTGCAACGCCAAACGCCCCTGGATATCAACCTTACTTGGTGAAACAACGCCCGATACGGTACCAACGAAGCTGTCGGCTATACGTATGCCTACATTGGTACCAACCTGCAGCCCTTGCGCGTCTGCAAACAACTCTAGCGCAATTTTTTCTTTATTGCTTTTTGCCCAACGAGAAAGCTCAAGTCCACTGGCTTTGAGCGAATTATATTCTGCCTTAAAGAAATTAGCCATTGGTCCTGAGCGCTGCGAAGGAATGAGCGAGATAATACCCCAATCAAATGGATCGATAAAGGCAACCGCCCGCGCACCTGTCTGATCAATCAAAAGATCGGCTCCAACCTCCTGGCCAAAAGAACGCAAGCGTATATTTCCGCCCAAGCCATACGGCAATTGGATTTCCCCCATATGCGTATTTCGAGGGACTAGGCGTAGATAAAACCCATCAAGCATTATCGGGAATAATTGTTCAATAAATTGCTGAATACGCGTCATATCAAGCAAGCCACCCGTAATAACATCTTTCTGCCCAAGCGTGATAGCATGCCAATAAACATCAACTAAAAAAAGAACCCATGGTATCCAACTACTTTTGCTATCATAAAACAGCTCAAGGAGCCATGAGTTGAGGTCTAATCCACCGCGTAATTTAAATAGCGCCTGCAAGGGGTTAATTTGCGGCCCAACCTCTATTCCACCAGCTAGACCAACAGAAGAAAGCGCATACAGAGAAAGCCCCCCCGTGGGAATAACCGCCAACAAAGATGCCCATGATTCGTCAACTTCAAAAGCTACGTCACGTAGAATTATCTTTTGACCAAGCAATGCAACAATTTGTGGCCCCAGTAACAATTCGAGTGTACGCGTATAATCGGCGTTACCAGCACCGCTGACAACCATACCAACGCGCTCTTGGTCCGCATGCACTTCTATTGCTGCATGCATGGGCTTTTCGATTCCCTGATATGCAAAGCCACATCGTGCTTCAGCTCGCAATGCATACGGATCAAAATTAATATCGGCAAAAATATGAGCCATGCCCAAATCATTCTTATTATTTAGACGTAAATATAGGCCAACGTCGCCAGTCTCGGCCACGATATGAACATTAGATTTTTTGTGATCATCGGGATCAATATCAAACGTTAAACGGGTCTCGATACCCTGTTCTCCTGTTTGTTTTAGGTACAATGGCCATGCATGTTGATCCGGTAAGAACCGATTTAGCAATGGATCTTGCGCAATATCAGAAACAAATTCACTAGTAGCTATGACGCGACAACCTTGTGCAAGGCCCCTTTGCTCGTCAGAATATGTGCTTCCTATACAGAGAGCCGATTTCCATTCTATTTCGCCCAAAAAGCTCCGTACATAGGACATAACCCCTTCCTGCGCGGTGGGTGTTCTAAACATGGTTGGAAATCCTTGCGACAATTTCCAAGGCGTCGTGCTTTGGGCAAGAAAAACAGGCTGCTTTAATTGGGGATCGATACAAAATACTGCTAGATGAGTGGCAACGCCCAAAGATTCACTTGAGCCAACTAGTGCAGGATGAAGCTGTACATCTTCATCATACTTACCCGAGAGCACTATATCTATCCATTCTCCAACCGGAGGCTCACCAAATATACTTTTACTTAACTGCTCAATTGTATCGGTGCTTCGAACAAATAAGGGAACTATACGCGGTTGCTTAATACCAGAATGCTCCTTTGCAACCAAGGTATAGATTGATGAAGGTAGCAACTTTGATAATTCGGGCGTCTCTCCCCGCAAATAAAAACGAACTTCGTACTGGGGAACAGCAGAAACAGTTACCCGAAACTCAGCTTTAAAATCGATCCCACAAAAGGTTCCCAACCCAGAAATTATTAATAACTCACGCTTAAGCGAAAATAGAACTGTGAGATCATTAAGTTCAAGTCCAAATAAAGCCGCGGTCGATTGATCCAGCGTACCTTTTAATAAAGATAACGTTCCCTCTTTTAGCGTTTTTGTGCCCGAGAATCGGAGACTTGAAATAGTTGGCGCAAGCGCCAATTCAGGCAAAAATTCTGTAATCGTCTGATTGGCAAATGTTACAATTTTTGTTTTGCTTTCCGGTTGCATTACCGGCACTACGGGCGGGGGTATCAATGGTAAAATCGACGCACTTATGCTCAGTATTAACAGCAGTAGCGAACCCATACTACGTAAAAGACCAGACATTAACGTGCCTCCCATGACAATGCCACGCGAGGAACCGAGTCCCCAAATGGCTCAAGTATTTTTTGTACAATTAATTGAGCAATATCCAGTGCCAACTGTTCAATCCATGCGCGAGGGCTCTTGGTAAAATCAAACAATCCAACTTGTTTAAGCACAATCTCTGCCCCTAAGAGCTTAAACTTTACGTCAAACCCAGGAATCTTTCCTGTTGAAAGGTCTTGCAATGTACCACGCCACACAACCTGCTCAATAGAAAAAATAGTTTGTAAACCAGAAATTCCTAGGTACCCTCCTTGTAAAACCCCAATTCCAAGGCTTTTAAGCGCGAGTATTCCAGAGCGCAACGCCTCAGGAAACAACGTCATTCCTGCGTTATCAAGACGATCAAACACAAATTCTTTTGCGCGGAGCGCTGCAAGCTTTGCCCGCGCATCAAGACAAGCCGCAGTAAAACTAGCATCCGTCGCTACCTTGGCACAAAACGATCTCTCTAGCTCTTCTGCCCCAATAAGTTCTCGCTTTTTGGCACGAGTTAAAACGCCCTGAATTACATTATTTACGGCAAGATTCAATTGCCCTTCAACGTTCTGCATCAACCCCGTAATAGTTCCAATCAAGGCCTGCTTAAGAGTATCCTCAAAACCTATCTCTAGCCCTATGTTTTTAGGATCCAGTTGCTGCAATAAGAGAAGTGGATTATCAAGATTAACTTGGGAGCCCTTAAGCCACAGTTTTAATGCCCCATCCTTAACGCCAAGAGATTGCGCTAGTTCCGGAATCGTTACACTAAAATCACCCTGTAGGTCAAGGCCGCCTAAACCAAGCCGCGCCCGTACGCTTCCACCAATCAGATCTCCAATACGTACGTCAAAATCAGCTCCAAGTAAGAAGCCTTTCTCAAGATGCGCGCTTGCTTCAAGCGCGATCTTTTTGCTTTGCTCTTTTGAAGAACTAATGAGCGGCAATTTCCACGCATTATATTCTTGTTCAATCTTTTGGGCTGACCGTCCAATAGTTTTTGATGGCTGTAATCGGTATATGCCCCATAAATCAATAGGATCCACATATGCTAACAAGTATGCCCCTTGTGAATCAATCATAAGATCAGCGCCGACAAATTTATCAAAAAGTTTCAGATGCAGGCTACCGCCGACACCAAATGGCACAACAACCTCACCAATTCGTGTACCCAAAGGAACGAACTTAAGGTAAAATTTTTCTAAATCAAGCGGAACAACTTGCGCTATCTTTTCTTGCAATTGGCGCATATCGGGCAGGAATAAATCCTTCTGTCCAAACGTTGATATGTACAGCAATAGATCAAACAAAAAGCAGACAAGTGACGTAAAACCGCCAGGCTTTTCACCCAAAATCTCAAAGATTAGTTCAGAGACATCAACCCCGCCTTTAAAAACAAAACGCCCCCGAAGCGGATCGTTCAATTGGCCAATTTCTACCTCTCCCGATAAACCTAGCGAAGAAATACTCGAAACAACAAAGGATATGCCACCGAGAATCGTTCCAATTCCCAACGTAGGAACTGCCGAACCTATAGCCTCTATTAGTGAAGCTATTGCGACCCATGTTGTTTTAAACTCAAATCCACCGTCACGGAAAATAATACGTTGACTAAGTGTATCTCGTACTGAGCGCCCCATAAGCAATGGCAAAAATGCTGCTAAATCAAAATCTCCTGCGGCACTTATCGAGCCGCCCACATCAACTAAATTGGCTGACGCCTCCAACGCAAGTTTCATCGGTTGCTGAGCTTTTTCTGCTACATATAGACAACTACCGACAACCGATGCCTCTGCGGCAAGGGGATAGAAATCAGCGCTTAAGGACAACTGTTTTAGACCAACTTCTTCAACATTTGGCAGATGCAAAAACACTCCATAATCACCACTGCTAAATGCACCTTTAATAACGGTATTTTTAAAATTAATCGGATCGATGACCGCTGCCACCGTAAGGCCAATACCCTTGTCACCATCCTTTTTAAGCGCAAAAAGCAATGAATCGTTACTAAAAAAAGGTTTAAAGAGTGGGTTTTCTCTTGGATCTCCCACATATGCTGCAGAACCAGCAATATTCAATCCTGGCTCGACCCCCGCCTCAATGTCCTTGAGTGTGCTTAAGACAAATAAGACATCAGAAAGTGCCGCCCCGCCAACCACATTCTTGAGATACTGAAAAACAACATTATCCTTATCTGGGTTATAAGCAAAGATTTCGGGAAAGGCACGAGATAGGCTAAATACGCCAACCGGCTCAGCCGCTATCAAAAACCCAAATTTTGAAGCCTTTTGTACCATCGCAACGGCGCGGCATAACTGCCCCATAATAACAGCCTCGCCCTCAACTGCAAAAAATAACGTTGTTTTTTTACCAGGAGAAAGGGGTACCGTTGTTTTTTCGCCTGATTTTGCGTTTTGCAAGGTCTTTTTAAGAACACTTACCGGTCGTTTTTTAGATTCAACTCCCGCAACTAAACGCAATTCTTTAAACACAAAAGGCGCAAGCAAAGCCCCATTGGTAAGAAAATCTGCAAGTGCTGGTGGCTGCCACTCTCTCAGATCAGGGTTAATAAGCTCTGCAGAGCACGATAATAGAAGTTCGTTGCCAAATGCAAGTGAAAAGGTAGCGCGCGCA
>Ga0209417_1001706_pt1 | contig 38886 bp, 41 predicted proteins | sample RifGroF2_FD_184002 | JGI IMG/M metagenome (GOLD analysis project Ga0209417, IMG submission 184002) | Groundwater microbial communities from Rifle, Colorado, USA - Groundwater F2 (SPAdes) (version 2) | ecosystem: Environmental > Aquatic > Deep subsurface > Groundwater | place: Rifle, Colorado... | reverse complement strand
GTGCCATATGCCATACAGAGAAAGCGTACATTTTGGACGGTTTCTCTGCAAATCGATTTGTTTGTCAAAAACCAATGTTTACGCTAAAATTTAATCAATTAATTCCTGCTTCACGCAGGATCTAAGTTACTAGTCAACACTTCCTTCCTCTTCCCCAGCCTTCTGGCTGGTCTTTTTTTACAAAATCAACATAGCATCGCCAAAAGAATAAAAACGATATTTTTCTTTCACTGCTTCCTCGTAAGCTCGCAAAATATTTTCTCGACCAGCAAGAGTCGAAACCAAAACCAAGAGCGTGGATTTTGGTAAATGAAAATTTGTGACGAGACCGTCGATGATATTAAATTTAAAACCCGGAGTGATAAAAATATTTACTTCGTCGAAAAAACCATTTATCGGCAAACTTCCGTTATTCAAAGCGGCGACGCCTTCGAGTGCTCGGGTGGTGGTTGTGCCAACCGCGATAATTCTTCGACCTTCTTTTTTGGCGGCATTAATTTTTTGCGCCACCTCGGATTTTATTTCGACCAGCTCGGAGTGCATCTCGTGTTCTTCGAGTGTCTCGCTTTTCACCGGCCGAAAAGTTCCAAGGCCAACATGAAGCGTCACAAACTCGATTTTAATTCCCTGCCCTTTTATTTTTTCTAGCAGTTCTTTGGTGAAATGGAAACCGGCTGTTGGCGCGGCTACTGATCCGGTTTCGCGAGCATAAACAGTTTGATAAGTTTCAAGTTTTTCCGGAACTTTTTTGACGTATGGTGGAACCGGGATTTCGCCATGTTCGTTAGCAAACTCAATAACTCTTTCTGAACTTATTTCAAAAGACAAAAGCACGGTTCCGTCTTCTTTTTTTTCAAGAACCTCGGCCTTAAGGTTTTTAATAATAATTTTATCACCGACCTGAACAGCTCGACCTGGTTTAATAAGTGAAGTCCAGACACTTCCCCCTCCCCAAACCTCCCCCACCGCGGCGGTGACGGAGGAAGAATTCGATCTTGATGACAACAAAAAAACCTCGATTTCTTTTTCTCGAATCGTTCCTCGTAATCGAGCTTTAAAAACCTTGGTGTCATTAAAAATCAAAACATCCCCGGCTCGGAGATAATTCAAGACATCCGAAAACTTCCGGTGTTCCAACTTAACCACTCCTAACCCCTCTTTACCCCCCTTAACCCCTCCCCCCAACACCAACAAACGCGAGGAATCACGCGGTTCAACCGGCTCTTGAGCAATCAACTCAGGTGGCAGATAATAATCAAATAATGAAATTGGCGTTGACATAAAGGTTTGTTCGTAAGAAAATGCCAGTGGTCTCATTTTATTCAGACAAATCATAATCTTTAATTCTATGTCTTTCAAGTCTCTACCCTTTTCCCTAAGCTTCGCGGCCGCGATTGTTTTGCTTGGCGCCGGTTGTCTCAATCAAGTCGGGACGAACTCAACTCAGGTTCAAACACCCGAACCTGCCACCCAAACCACAACCATAGAAGTCGAAGCTGAAGAAACCACCGAACTCACCCCAGACTCACCTTGCCCTGAAGGCATGGTCAGATTTTGGAATGTCTATGACTACGATGGTTACACTTTTTGCTACTACGAAAATTCCCTGGCCGGAGAAAAGATTCAAATCAAAAATTTTGGCAACAAAATTGTTCTTTATGCCGGCGACGACCCGTCTTTTAATCATTCGGTGTTAATGTTACGGACTCACAAAAATTACAACCCTTTCAAAGAAGAAATCGAAAACGAATATATCCCGGCGACCGGCCAAGAATTTTGTGAAGTCTTGGAAAATCGTGGCGATCAATGGACAAATTTTAGCATCGTTGCCGGCAATTTAGAACGACAAGAATTTTGCGGCGAATTCAAAGACGGCTCGTTCCGCATGTTGAACAACAATACTGACTACGCCTTTTTTGTCACCATCGGACAAGACACATTTATGTTTAATGACGCTTGGCTCGAAACTCTACAACCAATCAACAACTCCAAAGAATTAAATCCAACAATTCCCCCGGCTAATGATTTTGTTAACGGTCAAAACACCTTCTCTGACACCGAACTGGGAATTTCTTTTTCCTATCCGGCCGATTGGGGTCCGATTACTTCAGAAACGGAAATGGGTCGAAAAGACTGGAACGGAAACACTCTCCAAGCAAACTGTCTGGTACAACAATCACTTAAATTAAATGGTGTCGAGGACTCGGCTTTATTTTTGTCCGGCCATAACTCTGAAGGTTGCGGCCCGGACGGTCGTGGAGGTTGGTTTGGCGATCAAGCCCAAGCCTTCTCGAGTTGGGACGAAGTGCTTGGTTGGTGCGGCGATGGCTGCGATATCTTTACTAACTCAAACGGTATTCGTGTCGCCCATCGACATTTGATTAACAAAGAAATCTGGGGAACCAATTATGACGACCTAGATCTTTATGGAATCTTTCACGAAGGAAGTTATCTGTCCGGAATTATCCTCTCCAACGAAAGACTGGTTTATGCTGGCCTAGGACGCTCAGAAAATGAACTAAAAGGAGTGGTAAATTCCATAAAATTCCTAAAGTAACCAAACTATCTGCCACTTTCTTTACAAAAAACAGCCTTCTTGTTATACTTGCCGGCGTAAATCAGGCTATTACCTGATAAATTCTCTACCTTATGAAGAAAGACGTTCATCCAAAATATTTCAAAAAAGCCAAAATCACCTGTGCTTGCGGCACGGTTTTTGAAGTCGGTTCAACCTCCGAAGAAATTCAAGTTGAACTTTGCTCCAAGTGTCACCCTTTCTACACCGGTGAAAAGCAAAAGATGCTCGACACCGCTCGCCGTGTCGAAAAGTTTACCGAACGCGCGGCAAAAAAGGCCGAAGTCATTACCGGCAAAAAAACAAAGAAGGTCAAGCGAGCCGCCATCAAAGCCGCCAAACGCCCGGCCGAAGACGCTGGTCCAATCAAAAAATTGAAAGTAACCACCAAAAAGAAAAAGTAAATCAAAAAAAACAGCCGAATTTATTTCCGGCTGTTTTTAATTACTTTTAAATAGTCTCCGATGCTTCTTCCCCCCATTGCCGATATTTTTTTCTAACTTTTGCCAACCTTTCGTTGTTAGCAGGATGTCTTTTAACTAAAGAAGAAGTGTCCTTCCGATCTTTTTCGACTCCAAGCAAATCCTCTTTCTTAGTGTCTGGAGGAAAATCTTTATCCAAGCCAACTCTAAACGGAAAACCGAAGGCAAACAAATCCTGCCAGGCCAAAATTTTAAAAGATTCTAAATCTTCAGCCGAAAAAAAACTAGCATTTCTTTTTATTTCTTCGGGGATCAAACCTAACCCAACACCATCTTCACCACCACCGTCAATCGCTGTTCCAATAAAAATATGATCCGAAGGAATGGCGTCTTTGCCGATTCCTAAATCGGCAACTTGCCCCAAGAAACTAAAGAAAAAAATTTCAGGATTTTTGGTGGTTTGAGAAAATCCTTTTTGTAAAACCCCAAGAGTTCGCCCACTACTGATCAAATCGTCGACGATTAAAACCGGGCCTTCCGGAAGATCTTTTGTAAAATATTCCAACCTTTGGACCAAAGATCTTTCGTCTTCCTTATTGGTTATTTTTTCAAAGATTCCTTTTAAACCGGAAATTAAAATTTCCTTCTCTTCAATTTCCTGCGAAATTTTTTCAGACCTTAAAGACAATTCTTCCCTCACCGGTTTGTTTTTGGCTTGCCGCAACTCACGCAAAGCAACGTCGCGACGCTGGTGTAAATCGATTTTCTGCCCCCTAAACTCTTCGATGTTATTTTTTATCTCGTCAAGAATTCTTTTTCGTCCTTTTTCGTCTAAAAAATCAGGAAGGGTTTTAATAAAAAACTCAGAAGGTTTTTTTAATCCGACCCGGCCATATGCTTTTCTCAACAACGGCCTAACGGCATAGCTTAATGGTCTGGTGGAAGTCTCTGGGTAAACAATCGCCACCGGCAGGTGTCCGGTGCGTTCAAAAATCTCTTCCAACCTTCGGGACAATGCTGTAACACCGTTCTCGATAGCTTGTTTGGCCGTAGTCTCTAAAATCAACGGATCCGATGCCTCAAAGTAAAGCTTGGCTTTAAATTTCCTTCTTTCTACCAATGGAATTTTTTGAAGAAGAATTTTTAAATCAAGACCAACTTGTCGACGTTCTTCTCTGATGGCAGCAGAATCATCGCGATCATCCGTGAGCGAAAATTCCCTCTCTCGTTTCTGTAAGGCGGTAATTTCTAAAATTAATTTCTGTCTCTCTTTAGGTCTCATTAATTCGAAATCTAAAACACAAAGCCGTTCACTTAATTCAACCTTCTTCTTTTTTAATCTGGAAATACTCCGATTTTTGTTTTGTGGCCCCCAAAAATTCGACAACAACAAAATAGCCGCGTCCAAATCATTGATTCGACGAACGGCTTGCTCCCGTTCTTGTTTTTTTCTGGAACGAGAGTCAGGTTGAGGTTCGTGACGAGATTCACGGCCGGGCAAGTCAATTCTTGGGTAAAAAAGACCCTCCATAGTTTTCAATGATTGATTTAATACCGCATCTAATATATTATATTTTTGCTAACAAAGCCAGCAAATATGGACCTGCAAAAATCTCTCAACAACAAACGCCAAGAAAAAAACAAGCTCGAAGACGAGATGGCCGCTCCGTCGACTCTTAATGATCCTAAAAAAATGCGCGAGGTTAACGAGGCTTACTCGGAAATGTCTGAAATTGTTATTATTGGCGAGGCTTGGGAAAAGACAGTAAAAGAACTCGAGGGTGCCAAACAAACTTTAACCGAAGCCCAAGACTTGGAATTACGGGCCATGGCCGAAGAGGAAATTGCCAAACTCTTAGAAGAAGTCCCAATTTTAGAAGAAGCTTTTACCTTGGCTTTGGTTCCACCAGATCCGCTCGACAAAAAAAACATTGTTGTCGAAATCCGGGCTGGTGCTGGTGGCGACGAATCGGCTTTATTCGCTTCCGAACTGTTTCGTTTGTATTCCCGTTATGCTGAACGTCATGGGTGGAAAGCCAATTTGATTTCGCAATCACAAAATGACTTGGGTGGTTTTAAAGAAGTGATTTTTGGTATTACTGGTAAAAACGTTTTTAGTCGTCTCAAGTTTGAAAGCGGTGTTCATCGCGTTCAACGAGTTCCGGAAACCGAGAAAGCCGGCCGGGTTCACACTTCGACCGTGACTGTGGCCGTCCTCCCAGAAGCCGAAGAAGTCGACTTGCATATTGATCCCAAAGATTTGCGAATTGACACCATGACCGCTGGTGGCCATGGTGGACAAAGCGTTAACACCACCTACTCGGCTGTTCGTTTAGTCCACATCCCCACCGGATTGATTGTCATCTGCCAAGACGAGCGCTCTCAATCGCAAAACAAAGAAAAAGCCATGGCTGTTCTCCGTGCTCGTCTCTTTGCTCTAAAACAAGAAGAAGAACGCGCCAAACGTGAAGCCCACCGCCGCGGTCAAATCGGCACCGGCGACCGCAGCGAAAAAATCCGCACCTACAATTTCCCACAAGATCGTGTAACCGATCATCGCATCGGTCAAAGTTATCATGGTTTGCCAAACATTATGGATGGGGACATTGATAAAATTATTTCTGATTTAAAAACCGCGGAGTTGAATGAGGCGTTTGTTTCTGATTCGACTGATGATGAGTAATGACGGCTTAATAAACATTCTAATTACTAAAACAGTCAGTGGATTTATTCCACCGACTGTTTTTGTTTTTCTGTTTAGAGGGAATTGAAGGACTGGTTTCGATCGTTTTTTTCTTGGCCTCCAAGTTAATTCCACAATAGGTATTCACCTTCTGTTTCAAGTGAGAAAAAGAACCATCTAAGGTGTTGGTGGTTGTGGTAAGCAACGCAAAGATATCGTCGCAAACCGTTTTGGAACCAAATTTTCTTAACCGAAAAACCACCACTAACTCGTAATGACTCGAAACCAAAAAGTTATCCACAGAGTACTATTGACACCATTTTCAAACCAGCGTATTCTGAACAATACCGTCGCAGAAAGAAACGAGGCAAAAACTTCGGTGGGTTCCCGCCGATCTATTAACCCCGTGTCCAAAACGACTTAGGAGACAGGTGAGAAATCACTTCTTCATTTCACACCTCTAGCCATGGGTAAAACCACGGAAAGAGACCTGCGAAAGCTGGGATAAGTACGGTGCTAAAAAGACAAACCGCAAGGTAGAATCTTAACCCACGTGAGTCCGCTCACGAGAAGCACTGGAAAAAGTGAATGATGTTCTAGTCTCCGCCCATGTTAGTTAGAGTTAACAAACTCGCAAGTCGCGAAATTACCGCCAACAGGTCTTCGGACCGATTGGGAACCCTCGCAAGAGGAGGAAAATAGCGGCTGACTAACAGACTGTCATAAAAACATTCATCGAGCTCGGTCTCGGTCTCTGCGACCTTCGGGTCAAAGAACCGTGGGTGCAAAACCCAAGACAAGTGCCGGAAAGGTAAACGCTAGGGAAACCTGGTTAAAAAACCCAACTCGCACTTCGGGTTCGAAAAAATGGGTGGTAAAAATTTCCAAAAAAACCACCAAGACGACAGTAGAGGATCAAACGGGGCCGCGCGGCAACAGATTGCCTGCTCTGACTTCGGTCAAAGGTCTACAACAGTGTACCGGAATGCGCCTCGCGCAGTTTCGGAACCATACACAGGCTGGAATCTCTGCCCGGATGTCATCTGGCGACTCGTGTCGCGCGCCCCCGTCCTCTGGGACTTCTTCACAACACGGCCTTTGGGTACTCCCCCGAAGGTCTTTTCTTTTTCTAACGATTCTTGACACCTTTAATTTTCTCCGCCGATATTGAAAAATGAGTTTTTAGGATTATGGGTCGTTTTTTCCAAACCCAATCCACAATCCCCAAAATGCAGGGTTCGTCAGTCAGTCTTGACACTTTTCGCCGCATCTAATAATATGTCCACGCAAAGCGGGATTAGCTCAGCTGGTTAGAGCACTTGTCTCTGGCAAGGTGTCATTGGTTCGAATCCGATATCCCGCTCTTTAACCCGAGGCTTCGTCTAGCCAGGTACAGGACGCCTCCAAGCAGGAAACACTGGTTCAAATCCAGTAGCCTCGACATTCCGCGCCGCAAGGCGATTCTGAGTCTGTCGGACAAACAAGGTCGGCCTCGTTCCCAATCCAACCCCGTAAAGTTCGAGGACCATTTGGCTGACCCAGATTCAGGATGGTCTTGGAGTGTGCTTGGCCTAACTTCGCACTCCAAGACCCGGTTATTCCGCTCTTTCAATTCACTTCCTGACTCGACCGAAAGGTTGAATCAGCCTGCTGCCAAGGCACCAACGGCCAAACGCAGCGGGAGAGGAGAGGTGTCCTTCACACACCCCACGTCCCACCCAGGGGCACCCCTCCTCCGAAATCTCCGGCGCGCCACCAACCAGAGCCCATAATCCACGAACGGCTTCTCCTTCTCCACAACCAGGGCTTCCTGGTTGGTGGCGCGCCCCTCCATTTTCGCCCCAGCTTCACCGCAGGGCGACTTTTTTTATCCTTACAATGTGCTAAACTGCAAAATAGCTATGACTATTATAGAGACTCTGAAATGGGCCAGTGAGAAATTAAAACACGAGTCAAAAGACCCGTCTGATTCTTCAATCCTTGACGCCCAAATTTTGTTGGCCGCGGTTTTAAAAACCCCAACCTCAAAACTTTTTTTGAATTTCAACAACCAACTTAAAGACGAAGATCTAGAAAAATTCAGGCAGTTTATTAAACGACGTTTAAACCGCGAACCAATAGCTTATATTGTCGGCGAAAAAGAATTTTATAAAAGGAAATTTTTTGTTAACCCGCACACTTTAATTCCCCGGCCGGCCACCGAAACTTTGGTTGAAGCAGCCATCAAAATCGCCAAGCAAGACAAAAAACAAATTTTGTTTACCGACATTGGCACGGGTAGCGGTGCCATTGCCATAACCTTGGCGGCCGAAACAAAGTTACCGGTTATTGCCGTAGATATCGACCCAACAACTTTGGCCGTGGCTCGCAAAAACGCCGTCGATAATCAAGTTGAAGATTTGATCGATCTTCGACTAGGCAGCTTACTCGCACCGCTCGTAAAAATTTTTGAGACTTTAAAAAAAACCAATGAGACGCCGTTTGACCATTTAATCGTCTGTGCCAACTTGCCCTACTTAGCCACCGAACAATGGAAAAAAACCGCGCCCGATGTTTACCTTTTCGAACCCAAATTGGCCCTAGAAGCCGGCGCCGATGGTTTGGATTTATACTGGCAACTACTTCGCGATCTAAAAAAAAATCGCGAACTCTTCCCATTCCAACTTTCTTTGCTTATAGAAATCGGCCCTGATCAAAAAGAAAAAACCGCGGCCATAATTAAACGTAATTTTCCTGATTTTAAAATTATTGTCTTAAAAGATCTGGATGGTTTTGAACGAGTGGTGGTGGCGACAGATAAATAAAAAAAACGAATCGTGTCGACTTGTGTCTGCGGGCGATTCGTTTTTTGTTTTAAAAATTTTTTTCGGTGGTTGCAATAATTTCAATCCAAGTTTTTCCAGCATTCCAACTGATTTCTTTGCCGTCCTCGGAATAAAAACGCAGACGATCATCAGCAGCTTCTTTTTTCCAGACAGTCTTGATAATGCGACCATCTTGCAAAACCAAAGCGTCGCCTTGCCCGATAGTATTAATTTCACGCCGGCCAACCTCGTCGATAATTTTAATGGCTGTGTAAACCACCGCTACATTATTGGCAACGATTTGATTACCAGAACTGGTGGTAATAGCCGAACCGCCGGTTTTGTAACGTTCGTAATAATTATTTTCCGATTGATATTTCCAAGTGACCTGATACAAGGGTTCAACAGAATTTAAAGACAAGTCGGTTTCCCGAGTCTCGGAAAATTCGGTCGGATCGTCGTTTTTAAATGGCCATAATCCATAATCAAGCTCGGGCGAAGTTTTTGATTTCAGGGCCTGATTTAAAAATTCGGTTGAAGTGTAAACATTATGCGGAGCCGAACGGTTGGTTGAACGCCAAAAATAATGACCGTTCCAGAATTCGTTTAAATCAAAAATATTTCCTTGCTGAATAATTGATAAAGCCTCAGGCGAGCCGCCACAATGAGCATACAAAGCGTCGAATTCACCGGCCCAATCCAAATAATACGGTCGAGCCGAACGCACCGGACCAATTTGATCCACGGTTTGATCGGCCGAAAAGAAAGCGATAAGGCGAGGGATTTTTGCTTCGACCGGCGCCTCGATAACCAAGAAAGCCTCTTCGATACCGGAAAGCGGCCAGGCCTCGGCTGAATTTTCTACCATGACCCCAAAAACCTGAGGTCGAGTAATTTCCTCGCTAATAATCTGACCAGTTAAAGGATGACGCCAAGACGAACTTTCTTCCTGATCGACGACTGTCTGCCCAGCTTTTGATTCGGGCAACCAAGCAACTCTAAAAGTATAGGACGCTAAGCCCAAACAAATGATTACACCACCAAGCGAATACCACAACCAATTTTTTTGCCAATACTTGACCGTGGCTAATAAAAAACTTTTTAACGCTTTTATTTTAATCATATCGCCGGCCATTATATCACAAAAGCAGAGCTTGAGCTCTGCTTTTGATTCAGTAATAAATTATACTGGTTTCTTTTCTTCACTCCCAGCAGCCTCGTCGGTCTTTTCCTTCTTTTCAACTTCGACGGCGGCGACATCGATTTCCACAGTTTTGTTAAGTTCGGCCATTTCTTCTTCGGAGCGAGGTTCTTCGACCACGGCAATGGTGTCTTCTGGACTATTGATAGCCACGATTCCGGCCGGCAAAACCAAATCAGATACGTGAATGGCATCATCGAAAGTTTTAAGACTGGAAATATCGACCTCGATCGAGGAAACCAAAGCGGTTGGCAAAGCTCGAACTTCGAGAGTGTCTAAAGCTTCGATCAAAGTACCGCCAAGGCCCTTAACAGCCGGCGATTCGCCAACAAACTCCAATTTGATTTCGGCGGTGATTTCTTTAGTCAAATCAACGACGCGAAAATCAGCGTGAATAACGTCGCCGGTTAAAGGATCTTTTTGTAAGTCTTGGATAAGAACTTTTAAAGGTTCTTGACCGTCAATGGCTAAATCGACCAGCGAACTTTCGCCGGCTTCTCGAAAAGCCACAACTAAAGCCTTACGATTAACGCAAATGTTTTGTGATTCGGCTTCGGCTCCGTAAACCACGGCGGGAATATTACCATCGACGCGGTTTTTCCAATTGGCGCGGCCAATAGCCTCTCTTTTTTTGGCGGTTATATTGATTGTCATAAGAAAAATTAACTCAAGATAGCGGCAGTATTGTGCCTAATTAACGCGTAAATGTCAAGAAATTATTGGGGTTAAGGTGGAAATCTTAATTTTTCAACGCTTTTCCTAATCTTTTCTTAAAACAAGTTCAAAAATGCCCCAAAGCCAGACGGGGTGTTTTTTTATTTATTAAACAGTTTTTTATGATCGGAATTTTCCAGCCACAGGTGGGTTTCCAAGACATCATCGATAGAAATTGGCGTGGCCTCATGAAATTTAATGGCTTCTTCAAAACTTAAATCAGTAACCAGACTCATGGAACCAATACCCATTTGATGAGAAAAAACTAAATTTAAAATAGCGTGCTGACATTTTTGACAACGAAAATAAAACAAATGAGTGTTGCCGTGCTCCTCGACAACTAAAGCTTCGATCTTTTTAAATTTATAACCGCACAGTGGACAAGCAGCGGCTAACTTTAAACTATTTTGCCAAGAAGGAATATTACTAGAAGTATTGTTTTCCATAAGACTTTTATAATATATCATTTTTCGTTCTCAATTAATATCGCGGAACGAGCGGCCACATCGTGAACAGCCACACTTTGAGCTATGCCGAGTAATATTAAAGCGATAATTAAAGCGCTGCCACCATAACTAACCAGTGGTAAAGCAATACCTGTAACCGGCATAAGTCCCAAGCTCATGCCAACATTAACAAGAAAAGAAAATAAAAACAACGAACCAATGCCGGTTAACAAAAAGCTGGTAAAATCATCGCGAGTTAAAAAGGCGTGACGAAAAATTCGCCTCAGTAAAAGATAAAAAGCGCCGCAAAGCAAAACCGACCCCAATAAACCGAACTCTTCGGCAATGACGGCAAAAATAAAATCAGTCTGACTTTCTGGCACAAATTTAAGTTGACTTTGCGAACCAAAACCCAAACCCCGACCAAACCAACCACCAGAACCAATGGCAATAATTGCCTGACGAACATTATACCCTTCCCCCATGGGATCGCTGCCCGGATTTACAAACGACATGATCCGAGATTTTTGATAATCAACAAAAAGAAAAAACCAGGCGAAAATTACCGACAAGCTACCTAAAAATCCCAGGACTAAAAAATGTTTAACTTTTAATCCGGCAAAAAACAACAAACCCACCCAAACACTTAAAAGCAAAAGCGCACTACCCAAATCCGGTTGCAATAAAGTTAAAGCCGTTGGTAAACCAACAATCAGGCCACTAATAAAAATATTTTTCCAACCAAAATCCTCGCTTCGGTAATCGGAAAAATACCTGGCCAGGGCCACAATAACTCCCAACTTGGCAAATTCCACCGGCTGAAAATGAAAACCAAAAACCGGAAACCAGCCCATGGTGCCGCGAATTGATTCACCAAAAAATAAAACCGCTATTAATAACAGGTTGGCCAAAATATAAATTGGTAAAGCAAAACTTCTGGTCCAACGATAATTAGACCAAATAATTAAAAAAACCAAAACCAAGCCGACAAACAAAGCGATTAATTGTTTTTGCACTAACAAAAAACTCTGTCCATTTTGAGAAAGAGTAATCGAATAAATTGCCGAGAAACCCAAAGAAATTAACACGAGCATGGCTAAAACCAAACGCGCGTCAACCCTCCTGACGGCCGTAAGGAGAGATGGCATAAGCTCAGTAAGAAATAGACAGGTAAGCCGCGGGATCTAGAAAATTAATTTCCGGATAAACCTCGATTTTGGAAATCGCCGGAACCGTGCCAAACCAACGGGCACTAAGATATTTTTTATCGCCGCTTTTAAGTTCGACTGTGGAAATTCGAACCACCCCGCCAACCGTACTGCCGCGCCAAAGAACAACTAAAAAACTGGGGTGATAAAAACCATAAGCGCTTTTGTTTTGCACGGTAAAAGAAACACCGGGTGGCGTAACCTCGTCGCCATGCGAAAAAAGTGCCTCGGTTATTTCTATTTGGCGATCGGCTAGCCAGCCTTCGTAATCAGGTAGTTTATGATTATTAAAACGATGCCATTCGACATTGGTTACAGACACACTAACATTGGTTGGCCGAGCACTAAAACCTTTCAAAAGTGCCAAGGGGCGTTCTTCGCTAGGCAAAATAAAGCCACTGAAGGTTTCGGTTTCTTGATCTTTGGCTTTAAAACTATAATCAAAGTCGGCATACCAATCGCTGTTAGGATTAGAAACCACGGCATAAACATCAAAAAACTGATCATCGCCCGAAGACAAAAATACCGCCTCGCTTAAATTAAGCGGCCTGGCGGCTTCGGACTGGGAAAAATCCCGTAATTCAGATTGACCCAAAACAGCCATTCCGGCCACCGAAAGTTTTTCTTGACCGTAAGAAATAGCGTAAGTATCCAAAAAAACCCAAGCCGCAAACAAAATTAAACAGACATCAAAAGCCGCAAAAAGGCCAATAGCAATTTTTATAAGCCAGGGGCGATATTTTAACCACCACATTTCTCTTTGATAATAAGTCTGGAATTCCTTTTCCTCGGGTTTGAGGAAACTGTTATTTTCGTTGGTCATAGCGGTTTTATTGTAGCAGAAAAAACCAAAGGTTAAAAGGAGCTTTTCCCCTTTTCAAAACCCGGTTTACGTGATATCATAATCCTGTCATTTTTATCTAAAAAGCCATTATGGGAGCCACTAAAAAAACTACAGAAAAGTCCGACTACGGTGCCAAACAAATCACCGTTCTCGAAGGTTTAGAGCCGGTCCGCAGGCGTCCGGGCATGTATATTGGTTCAACCGGACCAACCGGTTTGCACCATCTTGTCTGGGAAGTCATGGACAACTCTTTTGACGAAGCCATGGCCGGATACGGCAATACCATCACCCTAATCCTAAACCCCGATGGTTCAATCTCGGTCGAAGATAACGGTCGTGGTATTCCGGTCGACATTCACCCACAATTCAAAAAATCAGCCTTAGAACTAGTGTTAACCAAACTGCATGCTGGCGGTAAATTCGGTGGTGGCGGTTACAAGGTTTCCGGTGGTTTGCACGGAGTCGGCGTTTCGGTGGTCAACGCTTTGTCCGATTATCTAAAGGCCGAAGTTAAACGCGACGGCAAATTATGGGAGCAAGAATTTACCCGCGGCACACCACGGGCCAAAGTTAAATCGGTTGGTTCGGCTCGCGGTACTGGTACCACCATCACTTTTAAACCCGACCCAACAATTTTCGAAACGGTCGAATTCAACTTCAAAACCATTGTCGATCACTTGCGTCAACAAGCTTACTTAACCAAAGGTATCCATTTGGTAATTTTGGACAACCGCAAAAAAGGTTCAGAAACCTCTTATGCTTTTTATTTTGAAGGTGGAGTTTCTTCTTATGTTGCCCATATTAACCATAACAAGGTTCAAAAACACCCTAACATCTTCTACGTTTCAAAACACAGCGACGATACCGACATTGATGTCGAAGTAGCCGTGCAATACACCGAAGAATATCATGAATCAATTTTTTGTTTTGCTAACAACATTTACAACCCGGAAGGTGGTATGCACCTGGTTGGTTTTCGCTCAGCTTTAACTCGCGAGCTTAATAACTACGCTCGAGCAAAAGGTTTTATCAAAGAAAAAGACACCAACTTAACCGGCGATGACGTCCGCGAGGGTTTAACTTCGGTTATCAGCGTCAAATTACGCGAACCGCAATTCGAAGGCCAAACCAAAGCCAAACTCGGCAACCCCGAGGCCCGCACGGCCGTCGAAGCAATTTTTGGCGAAGCTTTTCGAATTTATCTCGAAGAACATCCGGCCGACGCCGAAGCAATCATCGGAAAATGTGTCCTTTCGGCCCAAGCCCGAGCTGCAGCGCGCGCGGCTCGAGAAACAGTTCTGCGCAAAGGTGTACTCGAAGGCTTAACTCTGCCAGGAAAATTATCCGATTGCTCTTCCAAAGATCCGGAACGTTCAGAAATCTTTATTGTTGAGGGCGATTCGGCTGGCGGCTCGGCCAAACAAGGTCGCGATCGCGAAACCCAAGCCATTCTGCCATTACGCGGAAAAATTCTAAACGTCGAACGCGCCCGCCTCGACAAAATGTTGGTCAACAACGAAATCAAATCGCTTATCATTGCCCTTGGCACCAACATTGGCGAAGCTTTCAATATTCAAGACTTGCGCTACAAACGCATTATTATCATGACCGACGCCGACGTTGACGGCTCACACATCAGAACGCTTTTATTAACCTTGTTCTACCGTCATTTCCCCGAACTTATTAAACAGGGTCATATTTTTATTGCCAAACCACCGCTGTACCGCGTCCAAATCGGCAAAGAAGTAAATTACGCCTACACCGACGAAGAAAAAATGTCTTTAATAAAAAAAATGAGCGACGGCAAGGAAATCGAGGTGATCGAGGCCGGTGAGATCGAAGGAACAGAGGGAGCAGAGGGGGCAGAAGAAAACGAAGATCTAGAAGAAGGAGAAACAAAAAAATCAAAAGGTCCGCGGGTTAATATTCAACGCTACAAAGGTCTCGGTGAAATGAATCCGGAACAACTATGGGAAACCACCATGGACCCAACCTGTCGGGTCATGAAACAAGTCACGGTCGACGATGCCGAACAGGCCGACGAAATGTTTGATGTTTTAATGGGCGCCGACGTAGCTCCACGCAAACGTTTTATTCAGACGCATGCTAAAAATGTTATCAATTTGGATATTTAGTTATGTAGGGGGTAAAAGTGCAAAATCAGCCTCGTGGCGAGGCTTTGTAAAAATTGTAAAAGTCGTAAAAATTGTAAATTTACGACTTTTACATTTTTACGCTTTTACCCAACAATTACCGAATTTACTTTTATGCCCACGATATTTTTACTCTTCATTCTCGGCCTCTGCTTTGGTAGTTTTTTATCAGCCACGGCCAGCCGTGCCGGGGGCAAAAAAACCAACTGGTGTGACCGCTCGGCTTGCCCCAACTGCCAGCGGAAATTAACCGCAACCGACTTGGTTCCGGTTTTGAGCTTTGTTTTCTTAAAAGGTTGCTGTCGAACCTGCCACCAACCAATCGGCTGGCGCGAACCAATCGTCGAGCTGGCAACAGCTTTGGTTTTTTTAACTGTCGGAATCATTCATCATGGAGCCGTCGATTGGTTCTTGATTCGCGATTTGATTTTGACGTTTTTTTTAATTCTCCTTTTCTTGACCGATATTTATCACGGTCTACTTCCCCACCGGTTTACAGCAACTGCGACCGTGGTGACGATTGGATTAAATTTGGGGGTGCAAATGTTTGGGGCACAAAATTTTGTGCCACTACCTGAAATGGTTCTTGGTATGCTTGTCTGTGGTGGATTTTTCTATTTGCAATATTTAATTTCTCGCGGTCGTTGGGTTGGTGGCGGCGATATTGGTTTGGGGCTTTTCTTGGGCGCGGCTTTGGGTTGGTGGTACGGATTATGGACCCTGGGCTTGGCCTATATTTTAGGCGCGATGGTGGCTATAATTTTATTGGCCACAAAAAAAATGACAGTGAAATCGACTATACCTTTTGGACCGTTTCTGACCATTGCTGGTTGGTTGGTTTTACTTTTTATGGCTCGGTAATTTCTACAAAATCAAACGGATCAAGCTGAACCAAAACGGTTAATTGACGAGTAACCTGACCAATTGTGTTCGAGACAACAATTTCTCGCTGGCCTTCTATCGGTGTACTAACCACAGTCGAACAGACTTCATCAAAAACCAAAAGTTCCACCGGTGAAAAATCCGGATTGGCCGGCAAATGAACCAAATATTCGTCCAAACAACCAAAAAGATGAACCCGAGCTTCAACAGCGTCCCTCTGCGATAAAATTAAAGCCACTGAACTGGTCGTGGTTGCGGCCATGGCTAAAAAAATCGACAGGCCGGTTACGCCCAAAAGCAAAACCGGCAAAATTAGTGACGTGCCCGACTGGCTATCTGTCTTCACACAAGATTGTGAATCCAACTGTGAATAAACACAACTTCCGCTTCGGGCAAAAAACATTTGGTAGATAGTCCCTCCGTAGCTCGCCGCGAGCGACTTGTCCCTCCGTAGCCCAGCGAAGGAGGAAGGGAGGTTATTTTTTTTAAAAAAATTCCTCATAATTCAGTCACTGAGCCCGGCAAATTAATAGTAAAATCAATGGTCGACTCAATATTTCTAAAAGGCAAATCTTCTTTATTGACTTCGACAAAAGTCGCTTGAATTCTTATGCCTGTCAGATTATTACTGCTATCACGAACCGCCTGAACCATCCAATTGGTCACATCCACATCGGCATCGGTCAACCAGACAACTTCTGGCCCGCGTGTTAAACGCAAACGTTTTATTTCTTGATTACCACCCGGAAAAGCCACTGTATCTGTCGGTCGATCAATCGTCACTATCAATCCGTCTTGATCGGTAAAAATAAAAGTACTGGGATTGACACCTAAAGTCGAAGTTGAAACACTAAAAAACTGGGCCGAGGTCAATTCATTGGAAAGTTCAGAAAAAATTAAATTAGCCGAACTGCTAATCCGCTGGCGCAAACTAAAATACGCCGAATCGCGACCCAAACGCACCAAAGAAAAAATCGTGATCGGTAAAACAATAATCAACAAAGCGATGACCACGACTGTTTCAATTAAGGTTATGCCTTTTTGATTTTTTTCAATCATAATTTAAAGCGGAGTAAACGGATCAGACACAAAAATTGAACCATCGGTAAATTCAATTGTTAAAGTAAGTGTAGTTCCGGCCATGGGGGTATCGAATTGCGTTTTGTTCATATCTAAAATTTCACCCGGATCAAAAGTATAATCAAAAATATCTAAACGTGTTCCGGAAACTTGAGTACCAATCGGCAAACCCGGACCAGAGGAAGACCAAATTTTTGTCGAATCTAAAAATATCTGTTGAATACTGGCCCCATTATCCCAAGTAAAAGTCAAATAATTAACTGTGAAAGGTACTGACCCGCCGTTTTCTAAATAAAGCTCACGTAATTGTTTTCCACCATACCAAAGAGTGGTTTCGGTGTGAAAAATCAGATTAGCTGCCGCGCTTGGGGCAAAACACAGGCCTTGGGGATTGTCCCAACGAGTAATCAAACTGGTTAAAAAAGTTTGGTGAACTCGACCAAGATCATCGGTCCAAGAAACCTCACTGTCAATAAATTTACTGTCTTCGTCAAGCACTCCGCCAACAGCAACAATTTCGCAATCAACATCCCGCTGAACCTCTCGAACTCGAACGGTTTTAGTAAAAACATCTGTAACCTCAGAACCGGCGACCACGGTCCAGCTAGCGCCGAAAAAAACCAGGTGTCCGGAATTGATTAAATTCAAATCATCAAAATCGATTGTTCGTAAAGCGTCTAAACCACTGCGCGCCAACAGCTCGGCTTGATTAGAATTATTAATTAAAGCCGTACCCCTTAAATTTAACAAAAATAAAGTTCCTAAACTGCCCAAAAATAAAATCAATAAGCCCACAGCGATCAAAGCCTCGAGCAAAACAAAACCAGAATGATTTTTTAAGTTCATAAAGGATCAGAGACCGGTAAGCCGGTGATCGAAAAAGAAATCAACAACGACTCTTCAAAAAAAGTTAAAGTTAACGAACCGGCGGCGGCCATTTGACCGGTTAAATAATCAAAAACCACTTCGTGATCATTGCCGTCTGAAGCTGGATTATTTTTGAATGAAGTAAAAATCAAATAAGAACTAACCGGATAAACGATATCTAAGGACGGATCGCGAGTAACATAACTTGAACCGGAAAAAACCACGGCTTGGTTGGTACGTCGAGAAACTTCGTTATAAGGAATATAAACACCCCAAGCTGTACCGGCATCACCCTGCCGAGCTCGTTCAGACGCGGCCCGTAAAATTTGTTCAAAGGTTTTGGCACTTTGTCTGGTTAAAGTTTTTTGCACCGAAGTTACCATGGAAAAACCAATAAAAAAAACCACGGATAATAAGCCGATAACAATAATGATTTCCAGTAATGTAAAACCGGCGGCTTTTTTCATAAATTTTAAACCGAACCAACGACTTTATAAATCGGCATGAGAATGGAAATAGCCAACCAACCAACAGCTAAACCAATAAAAATAATCATTACCGGCTCGATAAGTGAGGTTAGGTTTTTTGTTTGACTTTCGATCTCGTCTTCATAAAAAACCGCCAAATACAAAAGCATGTCACTTAAAGTTCCGGTTTCTTCGCCAACATTCACCAAACGTAAAGCAATGGGCGGCACTAAACTAGTATGCTTTTCTAACACCGCGGCCACGGTGCCACCGTGCGAAATACCTGTTCTCATTTCTTCAAACATGTCCCGATAACGAAGATTACGAACCACACTAATGGTAACATCAAAAGCCTCGCTAATCGGCACACCGCTGCGCAACAGCGTTCCAAGCAACCGAAAACTTCTGGCTAAATTTATTTTTTTAATAAGATTTCCTAAAATTGGAATAACCAGAAAAAAGGCATGAAAAAAAGGTTTGGTTTTTTTAAAACGATAAAAAATATTTATGACAACCCCCAAAATCAGGCCGCCACCAAGCAACCAGGGCCACTTAAAACGAATAGTGTCGGACAACCAAAAAATCAACCGCGTGGACAAAGGAATCTCCACTCGCAATGAAGAGAACAGCCCGGTAATTTGCGGCAAAATAAAAACTACAATCACGCTGGCGATGGCCAAACCGGCCAACATAATAACCGAAGGATACATCATGGCACCGCGAATTTTTTCGGTTAAAGCGTGTTCCCTTTCCAACTGTTTAACCAGCTGATCCAAATTGTCTTGCAGAGTACCAGAACCTTCACCGGCCCTAATTAAATTGACATAAACCGGCGAAAAAGTTTTAGGAAATTCTGACAAACCATCAGCAAAAGTTTTTCCGGTTCTAATATGATCGACCAGACTGGTCAAAATCAAACACAATGGCGTCTTTTTTTTCTTGGTTTGTTTGTTAAGAATTTCCAAGGACTCGTCTAATGGCAAACCGGAACGTAAAAGGACGGCTAAATATTTTGTAAACAAAAGCAACTCGACGTGTTTCAGTCGAGGTTGGTTTTTAAACAAAGTTTTAAGATTCATATTATTCTTGCATTACTCGAATCAATTCCTCGACCGTGGTTTCGAAGGATAGAATTTTACGCACGCCGTCTTGAGCAATCGAGGTCATACCTTCTTTTTTGGCTTGGTCTTCAATTTCCGAGCTGGAAGCCCGACGAACGATTTTTTCTTCGATGGCCGGCGAATTTTCCAAAACCTCGTAAATACCGATTCGACCTCGATAACCGGTTTGGGCGCATTTATCACAACCCTTAACCGCGGCCACCACGATCGATTCTTCGTTGCCAAACATTTCCTTAACCACTTCTTCGTTAAAAATTGCCAAAGCCTCTTTTTTGGTAAAATCTTTTTTACCGGCGCATTCCGGACAAGCCCGCCGCACCAAACGTTGAGCAATGGAGCAAAGCAAAGTTGAGGAAACCAAAAACGGCTCAACACCCATATCAATAAGCCGTGGAATAGTGGTAGCTGAATCGTTAGTATGTAAAGTTGATAAAAGCTTGTGACCGGTCATGGCCGCGTCGACGGCAATTTTGGCGGTTTCGTGGTCACGGATTTCACCGACCATAATGACATCGGGGTCTTGGCGCAAAAGTGAACGCAAGCCTGTGGCAAAAGTCAACTTGGCTACGTGATCAACTTGGCTTTGGTTAACTCCTGGAATTTCAAATTCTACCGGGTCTTCGATGGTCACAATATTTACCTCGCGTTTATTCAAAATTTCCAACAGAGCATAAACCGTCGTGGTTTTACCGCTGCCAGTTGGACCAGTGGCCAAAATCATACCCCAAGGTTTACGTACAGCTCGCTCGACTCGTTGCAAATCTTGCGGCGAGAGACCGAGTTGTTCCAAGGTTAGCTTATGAGACTGACTGGACAATAAACGCAAAACGGCTTTTTCTCCAAAAGCCGTGGGAATAACCGAAACCCGAACGTCGACATCGCTAAGTGGACTGACAAATTTAAAACGACCGTCTTGTGGTGCCCGATGTTCGTCGGTGCGCATTTTGGTAACGATTTTTAGACGAGCAATAAGTTGGGTGAAAACCAAGGACTCGAGCTGAAACTCGTCGTGTAAAATTCCGTCAATTCGCAATCGAGCCACACCGTGACCTTTCCAGGGTTCCAAATGAATATCCGAAGATCGTGTCAAATGGGCGTAAACCATTAGTTGATCAAAAAGATCAACTAAGGCTTCGGGGCCGCTACCACTGCTAGCCCGCTCAATGTAATCCTCGACAGATTTTCGATCGGCTTTAGTGGACGGCTCGTTAGTTTTTGATTTAACTAATGTTTCTTCTGTATTAATTTCCGAAAGCGAATCGTTAATTTTTTTTGGATTTTTTTTCTTTAACATAAAATGAAAAATTTATTCTATTATAACAAAAAAAGCTGGACAAAGATATTTTTTTTAAAAAAAATCCAACAAAAGTTATCCACACCAAAAAAAACTAATTGGTAAAAAAGAGTTTCTTGTTCTAAAATAGTAAGGATAATTCAAATAAACCTTCCTAAAAAAATTATGTCCAAAATCAACGCCAAGGGTTTTACCCTTATCGAGCTTTTAATCGTCATCGCGATTATTGCCGTTTTGGCTGCCGTGGTCATTGTGGCTCTTAATCCGGCCCAACGCTTTGCCGATGCTCGCGACGCTCGTCGCCAATCCGATATCGAAAACATTGCTGGTGCCCTAAAAACTTACCAAGTTGATAACGCCGGAGCCTACCCGGCCACCGTCTCTGGTCTAGTCGCCGACAGCGGCTACACCATTGGAACCGATGTCGCTGCTTGCGATGCTGGTTGTACTGCCCAAGTCACTTTGGCCGCCTGTGTTGATCTAACAGCTTTGGTAACCGATGGTTATCTTGGCACTGTGCCAATGGATCCATCCAGTGGTACGGCCGCCAAAACCGACTTCTATCTTATTCGCAACACCAACGGAACCGTTACAGTTGGTGCCTGTGATCCAGATGGCGACGCTATCGAAGTGATTCGTTAAAAAATCCGAAAATAAAATTATCACCGAGAACAAATTTGTTCTCGGTGATTTTTTACTTCCAACCAGCAAGTTTGGTTTTTTTCAGACTTTTGAAAAATTTTTGTCTTTATCCACAAAAAACCTCAAAAAACCGAGGTTTTCGGGGCTTGCTTATTATAAAAGGTGTGCTATACTAATTATCGATCCCCGAACAGGGGTTTTAAAAAACGATTTTTATGGAAAACACCAACAAACACCTTAATCCTATAAGCTATCTTAAAGAATCCAAAGAAGAGCTTAAAAAGGTGACTTGGCCATCTAAAAAAGACGCGATTCGCTATTCAACAATCGTCGTCGGTGTCACAATCGGTTTGGCTGTATTTTTTACAGTCATCGACTGGGCGCTTTCTTTAGGGCTTGACCAATTGGTCAAACTCTCATCATAAGGAGGAGATCTATGCCAAAACAAGTAGCCAAACACGGGCGTCGCTGGTACGCCATTCACACCTATTCCGGGTACGAAGAGGCCGTACTCGACAGTTTAAAGCAACGTATCGAAACCATGGACATGACCGACAAGATTTTTAATATCCTGGTACCCAAAGAAAAAAAGATTAAAATCAAAAACGGCAAACGCAAAACCATCGAAGAAAAAATCTTCCCGGGTTATGTCTTGGTCGAAATGTTGGTAACCGATGACTCTTGGTACGTAGTGCGTAACACTCCAAACGTTACCGGCTTTATCGGCACCGGCACCACCCCAACTCCAATCGCCGAAGAAGAAATCGAAGCTTTAATGAAACGTGTCAAAGCCGACGAACCAGAATTCAAACTCGAAATCGAAGTCGGCAGTCTAATTCAAGTCACCGACGGCCCCTTCAAAAACTTCGAAGGCAAAGTCGCCGAACTCGACGAAGCCCGCGGCAAAGTCAAGGTCTTCGTCAACATGTTCGGCCGCGAAACATCGGTCGAGTTGGACTTTTTACAAGTTAAAAAAATCTAATTATTCATACAGTGGTTGCCCGAGTTAGTCTCGAGAATCCACTTAAAAAATTAAGTATGGCCAAAAAAATCCTTACTCAAATCAAACTCCAAATTATGGGCGGCGCCGCCACCCCGGCCCCACCGGTTGGTCCGGCTTTAGGTCAGCACGGCTTAAACATTCAAAACTTTGTGGTTAAATTCAACGCCGCCACCCAAGATCGTCGTGGCGAAGTTGTACCAATTGTCATCACGGTTTACGAGGATCGCACTTTTGACTTCATCATGAAGATCGCCCCGGCTTCTGAGCTTATTAAAAAAGCCATCAAGCTGGAAAAAGGCTCAGGCAAACCACTAACCGAAAAAGTTGGCAAAATCACCAAAGCACAACTCCGAGAAGTCGCCGAGAAAAAAATGCCCGATCTAAACACCACCGATATCGAAGCAGCCATGAAGATTATTGCCGGTACAGCCAGACAAATGGGTGTCGATGTCGAGATTTAAGAAAAAACGAATTACTAATTTGTTACTAATATACTAATGTGGGAGCTTGGATAAACCAAGCGCTTCTACCACAAAAAAAATACTATGCCTAGCAAAAGATTTCAGGAGGCTCAAAAACTCGTTGATCCAAAAAAATCCTATTCTGTCGACGAAGCTGTCGGTATTCTAAAAAAAATGCCGGCCACAAAATTCGATGCCGCTGTTGAGTTTCATGTTAAACTCGGTATCAATCCAACTAAAGGCGATCAACAGGTTCGCGGTACCATTGTACTGCCGCACGGCACCGGTAAAACCAAAAAAGTCATTGCCTTTGTCGAAGCCGAAAAAGAAGCCGAAGCCAAAGCTGCCGGCGCCGACATTATTGGTAACGAAGAAGTCATGGGCCAAATCCTAAAAACCGGCACCATCGAATTCGATGTGGCCGTAGCCACACCGGTCATGATGCCCAAACTCTCCAAGGTGGCCAAAATCTTGGGTCCCCGAGGTCTTATGCCTAACCCAAAAACCGACACTGTCGGCACCAACATCACCAAAATGATTCAAGAACAAAAAGCCGGAAAAGTCAGTTTTAAAAACGACGATAAAGGAAATATCCATCAGGCCTTTGGTCGCTTCTCCTTCGAAGAAACCAAACTAAAAGAAAACCTCACTGCTCTGATCGAAGCCGTTAAAAAGGCCAAACCGGCCACCTCAAAAGGTATTTACATCCAAAATGCTGTTATCTGCGCCACCATGAGCCCGGGAATTCATATTGAAATTGCGGCTTAAAAGCCAACAAAAAAATCGCCTTTAAGGCGATTTTTTTGTTACTTGATTTTTCCACTTCCCTTCCGCTGACATACCAGGTACGCTGGGGGGAGAAAATAAACAAAATTATGACTGAAAACACTCCCTACATTCGCCCAACCTGGGACGAATATTTCATGGAAATCGTCCATGCGGTTTCCAAACGCGCCACTTGCGATCGCGGCCGCACCGGCTGTGTTATTGCCAAAGACCGTCAAGTTTTGGTTACCGGCTATGTCGGCTCGCCCAAGGGCTTGCCCCACTGTGACGAAGTCGGCCACCAAATCAAAACCGTCACCCACGAAGACGGCCACCAAAGTCAGCACTGTTTACGCACCGCTCACGCCGAACTTAACGCCATTGCCCAAGCCGCCAAGCGTGGCGTAGCCATCGATGGCAGCACGCTTTATTGCAAGTTGGCACCTTGCGCCACCTGTGCCAAAACTATCATCAACTCCGGCATTGTCCGAGTAGTCTGCGAGCGTCGTTATCACGCCGGCGGCGAAGCTGAAGAAATGTTCAAACAAGCCGGTGTGGAAATTATTTTCTTAAACAACGAAATCGAAACTTATGACCGACAATAAATTAGTCGCCGTGGTTGGCATGTGCGGCAGCGGTAAAAGCGTTCTTTCCGATGCCTTGGTAGCGGAAAATTTTGGCTATCTTCGTTTTGGCCAAATTGTCATGGATGAAATCAAGAAAAAAAATCTAGAAGTTTCCGAATCAAACGAAAGAATAATTCGCGAAGGTTTTCGCAAAGAATACGGCATGGGCGCTTTTGCTGTTCTAAATATTCCAAAATTCGACGAACTGCTCCAACAAAGCCACGTCGTTGGCGACGGCCTTTATAGCTGGGATGAATACAAAATTCTAAAAGAAAAATACGGCGACAATTTAATCGTCGTCGCTGTTTATGCGCCGCCGCCAATGCGTTATGAACGACTAGAAAAAAGATTCTCCGACGCTAGCGACACCGCCCTACGCAACCGCGGCTTTTCCCGCGAAGCCGCCGCCGCCCGCGACATCGCCGAAATCGAAAACATTGCCAAAGGCGGCCCAATCGCCATGGCTGATTATACAATTTTGAACATCGGAACCATGGAAGAATACCGGGAACAAATCAAAAAATTTATTGATTGGCTAAAAAAATATGGAAACAATTAAACGGGAAATCACTCCGGAATATTCCATCCTGGTCAGTATTATCAAAAAACTCGCCGACAACAAAGAACTTTTGCGGCGCATGGACACCGTTCCCCGCTACGAGCGCTACTTCACGGGGGGGGTGAAAAGATTTGGGACATGGACGAACGCGGACACGCTCTAAACACTTACGGAACAGTCAACAAAATCGGAAAAATAGATCGGCAAGCCAACCGTCTAAGTCAAGAAGAATTTGATCGCCTGCGCGTCGCCGCCCTAATTCACGATTTAGGCGAAATGGAAATCGGCGATGTTTCTTACGACGAAAAGCGAGTCGACGACGAAACGGCCGAAAAAAAATCTTTCGAAGAAAAATTACCAGATTATTTTCCTGACATCAACGAAGAAGAAAAAAAAATAATCCTGAAAATATATCACGAGATTACCCAAAACAAAGACCGAACCGAAAAACTGGCAAAATATTTTAACTTGGTGGAACGCCTCGGCTACATCTCGAACGGTGTGGAAATTTTCCAAAAACAACCGAATAGTGTTGATTGGCAATGGATGGTCGGAAACATCTTACACAACCAAGGCAAACATCTTTTAAATTACCTGACAGAATTCGAATCAGCCCGTAAATTTATGACGCCGTTTAAAGAAACTCTCGTGGCCATGCTAGAATTTGCCAAACAAAAAAAAGCCAAAGATTTTATTCCAGAAGACGCCGAAAGCTGGCAAAAAATTATTGAAATGATTTAAGAAATTATGGAGGATCTCATTATTTATGTCTAAAATTTTTCTTTACGACGAATTTAATCCCGAGGATAACGCCATGCTCCAGGCGCTTTATTCACGCAGTCCGGAAAGTGTAGAGGAACATGTCAACAAAGTCCGAACCAGCGGTTCGGGCAAGTTCATGGAAAAATTTTATGTCGGCTATGGACATTTGAGTATTGCTGACTGCGGCTCAACCACATTGTTTATCGAAGGTCTTTCGATTTTGGCCGACAAAGCCATTCAGGATTGGCCGCTATACTCGGGCCAAGAAACCTCGACGCGTTATGTCGACATGTCTAAACAACCGATTATTGATCCGATAAACTCTGCGGAAAGCCAAAAAATTATTCAAGACTGGATGGGGTTTTATATCTCGTCACAAGATCAGGTACGAGACCATTTACGAACCAAATATCCAAAAAAGCCGGACGAAGACGAAAAGGTTTACGAAAAAGCCATCGGCGCTCGTTCTTTCGACATTATGCGCGGTTTTTTACCGGCCGGCATTACCACTCAACTTAGCTGGCACACCAACCTGCGTCAGGCCTGGGACAAACTCTCGATCTTGCGTCACTGGCCGCTACCAGAAGTTAAAGAATTAGCCGAAGGCATGTTGTCAACTTTAAAAGAAAAATATCCCAACAGTTTTTGCCACAAACTTTACGACGAACAAGAAATCTGGCGACGAGAAATTTCTGAAGCCAACTCGTATTACCACAACCCTCAAACCAGCGCCTTTTCTTACTCGACCAACATCTCCAACGAAAAACTTTTGGCATATCAAAAAATCATTGCTACTCGACCGCAAAAAACCAACTTACCGCTTTTCTTAGCCGAACTTGGTTTATTCACTTTTGATTTTCTGCTCGACTACGGTTCGTTCCGCGACGTTCAACGCCACAGAAACGGCGTTTGCCGCATGCCGCTTTTAACCACCGAACTCGGTTTTCAACAATGGTATCTTGAACAGCTGCCGGACAGTCTCCGAGTTCGAGCCGAACAACTCCTCGAAAAACAAAAAACCGCCATCGCCGCCCTGCCGGCCAGCCCGGAAACCAAACAGTATTACACCTCGCTCGGCTTCAACGTCTCTTGTCGCGTCGCCTACGCCCTGCCAGCCGCAGTCTATGTCGCCGAACTCCGCTCCTCAAAAACCGTCCACCCAACCCTAAGAATCGTAGCTCACAAAATGATCGAAGCCTTAAAAATAAGGTTCCCGGAAATGGCCCTGCACGCCGATTTAAATCCCGATGATTGGGATGTACGCCGAGGGCTGCAAGATATTACGGAGAAGAAGTAAGTGTAGAGGTGTAGAAACGTAGAATCGGCTTCGTGGCGAAGCCTCGTAGAAAACGTAAATTTCCGAAACAAAAAAAGTCGGTCTTATATCCTTAATTTAAGACCGACTTTTTTAAATCATTTTCGACACGAAGGGCCGGGCAAAAAAACTCATTATTTTGAGGCTCGAACGACCCATTTTCCGTGATCGTCTAAATCTAATTGTAACTTTTTAAACTTGGAAAATAATTTTTGAACTTCGGCTTTGGTGTAGTAACTATGCACAAGGCCTTTGTCCGTACCTGTGGTGGGTATGTATGAACCATTTTTTAAAGGTTTGTTTTCGCGGACATAAACATTTTTCTTTTTTATCGCCTGCAAATCAGGCACGGTAATAAAAATTTTTCCACTGTCCACCAGAGCTGTATGTATTTTATCAACCAAATTTTGGATATCTTTTTTAAAACCATGGTGAATTGTGGAAAAAGAAATTATCAAATCATACCGGTCTTTGGCAATTCGAAATTTAAACATGTCGGCCACTTTAATCCTGCCGGCTTTTTTGCCCAACAAATCTTTGGTCATTTTGACGGCAGTTGAACTGGAATCAATACCGTCCACCTTAAAACCTTTGCTGGCCAAAAAAGACAAATGTCGCCCTACCCCACAACCAATATCAAGAGCCTGCTTAGTTTTAAATTTTGACTTGGACAAAAATTTTTTAAACAAAGGGTGCATTTCCGCCAAAAGCGAAACCCAAGCCTGACCGTCTTTTTGATAATTTTTATAGGCCTTATCCCAAATTGTCATAATGATTCATTGATAAAAAATTTTGTTTTTCAAAATTTTACGCTTCCACTTATTCCACCTTACTCTGTCGTCACACCATCAAACTCTGGCCCATCAGCCTCGGCCTCGGCTTTGGTGGCCCGGACAACGCCGTCTTTGTGGTGTGGCGGGGAGTAAACGGTGTAGAGTTTCAAATCTTCGGTCTCGGAAGTGTTGATAATATTGTGTTCGGCTCCGGCTGGCACGATAATCGTCGAGCCGTCGGCGAGGAAGTATTCGTTTCCGTCGATAATTGCCTTTCCTGCCCCGGACTCAAAACGAAAAAACTGATCGTTTTCGGAATGTACTTCCAAACCAATATCTTCGAGTGGTTTGAGTGACATAAGAACGAGCTGACAATTTTTGCCGGTGTAGAGAACTTTGCGAAAATTATTATTTTCCAAAGTGTCTTTTTCGATGTTGGCGTTGTAGCCTTTCATAGAGTTATTTGTTAATTCTAATTTGAATAAATTTACCACTCCGCCCCATATCATTCTGAATGCCTCGGACTCAGGACAGATGAATAAAAAACTTTTTTATAAAAAAATCTGAAGAAATTTAATATTTATATTCCTGGGCTCCACAAACCGAAAGCTGCATGCAATCGAGCGGGGCTTTAATTTCTTTTTCGTCCATGCAGACCAAACCGGCGACTGACCAGCTCGGGCATTCGACCAAGCAAGAATCATAAGCTTCTTGAAGATCACTGGCGGTGACATCCTCGCCATAGCTGGCGCAGGTTTGATATTTTAAACAAACCGATTGGCAATTCGGAGCTTGATTACTATTATCTGAAAGTGGATCGTCTATCAAACCATTAGCCGAAGCTGAATAACAGGTCAGGCTGTGCTCGACCAAATCTTCGCAATTTTCGAGACCCATAAGACAATTTCTGATATCTCCATCCTGCTCTTGGCAAATTGAAGTGCAGGTCATGGAAACATCTTCAGAACAAATCATCGAGAGTTTTTGTGCGCAAGAATCTAAACAACTGCTGTCGCTGTTATAAACCTCGTTATCAGAAACACCAAACCAACCACAACCAGAGACGATTAATAAAATCGGAAAGATAAAAAATAGTTTTTTCATAATCCGGACTTAGCTATAAATTAGTAAAAACAAAGTTTGCTAAATAAACCTATCACAAAAACCCGAAAAACAATAAGACTTTTAAAGCAACTCAATACCGCCTGACAGTAGTTCTTTGTTAAAGTTTAATATGTTTGGAAAAAGTCGAAGTTCTTTTAATTTATCAAGATCAACAAACCCGCTTCTTTGGACTTTCTTAATGGAAAAAGATTGGTTTTACTCTCCTCATTCCATGCCATCCCCGCACCCCCAAATATACCACCAAACCCCAAACTTTTAAACCGCCCAACCCCCAACCCCAAAGATCCCAAAACCAACCAAATATGATATACTTACAGCACAAAATCCCCGCCTTCGCTGGGCTTCGGCGAGGCACAGCCCGTCTCCCCCAACCACTTAACCTCCCTCAACCACCCTTTACCCCCCTCCCCTATGCAAATCCTCTTCAAACGTCTCTCCCCCGATGTCCCAATCCCGGAATACAAAACCGCCGGAGCGGTAGCTTTTGATATTGCTGTGCCGAAAGGCGGAGTAATTCAACCTGGCGAAACCAAGTTTTTTTCGACCGGATTGGTGATAAAAGTGCCGGACGGCTATGTTTTGTTGGTGGCACCACGATCTTCAAACGCCAAAAAACAAATTCGTATGGGCAACAGTATTGGTTTAATCGATCAAGACTACTGCGGCCCGACCGATGAGCTAAAATTGGCTTTAAATAATTTTGGATCTGAACCCTACACTGTAAAAGACGGCGAGCGTATTGCCCAATCCATGATTGTGCCAATTGCAAAAGGTGAATTTATCGAAACCGCGGATCTTGGCACTCCTGACCGTGGCGGTTTTGGTTCGACCGGTTAATCTGGTATAATTATCAATATTAAATTAAAAATAAAACACTAATGTTAAAACTAACCAGTGTTAAATGACGGATAATTTTCTTAAAATTAAAACCTTCATTAGACATTAGAAATTAAACATTAGACATTTCCAACCTCTATGCCTCAACTTATTACCGTCGGTCAAATTATTGACCAATCTTGGGAACACTACCGCAATCGCTTTCACGAAATAATAAAAGTCTCGGCCTGGCTATTTTTACCGGGTCTGATCAGCGCTTTTGCTTTGGCTTTTTACCCCAGTGCTTCGGCCATGTTAAGTAACCAAACCAAAAGCTATTCAGAAATCGCCTCGCTCGGTCTTTGGTCTTTCAACAACACCATTATCGCCCCAATCATTGGTCTGTGGGTTTTTATCATGTTGATATTATTCTTTTCGGCTGATTGGGAAAATAAAAAAATAACTTTCAAAAACTTAACCAAACAAGCTTGGAAACTTTTTTTGCCCGTGGTTTTGGTAAATTTTTTGGTAAGTTTGATTTTGGTCGGAACTTGGTTATTGCTAGCTCCAGGCTTAGCTATTAACTGGCTAGGATCACTTGTTGATAGCGGCCTTTTAGCCGGAGCCGGAGCCATAATTTTAATCGTCGGTTTAGTGATCTCACTTATTTTAAGCATTCGCTGGATTATTGAATTTGCCTTTGCTCCTTATCTTCTAATTATCAAAAATTTCCGAGGTAAAAAAGCTTTAATTGGTGGCCGCGAATTGGTAAAAGGCCGGCTCTTTTCGGTTTTAGTTCGTTTGATTTTGCCAAAATTGGTTTTTATAATCGTGATTATCGCGGCTCAGGGAGTTTTGTCTTATATTTTGAATTATTCAATTTTTACGATTGCCGGTTTAAACACCGACCTGATTGCCAAACTTAATACCATAAGCAGTACTCTGCTAGTGGTCTTGGCTTCGGTACTCGGCACCCCAATCTTGGTTTTGGCTGACTTTATTATTTTTGACAACCTAGAAAAAACCCTAAAAAAATAATTTTTATGCCAGGTTTTTTAATTCTCTTAGACCAAAGCATTGATCTCTACAAAAAACATTTTGCTTTACTGGCTGGCTACATGGCTTGGTTACTTTTGCCTTACGCGACGTTGGTTTTATTCTCCTTGCCCACACCCTCCTTGCTAACCTCGACACTTTCTTCAATCAGTCTTTTTTCCCAGGCCTTAATCGGACTCTGGTTGGGTGTTTTAATTCCCCTGGTTGTCAACGAAGTGGTTTTAAAAAAACCTAAAATCAATTTGGTAATTTTACAAAACAAAGCCTGGAGCATTTTGCCTTCGGTAATTTTTGTGGCCATCTTGGAGTTAGCGGTTTTTTTAGGTGGTTTTATATTGTTAATAATCCCGTCTCTTATCTTCTGGGTTTGGTTTGCCATGGCCCAACTGGCCGTAACGCTGGACAACAAAAAAGGCCTGGCGGCCATGAGTTGGAGTCGCGAATTGGTTCGTGGGCGTTTTTGGGAAACCGCCTGGCGCATTTTGGCCGGCCCTTTTTTAATTAGTTTAACCTTTAATTTGGCGATTTTGATTCTTCTAATCGTCCTGGCCCTAATTTTTCAAATCCCCACCAGCCAAATTTTTAGCGAAACCCCGCCTCTTTGGGCCGACATAATTTCCATGGTCATCCAAACTTTCTCCTTACCAATAATTTTGATTTACTACACCCTCCTTTACTTAAACCTATCTAAAACAAAAACCTCTCCTCAAGACGAAACAACTACTGTCCCCGAAAAAATTTAAACCCCAAATTCGTGTATTCGTGTAAAAATTCGTGATTCGTAACATTATGAAACTCCTCGAACCTGTCATTGGATTAGAAATTCACTTACAACTCAAAACCAAATCCAAAATGTTCTGCGCTTGTCCGAATCAAGAAGCGGCCGCGCCGAATTCTTTTATTTGTCCGGTTTGTACCGGCCAGCCTGGTTCCCTGCCAGTACCAAACGAGCAGGCGGTACGCTGGTGTATTTTGGCCGGCTTGGCTTTGAATTGCCACATCAATCCCTCGACCAAATTTGACCGCAAACATTATTTTTACCCCGACCTGCCCAAAGGTTATCAAATCTCACAATTCGATGTGCCGATTGCCGAACACGGCGAGTTCCAAATCATTACTGGCGGCGGCATTCGTGAATCGGCGGTTATTGGTATTACCCGCGTTCATCTTGAAGAAGATGCCGCCAAATCTTTTCATGGCGAAGAAGGCAAAACTTTTGTTGATTTTAACCGCGCCGGCTCGCCGCTAATCGAAATTGTTACCGAACCGGATTTTCGCTCGGCCCGCGAGGCCAAAGTTTTTTTGCAAGAATTACGCCTGCTCGGCCGAGCTCTCGGAGTTTCCAATGCTGAAATGGAAAAAGGCGAAATGCGTTGCGATGTCAACGTCTCGATGCGCGAAATCGATAAAAATGGTTTATTTGTCGGCTCGGAATTTCATCCAAAAACCGAAGTCAAAAATGTTAACTCCTTCAAAGCTGTGGAACGAGTTATTGAATTTGAAATCCAGCGTCAGTCCAAACTTTGGCAAATGTCTTCCCCACCCGCGGTATCCTCAACCCGCGGCTGGAACGACGACAAACAAGCCACCGAAGAACAACGCACCAAAGAAGATTCCGGCGATTATCGCTACTTCCCCGAGCCCGATATTCCAGCCTTGGATTTACAGGCCATGATCAAAGAAATCAAACCAACCTTACCAGAACTCCCGGCCGCCCGCCGGCGCCGTTTTGTCGATGAATACAATTTAAGTTACGAAAACGCCAAATACTTGTGCGACGACCAGCGCTTGGCCGATTTTTCCGAAGCCATGTTTTCCGAACTCTTTTCTTGGATGGAAACCGTGCCCGAACTAGAAACAGCCACAGAAGAAGTTTTGGAAAAAGAAAAACACCGCTTGTCCAAACTGGCTGTCGGCTGGCTGGTTTCCAAATACGGCGGCTTGCTTGCCGATAAAAATATTTCTTTTGAAGAACAAAAAATTAGTCCAGAAAATTTCGCCGAATTTATCATCCTTATCGCCAAAGGCCGCCTCTCAACCGGCAACGGTCTGCAAGTTCTCCAAAAAATGATGGATACCGGCGCCGACCCAGAACACTTAATCGAAGAACACAATCTTAACCTCGTGGCCGATGAAAGCGCAATCTCCGGCGTTGTCAAAAAAATCATGGACGAAAACCCAAACGAAGCCGCGCGTTTCCGAGCCGGCGAAATCAAACTGCTCAAATTCTTCCTGGGCCAAATTATGAAAGAAACCGGCGGCAAAGCCGATCCTAATGTAGCCAAGATGATTTTAGAACAAGAGTTAGGAGAGTAATTTTAAAAAAAGGCGCCAAAATTGGCGCTTTTTTGTTTGTGAGATTTTTTATTCGATTCCCTTCACCCAGCCGACTCGATTCCACCTCACCCAGGCCGATCCAACCCCCACCCCTCTCCCCTTGGGAGAGGGCCGTTAATCGGCTGGGCCGACACCAGCCGATTAACGGGGTGAGGTGGACGGCCGATTACGGAAGTAGTGTAAAAGGGGCACAGCCTGTGAAAAAGGAACGACCGATAAATAAAGGACATCAAAAAAAACAACCAACAAAAAAAAGCCCCAGGGCCGGAGTGAGGCCGAGAGGCGACTAGGAGATGGTGTCGTCTTCGCTGACAACACAAAGATAGATCTGGCCGATGGGACGGCCGTCGGAAAGAACGACGAGCTCGGCTTCGCCGCGCTGGCAACCGGTGATCCTGACGAAGGTCCAGCCGTCGTTGTTGGTCCCCAAAACTTCTGCCGAGATTCCGCCCCGGGCTTCCCAGTCGGCTTGGGCGTTGACTGGAAGTCGCAACCGCAAACCAATGATTTCGTTCTGGCCTCGATGGATGTGCAGGCGCCTCATGGCATGAAAAATGCAGAGGTCGGTGTGATCAGCCGAGGTGACGATGGGGATGGCCGGAGGGGAGGTTGGCAAAGGACGGCGTGAGTCAGTGGGGATAAGACATGAACAGGATTCAGAGGCCACGGAACACCGGTTTTTGAAGGTTGAAGTTTTGAAAACCGACGGTTAGTTTATAACAAAAAAATCACCCTGGCAAGGATGATAATTGTGGACAAAAACCGATGTGGTGCGTGCGTAGAAACGTAAAATTTTGCGTCTCTACACACACACCCATTCATCGACCAACACAACCGCCGAATCAACATCATTCAACCAATGAATTTTTTCGTTTCGTTTAAACCAGGTTTTTTGACGTTTGGCGTATTGGCGGGTTCGTATTTTTATTTCATTGACGACCGACAGCGGTAGGGACACAAAATTTTGTGTCCCTACCGCCGCGGCGTTGTCCAAAAAACGACAAATTTCCTGGTAGCCGATGCCGGACATGGCATAAGACTCGCAGCCGAATTTTTTTTTCAATTTTTTGACCTCGTCTAACCAACCATTGGCAATCATTTCGTCGACCCTAGCGTTGATGCGTTCTTCCAAAACTTCCATCGACCAATCAACGCCGAGCCACAAAACATTGTACTTCTCTGCCCCGCCTTTCAAAAATTCCGAAAACGGCCGACCGGTTTTTTTACAAACCTCAAGAGCGCGAATCAAACGACGTTTATTTTTTCGATCAATGATTTCGGCACCGACCGGATCAATTTTTTGATATTCGGCAAAAAGTTCGTCTTCACTTTTTTCTTCGAGCTTGGCACGCAACTCCAAATCCGGCCCCACCTCTGGCAAATCACGACCTTCGATAATCATATCAACCCAAAGTCCTGTCCCGCCGACAAGAATCGGCAAATGGCCGCGGTCGAGTATCTCGGTAATGGTTTTCTCGGCATATTGTTTAAACAAGGCGCCGTTCATTTCTTGGTCAGGATTAACAAGATCAATACCGAACGGCGGCGGACTAACCACATCTTTCCCTGTCCCCACATCCATCCCCCGATAAACCGTCCGCGAATCTACGCACAAAATCTCGCCATTGAATTTTGCGGCGAGTTTGTATGCGATAGCGGATTTACCAGCGCCGGTCGGACCGACGATAACGAGGAGTTTTGGTAAAGACTTTTGAAACATAAAACCAGCTTATCGTTTTTTAAAAAAACCAGCAACCCTCTCGTGTCCAATTACTTTTTTATACCCAATAAAAACCGCCCGGGAGTTTCCCAGACGGAAGAGCCAAAAGCGGTTGCCGGACAAGCTATGCCGAAATGGCGCGCATAGCATCAAAGCTTTCCAGCAACGGTCGAGCCACGGTATCGATGGTGGCCGCGTGGACGACGACTTCCGACCGACGAAGGGCACAGAGTCCAAAGATCGTCAAGACGAACGAGGATCGACGCAAGGCTTCAACCCGACGAGATGTCTCGAAGTTGCGTTCGTCAATCGACTTTCGGAAAAATCTACCGAAACCCACCTCCCGCCAACCAAAGACCGTCATGGCGCCTCTCACAAGTCGAACGATCGATTCGTCATCGCGCCAAGCGAAAACCGAACGAACATTGGCCTCAAGCCGCCCCCGGGCCTCTTGACGACAGGCTGACAGAACCCACTCGTCAGTCACAGACCTCGAACCACCGAGATTGACGATCTCGGCACGAAGCTCTGCAAGCTCATCTTCACTCCAGCCGACATCGATGTCGTTGCCGAAGAAATTGAACAGGCCAAGCTTCAAGAAAAGAGCCTCGTGACTGCAGAGGATGCCCCCGCAAGTCAGAGAGTCGAGAAGGCCGCAGAGCCCGACAGTGGGCATGGGATCAGTCGAAGCCATGGTTACCTCCAGGGTTGTCCAGGCCTTTAACCCTAGCATTTTTTCAAAAAAAGTCAAGGGTAGATAAAAGCAGTTGACTTTTCCGCAAAAATATGCTAAAATTACAGTTGTTAAACTATAAATCTTAAATTATCAGGTTACCCCCCTGATTTAACTAAAAAAATATGTCAGAACAAGCAAAAAATATTTTTGATCAAATGCAAGATCCTTTAAATAAACAGATCGCAGAAGCGGCAGAAAAAACGGCCAAAAGAAAAGCCGCCGAAGCCGCTAAATCCCCGGAAGACAGACAAAGAGAAAAAGAACAAAAAAAACTAGCGGCCAGAGAAGAAATGGCAAAAACTACGATAAATATCGGTTTGAGAAATGCGGAAAGAGTTAATATCAAAAAGGTAGAAGAAAAAGCCGCGACCGACCTCGATAAAAAGAGTGTCGAAGCCCATATTAGATCTTTAACCGACAGTGTTAAAGTAATAAAAAACGAAATCAGAGAAGCTGTTCACGCTGGCAATAAAGAAAAGCAAGGATTATTACAACAAGACCTTTCCAATGATCAGGCCGAACTTTTGGTTTGGCAAAAACGAAGACACGAATTACAAGCGGAAATCGAAGCCTACAACCAAACACCACACGAAAAACTTCCAGAAGTCGCACCAGCCATCGAGCCACAAAAAAAACCTTTTTTCTCCGGACTTAAAAAATGGGGGCTGATGGTCTTGGCCGCTGTCGGTCTTGGAACCGTTGTTCACGAAACTGCCCCGCAACTGAAAGAAGCTGGGGACAGGGCGACGCAAACCATGGATTACGCTGCTAACTCTGCCGCCGACCGGAACGTCCAAAGAATTGGTTTGGAACGAGCCGCTCGTTCGGCTCGCGAAGTCGAATATGTCCGTGACCAGGTTTTAGCCGGAATCGAACGAACCACCCAGGAACAAACTCCGGTTATCGAAACCACTCCAGAAGTATCAACTCCAAAAACCACCCCGACTCCTAGAACCGAGACTTTTAAAAATATTTCAGAATTTGATAATTCCGGCTATCAACAACTACTAAAATCTGAATTAAAAACTGCCAACGCTTTAGATATTCCAGCTCTAAGAAACACAGTTCTTAAAGAACAAATACAACTCTTTCAAAAACAACGAGCTGAGAAACAAGACGATCTCCAAATTGCCTTGGGTATCTTAAACGCCGGGGTCGAAGGCCCGCGCATTGAAGAAACTAAAAAAGCCGTGGCTGAATATGTCGGCCGACAAGCTGCCATGAGTGGAGCTCTGGAAAATCTTCAAACTCTGGACGAAGTCGAAAAAGAAGCCAAATTAGCTTCGATGCAAAAAGATTTAGATAAATTGATTGAAAAACGAGCTAACCTAAGAAGAGCCGTTGAAAACCTTACCTCCCCTATTGATGTTAGAGGAAAAACCGAACAACTTTTACGAGGTGAAGAAGTCGAAATCTCTGGAAAAAAAGTTCGTCTTGATACCAATGATTTAAACAGCTAAAAATTCCAAAAAAAACCGCTCGAAAAAATTATCGAGCGGTTTTTGTTTTAATTCAATTTTCCAAACAGCACCCAAACATCGGCTTTCTCCACCATCATTTTAACCAACTTCCCCACCAACTCCGGCCCGCCGGGAAAACTGGCCGTCTTCATTTCGTTCGTCGTTCCCCAACAAACCCCAGCTTCAGAGCGATCAACAAGAACCTCGACAATTTGATCTTGAAACTTTTGATTTTTTCGCAAGGTTGTCTCTTCCATCAAATTCTGAATTTTACGCCAGCGACGTTTTTTTTCTTCTTTCGAAACATCGTCCTTAAAAATCTTGGCCGCAAGCGTTCCGGAACGCTGAGAATAACGGGCGTGATAGCTGATATCAAAATCGCATTGTCTATAAAGATCAAGCGTCCGCTCAAACTGTTCCTCGGTCTCGCCGCAGAAGCCAACAATAATGTCGGTGCCGAGGGCAATATCTGGAACGCGGGCTTTGATTTTTTTGACGATTTCCAAGTACTGCTCGCGGGTGTGGCGACGGTTCATACGACGCAAAACTTCGTTGTCGCCGGATTGGACGGGTAGGTGGAGGTAGTTGACCTGAACCGGCAAAGCCAGCGCGTCGATGACCTCGTCGGTCATGTGGTTTGGATAGGGCGCGGTGTAGTGAAGACGTTTAAGATCGGTTTGATTGATCTCCCAAATGAGCGCGGCAAAATGATCTTTGTAAGGATTATCTTTAGAAAAATTTTCTGGGTCCGGAGCAATATAATTATTTACGGCTTGGCCGAGCAAAGTGACTTCGAGACAACCGTTGTCAACCAATCGCCGAATCTCCTCCATAGTATCCTTAACCGGCCGACACTTTTCCCTGCCCCGAGCATAAGGCACAACACAGTAAGAGCAAAACTTATTGCAACCGGTTTGAATCGAAACAAAGGCCCGAAAATTTTCTGAAATTTTCGGCGGAGTTTTTAAGTAAGCACCGGAATCTTCTTTAACTTCTGAAACCGTCTGTTTTTTTTCTTTCAACCACTCAGGCAACTTGGTCATTTCGTGAATTGGAAAAAAGAAATTGACAAAAGAAAGCCGCTGGCGAATTTTTCCATCAGTGTCACGGCCAGCCATACAACCGGTAATGCCAATTAAAAGATTAGGATTCTTGCGACGAAGTTTGGCAAAATTATGAGCCAAACCATAAACCCGATCTTCGGCCGTTTGGCGAACCGAACAAGTGACAATAAAAATGGCGTCGGCTTCTTCTTTGTTCTCGGTTCGAGACCAGCCGGCGTTTTGCAAAATTGTTTCCATGCGCTCGGCATCATTTTTGTTCATCTGACAGCCGAGGACGAGTATAAAATAAAAAGGCTTAATCATAAGCTCCAAGTACCAAGTGCCAAGTACCAAGAAGGAGTTTTTATTCTTTAAATAAAATCGGGTTTAAGTTTAAGGGAAAATCAAAAAAATTACTAGTCTTTAAATTTTTTTTCTAATTTTCCTATAATTGAAGAAAAAATTCGAACAAACTCAGTACTTTCTTGAATAAGCGTTTTTCTTTCTTATTCTAACTCGACAGAATTACTACAATCAATTAAGACCAACCAATATCGGCTCTCTTTAGCTTCTTTTCTACAAATCTTAATACGAAAAATCTCATCTTTTGTTCCAACCGATTCATTGGCCTCGATATAATTGGCTCCAACCGACCCCGACGATCTGATTAGTTGCTTACCATCTTCTCGATTAGCCAAAGACACCTTTAGTTTCCTAACAAACAACCTCACTTGTTTAGCAAACTTAGTAGTCCTTTCCTCTAGATCATAAATCGGTCTTTCATTAAACATCATATAATACTTAGATCCTGCGTGAAGCAGGAATTAATTGATTAAATTTTAGCGTAAACATTGGTTTTTGACAAACAAATCGATTTGCAGAGAAACCGTCCAAAATGTACGCTTTCTCTGTATGGCATATGGCAC
>Ga0209417_1001704_pt1 | contig 38898 bp, 21 predicted proteins | sample RifGroF2_FD_184002 | JGI IMG/M metagenome (GOLD analysis project Ga0209417, IMG submission 184002) | Groundwater microbial communities from Rifle, Colorado, USA - Groundwater F2 (SPAdes) (version 2) | ecosystem: Environmental > Aquatic > Deep subsurface > Groundwater | place: Rifle, Colorado... | reverse complement strand
TCCTTCACTTTGACGGGCCGGTTCTGCGAATCGAAGGAATAGGCTATGGGATGCCCAAGCGCGTCGAGGGTATTGGTTCGGTTCTGACGGCTGTCATACTGATGAGTCGTCAGATTTCCGCGAGCGTCCCACTGGCGGACGACGTGGTTTTGCCCGTCGTAGGCCGCACGGCTTTCGTTGCCCAGCGCATCGATTTGCGCGATCTGTCGGGTCTTGTCGTCGAAGAGGTACACGGCGGCTTGGCCGAAGGGATTTTCCTCGACGCCGCGGAACTGGGGCACGACGTACATGTTCCAGAGTTGCCCGGCGCCGTTGCGCTGGGAGAGCACTTTGCCGCTGGTCGCGCTGTAGGCGTTGCTCACGGTCACCTGGTTGAGTTCGTCCATAATGGTTTCGAGAAGGTGATTGGAACTATAGCTGTAGGTGAGCCAGCACCAATACGTGACCGGGTCCCAAGCGTACTCCAGGTCGCCGCGACCGCTGTACCAGTATTCGTAACTGCGCCCCGTGCTGTCGGAAACGCTCGCAAGGTTCGATTCCGTGCCATCGTAGTTGAAGGTTAGGGATCGGGCAAAACAGTCGGTCGCCGTGTAGAGGTTGGTCTTGGCGGTGTAGGCAAAACTCATCGTGTTGTTGTCGGCATCCTTCCAAGTGGAGAGCTTGCCGTTGGCGTTGAAGTCGAGCTTGATGCCGAAACGCTCTTCGAGATGGAAGAGGCCGTTGGTCTTCGTGAGCGTGGCGGTCGAGCCCGGCGGCGGGTTATAGGAGCCGTCCGGCAGACGAATGAATTCAAGATTCTTATCGGCCAACTGGATGCTGACGGCATTATCGTTAAGCTGGTCGGTGGCCCACTTGCTTACGAGCGAGGCCGTGGCCCAGCCCTTGGCATTGGTTTCGGCGCCCAGCACGTCGTCGATCACGACGGAGGCGACTAAAAGCGCTGCGGCATCGGCAGGCGAGCGAAGGCCCAAGCCCGCCGCGCCTTCGCTTCGCACTTGCGCCTGGATGTCCAGGTTGTGATGCCAGCCGTACCCCAAGGAAGATCTCAAATTGATCTGCCCGCTATTGTAGAAGCGTTTAAAGGCAAGGCCCATGGGCGGCACGCCGGAACCGAGCGTCAGGTCTTCCCGGTCATAGGCGAAATGCCCGGTGGCGATATCCACCGGATCGCTGACGCGCGTCTGTTGAATGTACGACTGCTGATACTGCGCAGGCTTATAACTGGAGACGGCATAGGGCGTGTTGACGTCGCCTCGATACGCGCCGTAACCGCCGTAGTAATCGCCGCCGATAATCATCGCCACTTCAAAGAATCCGCTGGCCGAGGGCCCCTGCGCCACGTACCCCTTGCCCTGCCATTCCTGAAGCGTTATCTGCGCGTTCTCGGGCAGCACCAGGAATTGACCCAGCGCGCATCGGTTCGAGAACGAAGTCAGTTCCTCGGCGCTGTAGTTAAGAAGCTGCGTTCGAATGGACGCAAAGTTATTGGAATGGGCATAGAAAATCTTCTGCCCGGTCTGATTGGCCAATTGAAGAAGCCGCACGGTGGAAACGCCGGGCTTGTTGGTCCCTTGCAGTTGCTCCAAGATGCCATGTTCCAAAGCGCTGCCCAATAGCCCGCTGGCTCGCAGGCCCGTCCATTCCCTGGCCGAGTTGCCGTCGCGGGCGACGGTCGTGGTGATCTGCGCTTTCACGTCCACGTAATAGCCTTCCTCTTGGGCCATTACCCCGAAGCGATGATGATAGGTGCGGTTGACGTTGCCGAGCCGGTTCAAGAAATCTTCGGCCAGCATCGTCTGGCGCATCCAGGTTTGTCCGAGCACATTCAAGGTTTCGGTCAACACCTCGCGCGAGCTGTCGGCGCAACCGCTGCGGCGGTAACGGTCAAGCGTGCGCTGGCGGCTGTCCAAGAGTCTTCCGGCATGAGAGCTGCCGAAGTCCGAAACGATGGCGTACGCGGCGCCGCGTTTTAAGGGGAAACTCACCGATTGATCGAACCCTCCAGACGGGTGAACGATATCCAGAAGCAGGCTCTCCACGGCGCCGGTGACGACGGAAGGCTCTTCAGCTACGAGCACATCGTCGAGCCAAAGCTGCGCCCGCGGACGGTAAACCGTCGTGCCGGAAAGAGGAAGAAAATCTTCATCGTAAGTAACCCCGTCATAAGTAAAGTTGATGTGAATCCATGCCTCATGCGACCCTAACGCCGTGTTACGATGACGCACGCCGATACTCCGGCCTGAACCTGCTCCGAGCGAACCCGACCCATTACCGCTCGTAAACTCATATTGAGACGATCCCGACCCCGCGAGGTTGATGCTGTTAATCGTTAGGGACAGGCTTCCGGCATTCTGAAAAAGCGACGTGGCCACAAGGGGCTCCGGGTAGTAATTGGTCCCAAAGGGAATGCCGTATGAGCCGTCGAGATTTGGCGCGTAGGCCGCAACCCCGTTCAAAGACAGGTCCTGGGTGTAATTAAGACCATCGTAGGTGTAGGCCACGCGAACGGCTGCGCTATGCGCACCATGAGCGTTTCTGTAGTATCTCACGCCGATATCGCGCGAGGAGCCCGCAGCGATGGAGCCGGAGCTTCCGCCGCTTAAGATATAGAATTCGCCCGGATTCGCGCCGACCAGCGAAACGCTGTTGATGGTCAGGGCAAAAGAACTCCCATTTCGAAAGCGACAGGCCCCGTCCGCGGTATGCTGAAGCCAATTGGTTCCATAATTATAGCCGTAGGACCCGCTGAGATTGGGTTCGTAAAAGGCCTGTCCTTGTATTTGCAAGTCAATATAGTAACTGGATCCATCGTAGGTAAAATTCACCCGTAGCGCCGCCGTATGCACGCCATGAGTCGTAGGATTGTAATGAATCGTCCAATCCCAGTAGGAGCCTGACCATATATTTCCGGAGGTCCCGCCGCTGAACGAAAACTGGCTGGCATGAGTTCCGACGATGGACACGCTGGCGACATAAAGATTCAAGCCGCCGCTGTTGCACAATCGCGCGGTCCCTTCCGAGTATCCGTTGATATAAGCGTAACCGCAATTGGCGCCATAAGACCCGGTCAAATTCGGTTGGGCGCCCAATATCGTTTCCATGGTCCGATCGTCGTCAGACAAGGAATGCGCACCGCTCTTTCCCTCATTGATCGGAACTGCCCATCCATTCGTTCCACTCAAAGGCAATGGCCCCGAAACGTCTTGCAGCTTTGGCGCGAGTTCAGGAACTAGAATAGAAGCCTCGCCGGCCAGTTCAGCCGGATGAAACGAAGCCATGCGGCCGCGGGTGCTCGACGAATCGTTCAGGGCTAAGAGCCCCTCGCCGCTGTCGGCGGCGAAACTGACCGCGAACCGCTTGCCCGCGATCTCGGCGATATCAAGCGTCTCGAGCCGCTTGCCCGCGATCTCGGCGATATCAAGCGTCTCATCGATCGCGCCGCACCGAATGCGGACGGTATGAATAAGGTCCGCCGGCGGCTCGCTCCAGGTTTCCGTAATGACGGCATCGAAGGGCAAGGAGGTCGGCAGGCTTTCCACGACCGCCGGAACGATCTGGGATTTGCCAAGAACTTCTTCGATTTCGTAATGGGCGTAATTATTTTTTAGCGTTGCCAGCAGATTGGAGGAAAGACCGCGAAGCGACTGGGAAAGACCGGACTCGCTTAAATTGCGCACATAGTTCGCCCCCACTTCGCCGCCTGCAGCGGTCAAGAGCGATGCGCGATTGTAGCCCATCGCCGTAGCCAAATTCACCGGCGTAACGCGCGTGTGAGGTTTGAAAGCCGCGTCAAGTTGATAGACCTGCCCGCTGATGGCGGCTTGAACCCAGATTCGGTCGACAATGGTTAAATTATAGACCGCGCCGCCCGGAATGCCGTTTTCGACAAGGGTCCGATCCACGGCATTGGTGTTGTCTTCCACATCGAGCCAACGGGCGGCGGAAAACTCGTTAGTGGCCGTTGTCGGCATGATCTGGTAGCCGTAGTTGTACACGGCGGTAAAGCCGCTAACACGCAAAAGCGCCGTTAACAAGGCGGCCTGATCGGCATCGTTGCCCGCGCGATCCAGCAAGGTTTGCGTCGCTCCTTTGAGGAAGCCGTAATACGGCACGTATTCGATCTTGTTCCTCACAAATTCGTAGATGAGCTTCGGATCGTGCTGCAGGTTGCGGGCCAGTTCCTCGATCTCCGGGCCCTCCTCGTCCGGAGAACTCAGCAGCGCCATGCCGCCGGCATCCGAGGATAAACGGGCCGAATCTTTGGATGGAGCTCGCCCGTAGGGAATGCGTTCGCCTTTAACTTCGTACCAGCCGGGCTGGTCGAGTGCGAAAGAGGTCAAGGCAAGCAGGTTCAGCAAAACAGCGACTGCGAAAAGATAATATAATTTCCTCATGATTATTCCCCTTTGGAGCAAACAGCGTTGGTAAGATTGGCGGCGGCATCGTAGCCCATCGTTAGGCTCGACGCGGGCGATTCCACGCGCTCCAAGCGATCCTGGTCGTCATAGGCAAAAGTCAGCGAGGCGAGGCGATGCGAGAGCGGATTGTAGAAAGGATCAAGACCCGCCGTCGTTTCCTCTTCGTCGGAAAGCCCGTCTTGATCGGTATCGGGGTCGAGAGGATTCGTCCCGAAGAGCGACTCTTGAAGGTTGGAAAGCCCGTCGCCGTCCGGATCGGCGGCCGAATCGGAAAGATTGCCGTAGAGCATTTCCCAGCCGTCGGCCATGCCATCGCCATCGGCGTCGAAGGCCAGCGTGATATTAATGCCGGTGAGGCGATTGCTGACCGGGATGGATTGGGCGGAGTATTGTCCAGCCGGGTCGGAAACCGTGAACTCTCCGTCATAGTCTTCGTCGATAAAAGCGCGAATCCAGTAGTTCGACGCCGGCAGGCTTTTGAACGAGTAGCAGGCTGGAAAGCTCAGGTAAATCACGCCGCCGGTCTGAGTTTCCGAACCCTGCTCCCAAGAGATCGTTTGACGATAGATGGAGTCAAAACTGTTGGAACTCGGCACGGCAACGACGTAGACGTTGCCGGTGGCCGGCCCCGAATAGGACAACGCGCCCCAAAGGCTCGGCACGTCCTGAATCGGGATGTCCACGCCCGCGAGATTGGACGTTACAGAGGTTGAAGACGCGCTGAAGATTCCCGAGGGTTCCCACAAGTCGCGGCTGTGGTTGTTGTTCACGTCGAGGAACGACTTGAACCAGTACGAGCGCGGAACGGCCACCTCGTTGTTGGTGTAGCCGCCGGGTCCGAAGCGCGAGGCCGAACAGCCGAGCGGCCAGCCGTCTTCGACGGCGACCGCCAAGGCATAAACCGTGCCGGTTTCGATTCCGTTGTACGAAATCGAACCGGAAACGTTCACCGGTTTCGAGAGCGGGTCTTGAGGATCGGAGTGGAACCTCAGGATTTCGGCGGAATCCCAGAAGCCGTCTCCATCGGTGTCGATGTCCGAGCCGCATGCGTACATGCGGGGCGTCGCCCACATGTTGGTAACGCCGAGGTCGGTCCACTCGATCCAGTTGGTCGCCGGGTTGATGTTGGTCGTCGTGCCGAGTTCCCACCAGAAATCGAGAAGGTCATCCGTGTGAAAAACCGCGAGGCCGTTGGTGTAGTCGTTCGGGTAGGCCACGGTGACGCGGACGGCATTGGTGCGCCGCTCGATGGCGGTAATAGTCAGGTTGGAAACAGGCGGCCCGGAATACCTCATGAGCGCGCCGCCGCCCGAGCCGGAGGCAAGCGCCTGTTTGGCGGCTTCGGCGGCAAGACGCGATTCCACATACAGGTAATCTTGGGCGTAAGCGCTCGGAACGATCGTCACTTCCAGGGCAACCCGCGCCGGATCGTACATGCGGGTCATGGAATCTACGTACCACGGCGTGTACGGCCCCGAAAAGAGGTCGGGCCGGGTCTCTTGCAAGAACCAGCGCGGAGAATAGCCCGGCTCGGGCGGCAGAGTCAGAACCAAATCGCCTTTCTCGTTGTAGAAGAGCGTCGAACGGCTGGCGCGATCCTCGACCAGCCAGAGCCGGTACGAGGGAACCGTGTTGAGGTAGTGCAAGGGCAGCTTCTTCATGAAGCCGGGGGCAAAGGTCTTGGCGTCGAAGGGAAGGACTTGGCCCGAGGGCTGACGCAAGATGGAAGCACCGGTCTCGTCGGGCAGCGCGAGCGGCAACCAATTGAACTGCTCGCACTTGAACCAAAGGTCAAGGTCGGAGGTCTCCGAAACCTGACCGGACATGAACTGACGGTAAACTTCCGAATCGACCGCCTCCGTCTTGGCGGCCTGCTGGTCGGCTCCGGCCAACGTCGAAAGCGCGACGGTGCATAAAGCAAACCCCGCGACACTTCTTCCCCAATCCCTCTTCATGAACCTGCCTCCTTTTCTTTTTCCAATTCCTCGTTGTGTCGCTCGGAGCCTCGCGCAAAAAACGAAGGAGCGCGGACTCCAAGCCCGCCCGAAGGCGGATAACCCGTACTTCCATCGAGGGACCGCGACGCCCCACTGTGAAACACGAGACAGGGAGCCGCGCCCCAGGTGGGGCGCGCCTCCGCATATCTCATTTCACAGCTAGAAAATTCGCGGTTTTCGATGGAAACAATATCTGCGTAAACGCCAAATAGACTTATCAAAGATCAAGGCGCCGCATTTGCGGAACCGCCCTGACTGTATGCCACAAACGTGGAAAGCCTGGCGAGGAAAATCTCAGCAATTGAATATGAACCAAAAGGCGGCCCGGCTTCTCCCTGCCCGCAACGCTTCGCGTGGCGATGCGCAGGCGGGCGAAGACGGGCTCTTCGGCTTTCTGAGGCCGCGTTATGCCCTTCTCCATCATTAGGAGTTCGATAGCGATGAAAGGACGACGCTCTGAATACTCTTTTATCTGTGGGACCGCTTTGCCATCCGTGGGGTCATTCTTATCGGGTTAGAATGAAAAGACGCTGATGGAACGGCTCTTTATTCGTTGCCAAATCCGAAAAGATCTCGAAAATTTTGGAGGGTTCCGCTCTGTCGGAACTTTCTTCTTTCGGTCGCGACGGAGCGCGACCCTCCAAAAAACAAGTCTTCTTGCAGCGGCAGGCGAGGTCGCCCCGGCTCCAAAATCACTGATTACTGATCACTGTTTCACTGTTTTCTGATTACTGCTCTCGTCCATCCCCATCCTCGTCCTTCTTCTCGTGGCTGGACTTGAAGACCAGGACGATGGGCGCGCCCTCCAGGCCGAAGTGCTTGCGCAGGAAGTTGAGCAGGAAGCTTTGATAGGTCGGGGTGCAGCGTGTGGGATCGTTGACGAACAACTGAATCCGGATCGGGTTCTCGCCCGTCTGGGTGGCGTAGTAAAATTTCAGGCGGCGGCCGTGCGTGGCCGGCGGTTGGAAGCGGTCGAAGGCGTCGTGAATCACCCGATTCAGCACGCCGGTCGAGAAGTGCATCTTGATCTGCCCGGCCACGTAATCGATGGTCTCGATGCTTTTCTTGATGTTGTAGCCGCTCTTGGCCGAGGCGAAGATGATGGGCACATATTCCAGGAAGAACAACTGCCGCCGCAGGGCTTCCATGTAGGCTTTTTCTTTCACTGTGTCTTCGGCCAGGTCCCACTTGTTGACCAGCAGAATACAGCCCCGGCGGTTATCCATGATCAGGGCGGCGACTTTTTTGTCCTGCTCGGTCGGGCCCTGTTCGGCGTCGATGATCAGGATGACGACATCCGCGTTCTCCACGCTTCGCTGCGCCCGGAACAGGCTGAACTTTTCGACCGAGTTGCGCACGTGGCCGGCCTTGCGCATGCCGGCGGTATCGATCAACAGGTAATGCCGCGCCTGCGGCCCCTTGCCCACCGTGAAGGGAATTTCAATGCTGTCGCGCGTCGTGCCGGGAACATCCGAAACAATGACCCGTTCATGCCCCAGCAGGCAATTGATGTAGGACGACTTGCCCACGTTCGGGCGTCCCACCACCGCCACCTTCAAAACGTCTTTGGCTTCGAACGGCGGCGCCGGCGGCAGCTCGGGCAGCACGGCGGCCATCAACGGCTCGATGCCCCGCTTATGAGAAGCGGAAACCGGAAAAACGGGAAAGCCCAAGGCTTCGAATTCCGGGGCCAGGGTGTCTTCGCGCAGCGTATCGGCTTTGTTGGCGACGAGAAAAACCTTCCGCCCGCTCTTTTTCAGCAGGCGCTGGACCTCCCGATCCATCGGCACGAGGCCCTCGTGGATGTCGACCACGAACAACACCACGGCCGCATCCTCGATGGCCACTTCCACCTGCCGGCGGGTTTGCTCGGCAAAAACCAAGTCGGTCTTTGCGCCGTCGATCTGCGCCAGGCCGCCGGTATCGATCAAGTCGAACCGCTCGCCCTTATACATCGTCTCACAGATCAACCGGTCGCGCGTCACGCCGCTTTCCTGATGCACAATCGCCAGCCGCCGTCCCACCAATCGATTGAACAACGCGGATTTTCCAACATTCGGACGCCCGACGATCGCCACTACTCGCTGTTTGATTTCTTCGCTCACGCATTACTCCCTGCCGTATCGGCGCCGGAATGATGCTCAAGCTGGCGGATGCCGTCAAAGAGATAAAACGCGCCCGAGACGAAAATAAGCAGCCCAGCCGCGACAATCAGCCAGATAAAGCCCCCCTCCGGCCACTGCGCCAGCACCCACAAAATGGCCAGCATCGTCAGCACCGTCGCCACCTTGCCGAAGATCCGCGGGCGCACTTTGACCGTGCCGACAAAGTGATGAATCACCACGGAGCCCAACAGCAGCAGCACATCCCGGCTGATCGTCAGCGCCGTAAACCAGATCGGGATATGCGGGACCAACCCCGGCAGCGACGGCCGCGTCAAAAGGATCAAGGCGGAAAGCAGCAAAGCCTTGTCGGCCAAGGGGTCGAGAATGCGCCCCAGTTCGGTGATTTCATGGCGTGAGCGCGCCAGATAGCCGTCTAACGCATCGGTCGACGCAATGGCCACAAAGACCACCAACGCCCAAATTCGATAGGTTTCGCTCCCATTCCCAGCCGCCAGGCTCATCGTGTAATAAAGCGTCAGAAGAATAAACACCGGAATGCCCAGCAGCCGGGTAATCGTCACCTTGTTGGCCAGCGTCATAACGTTCTTCCTCCGTAAACCCAGCATTTTCCAATGATTGGAAAACTTTAACACGTTTTTTCCAATGATTGGAAAAAATATTCCGGCGGCAGGATCATTCCTGTTGAAAGAACGCCGCTGCGGCGGCAAAAAAGAAGCGCATGGGCAAGTATCACACTTTGCAAAGTGTGACACTTGATCCGGAGCCTTTCGGCACAACCAAACTGCACTTTCGACAAACGTCTTGATCCAAAAATACCTTATCCTTCCCGTCGATAACCGGTATAATGGTTGGTACATGAATTTAAGAGCCAAAGTCACGGTCGGCATGGCGGTCGTTCTAATCGTTTCGGTCCTGTTGAATTTCTTCGTCTTTTTTTTCTTCACCTCGCGAAGTTTTCGCCGCGTGGAAGAAGATCAAGCGGCGAGAAACATGCGGCGTTGCCGGGCCATGATCGACTCCGATCTCCATTATCTGGTGAGCCTGGCCAAAGATTGGGCGCACTGGGACGACATGTATAAATATGTGCTCGACCGAAACGACCCGTTTAAAAAATCCAACCTGAGCATCAAGGCCTTCTGCGACAACAGAATTGCCGTGCCCTGCATTTACGACAACGAAGGACAGTTGATCTGGGGCAAGGCCTTCGACTTGGACGCAGGGGAGGAATTGAACCCGAAAGACTGGGTCCTGGACAAACTCGAGCCATCGCATCCTTTGAATACGCACGGGTCCATAAACGTCGCCGCCGGGATACTGAAAATGCCCAAGGGCCTGGAATTGGCGGCTTCGAGCGCCATTCTGAACAGCTCCGTCACCGGACCCTCCCGCGGAACCTTGATCATGGGCAGCATTATTGACGACGCGAAAATCCAGGCGTGGAGCGCTCGGTTGAATCTGCCGGTGAAGATTTGGCCCTTGTCCGGCAACCAACCGCCGGAAGCATTGAAGGGCGAGCTGGATGCGCTCCCCGGGAAAACCAGCCACGTCATCGAACGATCGGATGCCAAAACGCTTCATGGCTATCTGGTCTTCCACGATGTATTCGATCGACCGGTCTTGTTAATGAGGCTGAATATGCCGCGCGAGGTATATGCCGTCGGCCAGATGATGCAGCAAACGGCCTTGACCTTTTTGGTCCTGGCCGGACTGGTCATCCTGCTGGCCGTGCTGGTGCTTATGAACCGGCTGGTCGTCTTGCCGTTGGGCCGGCTTACCCAGGACGTCCTTCAAGCCCGCGCCACCGGTTCGCTGGAATCCCTGGCCGTCCGGAGCCGGCAGGACGAATTGGGGCAATTGTCCCATGCGTTCGAAATCACTCTGAACGAGTGGCGCGCCGCCACCCAAAAAGCCGAGGCGCTCAGCCAGGCCAAATCTCATGGATTTCCTCGCCACGATCACCCATGAGTTGCGCACCCCCCTGAGCGGCATCATCGGCTTAGCCGAAACGATTTTGCAGTCCCAGCCCACGGAAGCCGTTCAGCAGCGGGTTCAGATGATCTTCACGGAGGCGGAGTCTCTTTCCGAGTTGACCGGCGAACTGCTCGACTCCGCCAAGATCGAGGCCGGACGGCTGAAGCTGGAGGCGTTGCCGTTCCATCTTCCCTTCGTATTAGCCGAGGTCGTTTCGCTGCTATCCATCCGCGCTGCGCAAAAAGGGCTCGAATTCCGCTTGGAAACAGCCCCGACCGTTCCAGCGGCGCTCGTCGGCGATCCATGCCGGCTGCGGCAGATCCTGATCAACCTGGCCTACAATGCCGTTAAATTCACCGAGCAAGGCCACATCCTGGTCTCGGTGGCCGCCCAGCAGGAGTCGCCGGACAACGTCGTCCTGCGGTTTACCGTGGAAGATACCGGCATCGGCATTCCGAAGGACTTCCAGCAGGTCATCTTTCAGAAATACCTCCAGGGCGGCGCCGACACGGCACGGAAATATGGCGGCGCCGGGCTGGGCGTACCCATCGCACGGGAGCTTGTCACGCTCATGGGCGGCCAGATCGGCCTGCAAAGCGAAGCCGGCCGGGGCAGTCTGTTCTGGTTCGAAATTTCCTTCGGCAAACACCAGGGCGCCCTGCCTTCCGAGAAAACTTCTTTCGACGGCGAGCCGCTCTTTGTCCCCTGTCGTAAGGCTCAGATCCTACTGGCCGAAGATTATGCCGCCGTTCAATACGCCATCATCCAGCATTTGCATTCCGTGGGCCATCGCGTGGAAACCGTCTGCCAGGGACAGGAAGCCGTCGATAAAATCCAAGCCCATCCTTACGACCTGATCCTGATGGATCTTCAGATGCCGGTCATGGACGGACTGGAAGCCGCCCGCCGCATCCGCCGGTTGGGCGGCGCACAGGTTCCCATCATCGGGATGACGGCCCGCATTTCGGATGCCATCCGGCGGGAATGCCTGGAAGCCGGCATGAACGACGTGATCGAAAAACCCATGCGCCGAAGGCGCTTGTTAAACGTGATCGATCAATGGCTGAAGACAACGCCCTTGTCCCAACCCGAACCGACGCCTGCCGCCGCGTTCGTCGAGGAAGCGCCCGCCATCTCATGGGACAAGGTCTTGCAGGAGTTTGAAGGCAACCAGGAATTCGTTCTAAAACTGATGTCCATGTTTCTCGAAGGCGCCCGGGAACAGATCACCGCCATCCGCCATGCCGTGCAAGCCAACAACGGCAAAGTCCTCAGCTTTGAAGCGCATAAGCTCAAGTCCGGCGCCGGAAGCCTGATGATGGGCCCTCTTTCCAAGGCGGCGGCCCATCTGGAAGAAGTGGTTTGCTCCAATCGATCCCAAGAATGGGCCGATGCGGCCACTCGCGTTATTTACGAGTTCGAGAGGATGTGCGCGGAGGCTTCGCTGCCGAAGAAGACGGCGACGAATTAAGAAAATAGTGAATTCTTGCGTCTTTTCGGGGTATCCTGCTGTCAACGGATTCTTTAATTAGGGGCATACATCATGATCGATCGACCGGCTTGCCTGACGCTTTTGGTTCTCCTTCCTTTATTAAATTTGCCGGCTCCGGCCGCCGAATGGATCGACTATTTTTCCGACGATTTCCAGGATAACTCCCTGACCTCCTGGACCGTGCAATTCGGCGTCTGGCACACGGAGGCCGAGGATGCCGCGCATATCGTATTGAATGGAGAGGGCCATTCGGTCATCGGTTTGAACAGCGGCCAGGACTGGGCGCAATACAGTTTCGACTGCCGCCTCAAGCTGCTCGCGGGGCAACTCTTCATAAATTACCGGGCCGGCAGCAGCGGGCGGTATGCGCTCCGGATCGAAGAAAGCGGCTTGTATCTGGGCAAGGAGAGTCCCTGGGGGAATTTCGTGGATCTGACCAGCCAGCCGGTCGAGCTGGCCCTGGACGCGTGGTACAACGTCAAGGTGGTCGGCATCAGCAGCAACCTGCGCGTGTACGTCGACGACGTCCTGAAGATCGACTATAACGACCCCGCTTTTATTTCCTTGGGTTCCGTCACCCTCGAGTCGCTGGACGACTCGCATGTGCATGTGGACGATGTGGTCGTCATGGGCGAGCCGCCGCCCACGCCGGGCTATACTTACGTCTGGAGAAAACTGGGCGGTCCCATCGGAGGACTGGGCTACGATGTGCGCATTCATCCGACGAATCGCAACATCATGTTCGTCACGGACAATCCCAGCGGGGTGAACAAAAGCCTGGATGGCGGCGCTTCCTGGACCAAAAAGAATGAAGGCATCACCAGCCGGACCGGACCTTCGCTGGACGGCATCCCGGTCTTTTCGCTCACGGTGGATCCCGGAAATCCGAACATCGTCTGGGTCGGCGCCCAGAATGCCAAGGGCATCTTCAAATCCGTCGACGGCGGCGAAACCTGGGCCCGCAAGGATGGCGGCATTCTCGAGAGCGACGATATCAGCTTCCGTAATTTTGGAATCCATCCGACCAATTCGCTGCTGGTTTTTGCCGGGGCCGAAATCGCCACCGCCACCAACGGCATCGAATTCAACAAAGCCCAGGGCGTCATCTACCGAACGGACGACGGCGGCGAACTCTGGCATCCGGTCTGGCGGGGCGACAGCCTCGTTCGCTTCATTTTGTTCGACCCAACCAACCCCGCCGTATTGTACGCCTCCACCGGCATCTTCGATCGCGAAGCCGCCGAAGACCGCGGCCTCGGCCTGCTCAAATCCCTCGACGGCGGCTCCAATTGGTTTCAGATCAACCAGGGCATTTCGAATCTGTTCGTCGGCTTCCTGGAAATGCACCCGACCAACTCGCAGATTCTATTTGCCGCCGCCGGAAACAATGCCTGGGCTTATCCGCCCAATTCCCTGGACGGGGAAATCGTCCGCACCACGAACGGCGGAGTCAGTTGGCAACGCGTCTTGACGAACGACCTCTATACGGTCGTGACCGTCAGCCGCTCGCATCCCAACGTCGTCTACGCGGGCAGCGGAACGGCTTTTTATCGCAGCGCGGACGGGGGCGACACCTGGCAAAAACTCTGGCGCGAGGAGGATTATTGCTGGGGCCCGCCCGGCATTCGCGCGGGCGTGCCCATCAGCGCGGTGGTGGATCCCGACGATCCGAATACCTTGTTTGTCAATAACTACGGCGGCGGCAACTTCAAATCGACCAATGGCGCGGCGAATTGGACGGATGCGAGCCGAGGTTACTCCGGCGCGCACCTGCATCAAATTGCCTTAACGCCCACCAACCCGTCCGTCGTTTATACCATCGGCCGAAGCGGGCCCTTCAAAAGCGTCGACCACGGCGTAACCTGGAGCGGCATCGGCTTCGGAGCGGCCAATTATTCGGAGTGGAATACGGTCGCCCTCAATCCAGTCAATCCACAGGAAGTCCTCGTCACAGACGAACATAACGGGGTCATTCTCAAAAGCGTCGACGGAGGCCTGGACTGGACCGAAGTGTATCGGCAGCCTGATGTCGACGCCTCCGTGCCGACGAATCGGCACGGCTTCAAAGCCGTCTGCTACGCCCCTTCCCAACCCCAGATCGTCTACGCCGGCATGCGGGTTTCCCTCAATATTTTTAACGGCATATTTCCTCCCCGAAATAGTTACGGCGTGTATAAATCCACCAACGGAGGCGAAACCTGGCAGGCCAAAAACACCGGCTTGGACGGCGCCCTGCTCAACATCAACTGCCTGGTCGTCAATCCGACCAATGCCGATATCGTTTACGCCGGCTCCTGGAAAGACGGCGTCTACAAAACCGTGGATGGAGGCGACAACTGGGCGCCGGCCAATAACGGACTGGGGTGCCTCGATGTCCGTTCGCTCGCGATCGACCCGCAAAATCAGGACACGATTTACGCCGGATTGGGCGAAGGAGTCGGGGTTTACAAAAGCACCGACGGCGCCCAATCTTGGGCCGAGATCAACCAGGGATTCAACCGCAAATGTCCTTCCTATCTCCTGCCCGCGGGAAAAGCGGCCCTGGGCATATCCCTCGAGCCCATACCGCCGTTGCGACCGGCCACGGACTATTATTCCGTGCCCTGGTCCGTGGTCTTCAGCGTAGTGGTCGACCCCTCCAATCCGCAAAATATCTACGCGGCGGATCATGCCGTGGGCATATATCTCTCGACCAACGGCGGCCTCGGCTGGGTTCCCCTGAATCAGGGGTTGTCCACGCGCGCCGTCACCTCGATGGCCATTTCGCAAGACGGCAAAGCCCTCTACGCCGCCACCGAAGGCGAAGGCGCCTTTCTTTACTCGCCAGACCGGGACAACGACCGCCTGACCGATTACGACGAGACCTTCTGGGGCACGGATTATCTGAATCCCGACAGCGACAACGACCGCATCGACGATGGCGACGAAGTGCTTTGCGGCACCTCTCCCACAAACGCCGGCTCCTACCTCGGCATGCGCTCGCTATCCCGCTCGACCGGGGTCGGCGGCCTCATCGTCAGTTGGGGCAGCGAATCCAATCGAAGTTACCGGCTGGAACGCTCCACCAACCTCGTCGCCGGCTTTGCCGAAGACCTCTGGGATCGTATCGAGGCCACCCCGCCCTTGAACATCCACACCGACGCCACCGCCATCGGAAACGGCCCCTTCATGTATCGGATCGGGCTGGAATAGCCCTTTCTGGAGACGGGGACCTATCGTTGCCAAAAAAGCGATTTCCAAGATTTTGGAGGGTTCCGCTCAGTCGGAACCTTCTTCTTTCGGTCGCGACGGAGCGCAACCCTCCAAAATACAAATCTTTTTGTAGCTTCAACAGACGATTGCGATTTTCAAAAACTTTAGGCATAAATGTTCGTAAGTGAACAGCGAGCCATCCAAACCTAAATTCGAATTGCCTGGTTATGACGTGCTGGAACAAGTAGGTCATGGGGCCATGGCCACCGTCTGGACCGCCCGGCAAATCTCCCTGGATCGGATTGTCGCCGTCAAATTTCTCTCCACGCACCTGTTGAACGACCCCGAAGCCGTCGAACAGTTTCGCAGCGAATCCAAGGCGGCGGCCCAACTCAGACATCCGGGCATCGTGCAAATTTACGATGCCGGCGAATACAAAGGCCTGTTTTATTACGTGATGGAGTTCGTCGCCGGCTGCACGATCGGCGATTTGCTCAAAAAGAAGGGTCGCCTGGAGGAAAAGCATGCCTTGCTCGTCGCCGAAGGCATCGCGCTGGCGCTCAGTCATGCCTGGAGCGCCTCCCGCCTGATCCATTGCGACATCAAACCCGAGAACGTGCTGGTCGACAGCGACGGAACCATCAAGGTCGCCGACCTGGGCCTGGCGCGCATCATGGGCCGGTACACCGTGGAAAAGGAAGCCGACACCATCTCCGGGACGCCCAACTACATCTCCCCCGAACAGGCCACCGGCCTGTCCGACCTCGACTGCCGCACCGACATCTATTCCCTCGGCTGCATGCTCTATCACATGGTCACCGGCCGGCTGCCCTTCGCCCACAACGCCGAACGCCAGATACTCGAAAAACAATGCTTCGATTTCCTGCCCGACCCCGCGGAGCTGCAAACGGAGCTCTCCCTGGAAACGGCCTGGCTCATCGAAAAAATGATGGTCAAAGACCGCAACCTGAGAACCGCCGACTGGAAGGAAGTGCTGGCCGACATTCAGACGGTGATCGCCGGCAACCTCCCCACCCTGTTGCCCCCCGCCGGCCGCAGCACCGTCCAACGCGGACCGCGTCGGGAAGCGGCGCCGCCCAAAAAGAAAAAGACTTCCGAGGCCGTTGTCTTAACCGAGGATGCGGCGCCGCGGCAAAAGATTGTCCTGTCGAAGAAGGACATGAAGACCTACCTCTCGACCTCTGCCGAGCGCCAGAACAAACCGGACATGGCCGGCGCCCTGACCACCCTGGCCGTCCTCTCGGTTTGCGTCGTGGTCTCTCTGTTCGGGTTTCGTTGCGCGCTTTCCCCCACCCTGGAAACGCCGAACGCCCGGCATACCATCGAAGAACAAGACCTGCCTCCCCGCGCCCATGTGGTCAGCCCGGAACCGGTGACGATCAAGCCGTCGCCCGCCAGACCGTCGGCAGAGGCCAAGACGCCATCGGCCGCTCCGAATCAGGCGCTGCCCTCCTGGGACCATCCCGATTTCCAGCGCGCCGCCCGGGATTTCAACCAAGCCCTGGCCTTGTACAAACAATTTCAAACCGACCGAAAAGACCCCTCCCTGCTGCAACAGGCCGAAAAACTCAGCCGCCAGGCCCAGAAAACCTTTGAAAGCCTCAAAAACCGCGCCCCGGCGGACGTACCCATCGAGCAAACGATTCAGCAGTGCTACCACCTGATCGCCGATTGCCGCCATTCCACCCTGTTGATCCCCGGACAAGCGACATCGCCCAAACCCCAGGGGGCGTTATCCGCTCCGTCGGCTGCTACGGCCCAAGGCGTCAGCAACATCGTGCTGGCCTTGAATTGGGAAGCCCCCGTGCAGGGCAACAGTTACAACCTAAAGGACCTGCAAACCCTGCTTTCCGACTGGGGTTCGCCCGGCGTGCAACTGGCCGCCGACCCTTCGCTTATCCTGTTCGCCCACATCTCTTTCCTGATGCCCGCCCCGGAAGCGGCCCGTCTGGCCGGCCTCAAGCTGTCGCCGCGCCGCCCCGTGGCCTGTGCCGGCTTCCCTCGCGACAGCTTCTTTTACTACACCCTCCGCGGCGACTTCGGCGAGGGCTTCCGGGAACTCCTGCTCGTCGCCGACAAAGCCGACCAAGTCGTGGCCATTCAACTCGTCAACGACAATCCCGGCGTTTCGCTCTGGCTCGACGCCCAGTTCTTTACCGATCAATGGAAGACCTACGAATTCATCCAAGGCAAGATCAAGTCCAACATCGAGTGGAAAATCGCGCACCGCGTGACCCCGCTCAACCACATGATCCGCATCGACAGCGAACTCGTCCAGAACGACCCCAACGGATATTTCGGCCTCGGCGATTCCAAATCGCGCACCTCGCTCCTGCTGCCCGAACAAATGGTCAGCCTGCTTCTTCACAACCTCCAGAAAAACGGCCCGAAGTGAAGAGCAGGGATTTTTTAACCACGAATGCACACGAATAAACACGAATCGAATCGTTTCTGATTCGTTTTTCGATTTGGAGCTGGCGTGCGCCCCACGCCGGGTTTAGGAAACACAAGCGGCTGCTTTCTAAAGACGGTCACGACGGAGCGTGACCCTCCAAATGGAGGGTTGAGCTCCGTCGTGACCGTCTTTGACGACTCGTGCGACCTTGGAATTCTTTGATTACGGTCCTGCCGCGCGAACCACGCGGAAGCCGTTGTAGCGGTTGATGTAAAACTGGGGATAGCAGGAGAAACGGTCTGCGACCCGGCAGCCGTCCGCCCGACCGTCGTCCCAACTGCCGCCGCGCAGGACTCGCGCGACGCCGGAAGCCGGGCCGCGCGGATCGGTGGAGGGCGATGTACTGTAGTAGTCGTATTCTTCCCAGTCGAAGCACCACTCCCACACGTTGCCGGCCACATCGTACAAGCCATAACCGTTGGCCGAGAAGGAGCCCACCGGGCTGGTATAGGCCGGAAGGCCATTGGTAAACAGGGGATTCCAACCCTCGGTCAGGCTCGTGTCGTAGGGAGGATCGTTGCTGACCGCGAAATAATTGGCCCAATCATGGCGGATTTCGTCGGGGCTGTTCCAGGGAAACCGGCGCCCGATCGATCCGCCGCGCGCCGCCTTTTCCCATTCCGCTTCCGTAGGCAGTCGGTAGCCGTTGGCGGACCAGTTGCAGGCCGGCACGTACTGCCCGGTTCGGTACACGGAGCCGCTTACCGAGTAGCAGGGCGTTAAACCTTCGTTCTCGCTTCTGGCGTTGCACCACTGCACGGCGCTGAACCAGTTCACGCCATGCACCGGATGATTTGTCGCCTTGGCCAGACCGGCGTTGGTGATCGCATAACCGTTGGTCTCGGACCAGGCGTAGATCTCGTCCCATTCCGCTTTGGTTGTTTCAAACGCGCCGATATAAAAGGCGCTGACCGTCACCGGATGCACCGGACGCTCGTCGTTCCCGCCGTCGCCGAGGGCATCGCCCATTTGAAAGAGGCCGGCCGGAACGAAGACCAGCCCCGTCGGCGTAGCCGGATCGAAGGCCTGCAAGCGCGACACGCCGTCGGTTACCGGCGCTTGAACGAGGGGCTGCCAGCTATCGGCGCCTCCAAGGGAGGTGGCGGCTTCCACCGCGCAGGTTCCCGCCGCCACGACATTGGACCAACTCATCCAGCCGTCCGGCCCCACCGACGTCAACACCGTGTTCGATGCGCTGCTGATCCGATAAAACCGGGTCTCCTCCGCCTGCGCAACGACCGCGGCCATACATGCAACTACAGCGATCGTCCATCTTCGTTTGATCATCGGCCTTCTCCTTGCTATTGGGGCGCTCCTGTTTAGACTGTTAAAAAAGCTATCAAAGTGCGGTGCGAATAACAAATCCGTCTTCGACTAAACAAAGGAATTTATAGCGAAAACCGGGGCGAGGTCGCCCCCGACTCCAGATTACAAAAAGAGATTATGCTTGGAAGGCGGGCCGGGTATTCTTATCCAGCATGTAATACAGGCGGCCTTCGTTGGACGTGAATAACGTGAACCCGCATTTGATCATGATTCGCTCCGAGGCTTTATTGGCGCGGTGACAGGAAGCGAAAATCTTTTTCAAATTCAACCTTTCGGCGGCGTATTGGATCAGCAGCAAAACCGCTTCGGTCGCATAGCCCTTCCCCCAATAGGCGCGGCGCAAGAACCACCCCATATCGCCGAACCCGCGCTCGTTCCGGGTGATGCCGACATCGCCAATCATTTCGTCGCTGCCTTTCAGCACGACGGCCATGAAGTATTTCCGGCGTTCGCCGTCGGCCTGCTGGGCCACGCTCTCCACCAGACCGGCAAGGGCTTCTTCTTTCGATTGAACCGGCTTATCGGCGAACTTCATCACTTCGGGATCGGTCTGCCATTCGCAGTAAGGCCTGCAATCGGCCATGGTGTGCTCGCGAAGATAGACGCGGAAAGGGTTGAGACACTCGGTTCGGCAGAGACCCGCCGCGGGGCGGACCGGACGCCTTACCCTCCCCCCAAGCATCCCCAGGCAGGGCGAAGCCTCCGACTGAACCGCTGCTTCAGGCGCGAGCAAAGCCGCGTCCCTGCCGTGCCGATATTCCATCAATGCAAGACTTCTCATTTACTCCAATTCGATTCGATAGATATAGGGTCCGCTCAACGTGGCCGTGGCATCCGTATAGGTATTCATCGGCGGGGTGGCCGGGATGCCCGAGCTCTTGATCGTCGGGAATCCCTCCAACAAATTCTGCGTGCGCCACAAACGATAGGTGCGGTTGGAGGCGCTGTTCCACTGCACGACCACCTTGCCGGCGGCGGCCGTGGGGCCCGGCTCATCGACGGCCAGATAATCGTTTGGATTAAAGGGATTGGTGCCGGCCATGATTTCCTTCCAGTCGCTCATTTGATCGGCATCGCTGTCGAGCGCGACGGGACTGAAACTGATCCGGTCGAGCCAGACGGAATCCAAGCCGAGCGATTGCGACGCGTCCTTGACGTAGACCCAGCGGGCCGTGTGCATGCCCGAGCCTTCGATGGAGAGCATCTGCTGCCGCCACGGCATTTCGCCGGAAAACGCGCTGCCCTGTGCGACGCCGTCGATATACAGGGTCATCCGATCCGCCTGCGGCTCGGTCGAACTGCTCGCCCACCAGACCAGCGCGCCCGCGCCGGTGAAGGTCGTCTGCACCCAGTTGGATTGGCTGTCCGACAGGCGGAAGCTCAGGCCCGCGCCGTCGTCAATGGCATAGCCCGTCTGTCCGATCCAATTCGTGCTGCCGCCGGTCGCCCAAGCCAGGGAAGAAGTATAGTTGAGCGCCGCGGCCAGCGGGATGACGGAGCCCACGTGCAGCACCACCTCCACGTTTTGCGGCGAATGGGCGCCGTTGGCGGTCACGGCAATGAGCCCGGTGTGCGATCCGGCCGGCAGGCCGGAGGGATCGGCGTACACCGTGATCCACTGCCGGTATTCGTCGTCATAAGCGGTCCCGTTGGTCGGGTCGACTTGCAGCCAGGAAACCTGCGGCGTGTTGGTAAAGCACAATTCCGCAATGCCCGGATTGTAAACGCCATAAACGGCCGGTTGCGCGGGATAACCCTCGATGACCTGCATGCGCAATGCGTTGGTGGTCAGTTCCAGCCAGGCGTCATAGACATAGGCCCAAACGGTGATGACGGACGGGCTGTTCGCGGCATTGGCGGTTACGGTGATCAGCCCCGTGTGAACGCCCATGGGCAAGCCGCCGGCATCGATGTTCACTGTGACGGTGTGGTATTCGCCGGTGCTGGTTCCGCCGGAAACGTCGGTGGAAAGCCAGCTCACGTTGGTCCCGATGGCGAAATTCAAATTCGACACGCCCGAGTTTCCAACCTGGAAGGTCCATTCGGAGGCGGGATCGCCTTTGTTCATGGCCACCATAAATGAGTTTGCGGACACGTAAAGCCACGGCGCCGTGACGGGCGTAAACGCCACTTCATCCACCCAGCCGGCGTCCTGGCCGTAGGTGTCCATGTAATCTTTGATGTAGCTCCACCGGCAGGTATGCACGCCGGCAGCCAGCGATTGCTGCTGCTGGTTCCAGTCCACCTCGCCGGACACATAATTCATACTCGCGCCATCGACATACAACCGCAAGTAATCGTAACCAGATTCGCTGGAGACCTTCCACCACCACGACAGATTTCCCGGACCCGCGATGGCCGTTTCAAACCAGGTACTTTGACTGTGGGCGATCGGCCCGCTTTGCGCCGCGGAAACGCCGTCGTGGGTAATCGCCGTCTGCCCGAACCAATTGGTCGCGCCGCCGGTAGCCCAGACCATTTGCGTGGCGTTAAGGGCTTCGTCCAGGGGGCGCTCTTCGAGAATCGACAACCGGACCGCGACGCTTCGCGGCGCATTGGTGGCCGTTCCGCTGACCGCGATGTCGCTGTTGTAAACGCCATGCGTCAGCGACGTGCTGGCGAGTTCCACGATCATGTATTGATACGAAGCCCCCGCGACGGCCAGACCCGTGGACGGAGTCACCGACAGCCACGCCGCTCCCGGCGTGTTCGTGAAAAACAACGGTCCCACGCCGGTGTTCCGGATTCCGAAGCTCTGCTGGGCGGCGGCCCGGCCCTGGATGACGCTGACGTTGATCGATGTGGCATTCAACTGGAGGTTGGCCCCCGCCACGGTTATGACGCTGGTCACGGCGAGCGGCGCATTGAATGCATTGCCGGCGACAGTGATCACGCCCGTGTACGCGCCGGCCGTGAGCGCATCCGTGTCGTAGGACACGGCGATCGCGTCGGCCTCGCCCGTACTGCTGCCCGAGGACGGTTCCACGCCCAGCCAGATGGCGTTGTCCGAAATCGTATAATCCAAACTGGCCAGGCCCGTGTTTCGAACCGTAAAGGTCTGATTGCTTCCGGCCCGGCCAAGCTGGATCGCTTGCGCGGGCAGTTTATTCGTGCTGAGCGCCAGGACGGGGCCGCCCTGATAGGCCACGCTCACCTCGTCCACCCAGCCGGCATCCATGCCGCGGGTGCCGGAGGAATTCTTGGCGTACTCCCAGCGGCAAGTGTGCGCGCCCAGCGGCAAGACCTTGGAGACCGTGGTCCAGTCCGTCTCTCCGGAAATTCTTTCGGGCTGCAAAACGCCGTCCACGTAAAACCGCAGAAAGTCATAGTTGGTCTCGGAGGAAACCTTCCACCACCACGCCAGCGAGGCGGGGCCGTCGATGGCGGTCTCCATCCAGGCCGACTGGTTGTTCGCCAACAGCCCGTTTTGCGCGGCGTCCACACCGTCATGGCTGATCAGGTTTTCCCCAAACCAGTTGGTGGAGCCGCCGGTGGTCCAGACCAGTTGTGTGGCATCGACGGCCGCGCCGATGTCGATCGGCGTATACACCAGCATCAGGTTGGTCACGTACTGCGGGCTGTAAAACGGATCGTTGGCGGCGACCGCCAAAAAGCCGGTGTGAATGCCCGACGATAGATTGGTGGTTTGATACGAAACGTCCACCGTCAGCCAGCCGTCCTCGCTGGCCAGTTGCCCCGTCGCCGGCAAAGCGGAAAGCCAGCCGGTCAGCGATTGATTGGTATAGTACAGCGTGCCCAGGCTGGAATTGCAAATCCGGAAGCTTTGCGCCGCGGCCAAGCCGCCCTGCGGGATCATTCGCCACAGGTGGTTGGTCGTCAGCGCCAGCCGCGGCGTGCCAACGGAGAGGTATATGATCGTCTCGAGCGGCGCATTGGTGGCGTTGGCGCTGAAGCTGACCCGGCCGGTATAAGAACCCGGCGGCAGAGCGGCGTTGTCGAACTGCACCGTCACGTAATCCGTTTCGCCCGAACTGGTCCCTTCAGAGGGTATCACGTTCAGCCAGGGCGTACTGCTGGACGCCTGATATTTCAGCAAATGCCCCTGGCTGTTCCAGACCTGCACGGTCCGGGCGTTGGCGTCCGTGCCCTGCAGCACGGCGGCCGATATCGAAGACGGAGACCTCGCCAGCAGCGGCTGCCGGTAGACCCGCAACGTCACGAGGACATAACGGGGACTGTTGTTGGCGTCGCCGGTGATGGTGAGATAGGCGGTGTACGTTCCCACCGGGAAACCGGCGGTGCGGTAAACGACCGACACCAGCCCGGTTTCCCCCAATGCCACCAGGCCGGTGGGCGAAACAAGGTCGATCCACGAAACGTTGTCCGCGGCCTGATAAGACAGAACGCCCGCGCCCGTGTTATAAACTTTCAGGACATCGGTGGGCGCGTCTTCGCCTTCGGAGCCGTTGCGGCTGATGGAGGACGGGCTGTAGCCGATGGTGCGCGTAGGGTTGTACTGCACCTGGTCCACCCACGCGGCATCCAGGCCGCCCGTGCCGGAAGAGTATTTATTGTACGTCCACCTCAAGGTGTTCATACCGGACGACAACGTTTGCGTGCTCTGCAGCCAGTCCACCTCGCCCGAAAGCCGCTTGGTCCAGGAGCCGTTGATGTAGAAATAGAGATAATCGCCGTTCGTTTCGGAAGAACTCTTCCACCACCAACTGACCGACCCGGGGCCGCGGATCGTCGTTTCGAACCAAGTGCTTTGGCTGTGCCCGATCGGACCGCTTTGCAGCGAAGCCTCTCCGTCGTGCGAGAGGTTGGTTTGGTAAAACCACGGGAGATTTCCGCCGGTGCTCCAGGCAAAATCCGCCGTGTCCGCATTCACCGCCGCGCCCACCGAGGTCGTCGGCGCGGACTGGGTCACGAACACCGCCTCCAGCGTCATCGCGTTCGTGAGTTGAACGGTCAGATTCGAATAATAATAGGAGGACGCCCCATTCAGGAGATAATGAGAAAATCGCCAGCCCGCCTGCGGCTGGGCGTTGATTTGCAGATTCGTCCGAGCCAGATACCAGCCGTCGGAAACATTCACCGCGCCCGACCCCGTGATTTGACGGGAAACGTAGTAATTGGTGTCGAACAGCCATTGAATGGACGTCGTATTGGTCAAGGCAAAGGTCATGGAATTCGTCGTGCCGCTCGCCGGCGCCGAACCCGTGGCCGTCCAGCCGCGGCAGACCCATTGCGTGGTTCCGACCGTCGTCACCGAGGCCACGGACTGCGTCAGCATCGTGCCGGAAGAATAATATAGATTGGTCGCCGCCTGGAGCACGCAGGAAGCGAGGGTCAAGCGATCCTGCTGAGCCAGCAGCACGTTGTCGATGCGCCACCAACTCGCCCCGCCCCAACCCTGGCCCTGATACATTTGGAAGCGAACTCGCACGGAGCCGCCGGTAGCCGGTAAGAAGGAATGCAGCGGCAGGTTTTCCAGCAGCAGACCGTCGCTGGCGCCGGGGGCATAATACTTCACCTGCTGCCAGGCGCCGGAATTCACGGAAGCATGAACGTACCCCTGCATGATGTAACCGGAATTATTGTCCAAGCGGTAGTCATGATGGAACGACAGCGTGGCCCCGTGGCCCGCTCCAACCAAGATTCCGTCCAACAAAGTCAGGCTGCGGTATTCGGCAAATGCCCAGTGGCTGAACAACGCCGCCGAATAATTGGTCGACGCATAAGCCGTGCTGGAAATGCCCCAGGTGCCGTTGGTATACGTGGCATTCCAATCCCATGCATTCGTGCCGGAATCAAAATCTTCGGAGAAAAGCCTGTTCTGAACCTGTGCGACGGCGCTCTGCACGCTCACGCCCGTCGGAAGATTCGGCTGCAAGGCGGCGCCGGTGTCCGTTCGTTGGGCCACAACATCGGCGGCACTGAACGAAAAAGCATAAGTCCCTCTCTCCGGCACGGCAGGCGCCACGTCGAGCGCCAGGAAATAATAGCGGTCGCCCCAGGGCTCCAAGCGTTGATGGATGCCCAGCGTGAGCCTTCCGTTATCGTTCGTAAAAACGCCTCTCGAGAGCCGGAGATCGCCGTCGTTGATCACGCCGTCCTTGTTCGAATCCTCGATCAGGGCCAGGCCCGACACCGCATTCGTTTCGTTGACCGACCCCTGGGCCAGCCAGGTAATGTTGGAAAGCTGAACCGCCATCGTGCCCCAGTTGCGGGCGCGCAATCGGGCCAGCGGCACGCCGCGCTCGCCGGGCCAGACTCCGGGCCGATCGGCGGCCAGCCTTTCGGCATATAGTTCGAAGCCGGCCTGCTCCGGTTCGTTATAGGTAAAGAGTTGGGATTTTGAGTTCGGATCGCTCGCGCCGCCTTCCCACCAGCCCGCATGCGTCGAATCGAACGCCCACATCTCGTTGCCGTGGCAGCACCAGCCGCCGCCGCCCGCCTGCTTCAGGATCGTCACGGCGCCGTCATACGAGGCATACGCCGGTCCGCCGCCTGTGAAGAATCCTTTGTTGGTTGTGGCAAAATCCATGTATTGCAGGCCGTGGCCGGAAATTCGGGTCCACGAATCGCCGGCATTGTCGCTGCGAAACACGCCGGAGGTTCCATTGATGCTTGCCGAAATAAAAGCGGTGTCGCCGACCATCGGCGCATCGGCGGGGCCATACCCCGAATTAACGACGATATTGGACTGCACCCGCGTCCAGGTTCCATCGGTCGCACGCAAGAGCACCGCCCCTCCCGACGAACCGTAAGGGGTGCAGAAGCCGATGGCATGCCCGTTTTCGCCGGCATTCATTGCCGAGAAGTGTCCCGGATCGCTGTCCGCCGCGCTGTTCCACGCCAGGCCCCAACTGACGCCGGCGTCATACGTTTCCCAAATAGCCGCATAGGTATCGCCGCTGTAACCCTGGACTCCGCCTCCGATGTGGCCCGCCGCGACCCAGTGCGCAGAAGAGAATTTGTCCATGCGGTTGATCGTAATGCCGTAGCAGTTAGGCGGCTTGGGCAAGTCGGCGCGCACCCAATTGAGTCCGCCGTTAATGGTGCTGAAGAAGCAGTAGCCGCTGTCGCCGAATGGAAGTTCGTTGGCAACGCCGAATACGACGCCCGACATGGCATTCGCGAAAAAAATCGTCCGATCGCGGCTGGGGCGCGGATAAACCTCGACGAGTTCCCAATTCATAATGCAAGTCCAGTCGGACCCGCGGTTCATGGTCCGATATAGTTCGACCCGTTCCGGACTGATGCCCGTAATACGATGCGCTACAAAAATATCCTGATCGCTCGCGAAAGTCGGCGTCCACTGATCGTAGCCGGGCTGCCCCCAGTTCGTGTGATAGCCCGACACTTCGCGCCAGTGCCAGTCGAGCGCGAAGTCGGCGCCGGTTACGCTGGAGCCCGTGACGGACACGGGAACTACGCGGGAAGCGTGTGTGAAAACATCGTAGCCGGAGGCTTCCTCCAGGACCAGCTTCACCGATCCCGTGGGCGCCGACGCAAACGAAAACGTGCCCGACGAACTCAGCGGAGAGGACAAGGTCGTGCCCATGATGCGCACGTTATAGCCCGAAAATCCGAGTTCGCCGGCTCCCAACGTCCAGCCGAATTCCGAGGTATTTGACGCGGAAACCGTTGCCAGCATGCCATTTACATCGGCGCCCGGCGAAAGCCGGCAGGTCATCAAGAGGAGAACAACGAAAATCAAACATCGTGAATAACGAGACAAAGCGCCGCCCGCCAAAAGTTTAAATGCCATAATTTTCTCCTGCCGGTGATATTGAAATGATGATACCCCTCGATAAAATGGAGGTTAATCTTTTCTCACCGTCTTTCTTGGCTTGGAAAACCCAACCCGATCCGCAAAGATGCCCGCGTGAATAACGAACCAACAAAACCATTTAAGTCGAACCGGCCTCCTTACAACCGGGACAGACGGCCGTTTAACGGAAGAAATTCCCCTGCGCCCAGCCCCCGGCAACCCGCCAGGGCGCCCCGGCCGGTCGAACCCAAAATCGTATTGCCCGCCGGACACAGCAAGATTGTGCTCACCTGCCCCAAGGGGATTGCGCCTTATTTGAAGGACGAAGTCGCCGCCCTGGGCTTTCCCGTGATTGGAACCGCCGAGGCCACGGTGGACACTCATGGAACGTTCGACGACACCATGAAGTTGAACCTGCATCTGCGCACCGCCCATCGCGTGCTCTTCCTCTTGCACGAATTCGACACCAATCATCCCGACACGCTCTATCGCGAAATCGTCGACGTGCCCTGGGAGAACTATCTGAAAGCCGACGGCTACTTCTCCGTCCATTCCGCCGTCAGCACCGACGCCCTTAGGGACCCGCGCTTTGGCACGCTCCGCTGCAAGGACGCCATCGTCGACCGCATCCGCAACAAATGCGGACGCCGGCCCGATTCCGGCTCGGAACCCCTCGGAGCCGCCGTCTTCCTGCATTGGCAGGACAACCATGCGTCCGTCTATCTCGACACCTCCGGCGAACCGCTGTCTCGCCGGGGCTACCGCAAAAATCCGTTCAAGGCCCCCATGCAGGAAACGCTGGCAGCCGCCGCGATTCTCGCCACGACCTGGAACAAGAAAGAAATCTTCATCAATCCCATGTGCGGCAGCGGCACCTTGGCCATCGAAGCGGCACTCATGGCCCTGCGCCGCGCCCCCGGCCTCTCGCGGGACAACTTTGGATTCATGCACTTGAAGATCTTCAACAAGGCCCGCTGGAACACCCTGACCAAAGAAGCCTGGCGCGATACCGGCAGCACGCTCGACACCAAAATCGTCGCCACCGACATCGACCCCGAAGCCATCGTCGCCGCCAAGAAAAATGCCCGCGACGCCGGCGTAGAAAATTCCATCGTGTTTGAAGTCTGCGACTTCCGCCAGACCCCGGTCCCCCACGGCGGCCCCGGCGTCGTCTTTTTCAACCCCGAATACGGCGAGCGCCTGGGCTTGGAAGCGGAACTGGAGCCCATCTACACGGCCATCGGCGACTTCCTGAAAAAAACCTGCATCGGCTACCGCGGCTACGTCTTCACCGGCAACCTGGCCCTGGCCAAGAAAATCGGTCTGAAATCCAGCCGCCGAATCCAATTCTTCAACAGCAACCTCGAATGCCGCCTGCTGGAATTCGAACTGTACGAAGGCACCCAGCAACAGCAACGCGGCCTCTCGCCTTGGGATCAGGAAGGGCCCTAACGAAGACCGAGGCGAGGACGCCTGTCTTTTCTGCAATGAATCAGAATCCCTTGCCGCGGTGCACTACCGCGGTGCGCTTTCTACCCCTGGAAGATTGGCCCCACGGATGGCAAAGCGGTCCCACGGATCATCAAGTCCTGAAGGTGGCCCGGCTTCTCCCTGCCCGCAACGCTTCGCGTAGCGATGCGCAGGCGGGCGAAGACGGGCTCTTCGGCTTTCTGAGACAGCGATGAAAGGATGACCTTCTGAATACTCTTCTAATCCCGGTCGCAAATTGCGCCACGTTTTTGCTACTTGTCCGAGGGGCAAAACGAAAACATCAGGATTGCGTAGTCGGCGGCTTTATGTAAACGAAAGACCGGGACGAGGGCGTCCCGGCTCCAGAAGAGGGGGCCAGCAGGCAGCTTCTAAAGAACTTTCAAGCCGATATGCGAGGCCATCAGATCGAAGTCGCGATCGTTATGGATCAGATGATGGCCGTTTTCCGCGCAGAAGGTTCCGATCAAGACGTCGATGGTTTTGCGGATCGTGACGCCCTTGGTTCTCAGGCGGCGGTAGTTGGAGGCGGACTTGGCGGCTATTTGAAAGCCCACCATTTCAAATTGCGGCAACGAAAGAAGCAGTTTGGAGATGCGATCTTGCTGTTCTGCGTGATATAGGCCCTGCATCACTTCGCAGTAGATGAGGTCGCCGATCCCAATCAAATCTTGCTCCAGCGCCTGATCGACTTTCTGTGCGACTTCGGAATTTGCATTCTGGAAGAATTCGATCCAGGCCGACGTATCGACGATGACCATAAGGCCTAATCCTTCCTCATCTCATCCAGCTTGCCGCGCCACTGGATTTGCCCCCGCAGCTTGCGCAGTTCCTTCTGGCTGTTCACCTGGATCAACACCCTCAACCCCGCTTCAATGGCCGATTTCTTCGTTCGATAGCCCCCGGAATGAACCGCCCGGTTCATTAGCTCGTCATCAATGACCACATTGGTTCGCATGGTTCGCCTCATTTTTATGTGTATACACCATACACATGCATGCCCGCCAAATCAAGCCGCGTCGAAACCAGCAATTGCAATTATGACATTCCTCACCAGGTGGACCGCGTTCTCCCTGCCCGCAACGCTTCGCGTAGCGATGCGCAGGCGGGCGAACGCGGTTTGACGTGAAAAAGAGCCCGTCTTCGGAGAAGCCGGGCCACCTTTTGGTTCATAATTACAATTGCCGCGTCGAAACTTGACCCGACCGCCGTCAGCGACGCATCCGACGGGGGACTTGCGGTATATCCGGCGATTTGCCGGCGTCTTGAATCAACTTGCCGACATTTTCGATGAAGAGGTTTAGTTGCTTCTGCAGCAACAGCAACAGGGCTTGATCGTGCAGGTAATAAATTTCCGCGCCGATGCTGACCACGACCGCCAGAAAAGTTCCCCGCAGTGCGTTCGATTCCATCCGGGTGAAGGCATAGAAAATAACGTAGCAGGGCACCAGCGCGCACAGAATGGCCTGCAGATAGGAATCTTCGGCGGCAAACATGAGGACAATCAAGTAAATCAGGCCGTACACGCTCCAACTGATTTTCTGGTATAACCCGAGATAGTGGGAGTTCTGCTGCACGTAATATTGCGCCCCCACAAGCAATCCCGCCAAAACGACGAACAAAAGCCAGCCCAACCATCGAGCCTGCCCTTTGGCTTTCCCGCGAACTTTGTGCACATCGTTGATGGTTGAGGAAGGCCCATTGTCCCGGCTCGACGACGGCAGCACCGAAGCCAGCGGCAGCTCGCTCGTTGCGCCGATGGCGTCCCCCGCCGCCGTTTTACGCACTTTCAACTTCATGCCGTGTTCCACGTTCGGCAATTCGAGACGATGGGAACAGGCCGCACAAGCCAACGTTTCAGCGGCCGTGAATTCAGATACCGTGCAAGGCCGCCCGCAATTCGGACAGGTTATGGTAATATCAGCCACGTTAAATTTCCTTTTCGTTTAGGGGGCAGGAGAAAGCGACTCTACCGGCGCGATTTCCTCCGCCGGCTCGTCCTCATCCGGAGCCTTTCGCTCCTTTTCTTCGACCTGCCGAACCCGCAACATGGTTTTATGCCCGGTCAATAGATTCTGCACCTCTACGTCCCGGATCATCCAGACCTTATTGATTTTTTTAAAGCTTTTGACTTCCAGTTTTTTAAGCTCTTGATTCTGAAGATTGTACGCCACAGCCTGCAACAGCATGGACACTTGGGGATCGATCCAGATGCGGACGCCCGCATAGGTGTTGGTATCCGGCGTGGGGGACGGGATGTCGACGATATAGCACTCGCGGCCCTTGACTTCTTCGACGCCGATCGTGCGGCCGTAGGGCCACCACAGATAGGAAAGGCTCAGGTCGATCCAACTGATGTCGGACTCCTGGATTCGTTCGTAGAGATTGGGCAACGGACGGCCTTTCAGGGGGTCGCCGCTGAAGTACAAGTATTCGGCTTCGTTGCCGGGATGCCAGAGCACCGTCAAGGATTCCAAGCTCGCGCCGAAGGCATCGCGCAAGGTATATCGGGCCATCGACGGTTCGGCATGCCAGTCCAGAAACATCTCGGTATTCAGAATCTTTTCGACGTCGCCCGAACGCGTCTTGGATTGCAGCTGGCCCTGCACGCGCAACGGCACGGCCGGCAGCGTGGCGGCCACGCGATCCAACAATTCCTGCGCCGGGGGAAGATTCTCGCGGTCCAATTCCACCGCCTGCAACACACGGCCCGTGAATGTCAGCAACACGACCAACCCCATCGCCAACCTGCTTCGAAAATGACCCATAAATTTATGTTCCGCCTTTTCTCGCCTTGCCTTTTTTCACACGGCTTCCATTGCGCGAACTTGCTTCGACAAACTTGATCACGTCATCCAGCGACTGCACAAACTTGAACTTGATTTTCCGCTGCACTTCGAGCGGAATTTCTTCGAGATTCAATCGATTGCGTTCCGGCAAAAGCACCTGTTTGATGCCCGCACGGCTGGCGGCCAGCACCTTTTCCTTGATGCCGCCGACCGGCATGACCTTGCCGCGCAGGGTGATTTCGCCTGTCATCGCCAAGTCCGCCGGGACCGGCTTTTGTTTGATCATGGAATACAGGGCCATCACCATCGCCACGCCCGCCGAAGGCCCGTCCTTGGGAATAGAGCCCGCCGGCACATGGACATGGATGTCGGTTTTGTCCATAAGCCGAACCGGCAGCTTCCACTTGGCCGCATTGGCTTCGATGTAGCTGAGCGCCGCGCGCGCCGATTCCTTCATCACGTCCCCGAGCGAGCCGGTCAAAATCAAATCGCCCTTGCCCGGCATTTGCGTGGCCTCGATAAACAGGATATCCCCGCCCGCCGGCGTCCAGGCCAGCCCGGTAACCACCCCGGCCTCGGCCGTTTCCTCCGCCACCTCCGACTCGAACGTCCGGGGTCCCAGCATGCGGTGCAGGTCCGAGGGTTTGATCGTATGCTTGCCGTTCTTGCCTTCAGCCACATTCCGCGCCACTTTGCGGCAGAGATTGGCAATTTCGCGTTCCAGATTCCGCACGCCCGCCTCCCGGGTGTAGTCGGAAATGAGGTGAGAGAGCGTGCCCGGCGCCAGGCTGAAGAGGCGCCGCGTCAGGCCGTGCGCCTTGATTTGCCGCGGCAGCAGGTACTTCTTCGCAATCTGGATTTTTTCGGTCTGCGTATAACCCGGCAGTTCCAGCACCTCCATGCGGTCGCGCAGGGCCGGCGGAATGGGGTCCAGCATATTGGCCGTGGTGATGAAAATCACCCGCGACAAATCGAAAGCCACATTCAGGTAGTGATCCGAAAAGGTGCTGTTCTGTTCGGGGTCGAGCACTTCCAGCAGGGCGGACGACGGGTCGCCGCGAAAATCCATGCCCAGCTTGTCGATCTCGTCGAGCATGAAGACGGGATTGCGGGTTCCGGCCTTGCGGAGCCCTTGAATGACGCGGCCGGGCAAGGCTCCGATGTAGGTGCGCCGATGCCCGCGGATCTCGGCTTCGTCCCGCACGCCGCCCAGCGAGATGCGCACAAATTTGCGGCCCAAGGCATGCGCGATCGACTGGCCCAGCGAGGTTTTACCCACGCCCGGAGGGCCCACGAAGCAAAGGATGGGGCCCTTCATGTCCGGCTTCAGCTTCAAGACCGACAGATATTCCAGGATGCGATCCTTGATCTTCTTTAAATCGTAATGGTCCCGATCCAGGACATCCCGCGCCTTGGGAATGTCGAGCATGTCCTCGGTGGCGATCGACCACGGCAGCTCGGTCATCCATTCGAGATAGGTCCGGACCACGGCGTATTCCGGCGAGGCGGTCGGCATCGTGGCCAGGCGGTCTTTTTCCTTGCGGGCCGCCTCCTCGACGTCCTTGGGCATCTTGGCTTTGACGATCTTTTCCTCCATCTCGCGCAGATCCATCTGCTGCTGATCGTCTTCGCCCAGCTCCTTCTTGATCGTCTTCAACTGCTCGCGCAGAAAAAAGTCCCGCTGGCTTTTGGTGAACGTTTCGCTGACTTTGTGCTGAATTTCCGTGCCAAGCCGAAGGACTTCCAATTCGCGGTTAAGCAGGGTGGTAAGCTTCGTCAGCCGCGATTTGGGCCGGTAATCTTCCAGCAAAGCCTGGCGATCCTCCAGCGACATGTTCAGGTGCGCAGCAATGAGATCCGTCATTTTCCCGGAGTCTTCGATGTTGAACAGCGCGATCTTGAGCTCCTCGGGCAGCGCGGGCGAGAGCGTGATGATCTCCTGGAACCGCTGGGAGGCGTTGCGGGTCAAAGCCGAGAGCTCGATCGACGGCTCGTTTTCGTCCTTTAAAACCGCATAACGGGCCGCCAGGTACTGATCGGTGTTTTCTTTGCGGGCGATTTTGCACCGGTCCAGGCCCTGCACCAGAATGCGGACCGTGTCGTCGGGAAACTTCAGCATCTTGATCAGCCGGGCAAGGCAGCCGTACTCGAACAGGTCTTTGATATCCACGGCATCGTCCGCTTCCATCCGGTTGCGTTGCAGCACCGCGATCAGGAACCGGCTTCCGGAGGCGACGTCGTCGATCAGCTTCATGGAACGCGTCGTCGACACGATCAGCGGCGCCACCATGCCGGGAAACAGCACGACGTCGCTCAAGGGCAGCACCGGCAGGATCGTCGGCAGGGCATGCTCCTGCTGCCCGCCGTTGTCTTTCGGCGCATCCGGATTTTCCACGATGATCTTTTCTTCAACCATGAAATCAATTTTCCATTATAACGGTTATTTTCGTCGCCCCGCAGGATCGCGCGCGCGGCAGCAAGATGCGAAGAATACCGCCATCGAACTGCGCCATGGACCGGTCGCCGTCGATGGGAAACGGCACCCCGACCACCCGCCGGAAGGGCCCGTATTCCAACTCCATTTGGATGAACTTGTATCCGGCCGTACTTTCCCCGCCGTAGGGATCCCTGCGAACCCCTTCCACAATTAACGCATCGCCCTCTATTCGGATCCGAATACTGTCCTTGGCGACTCCCGCCAGTTCCATTTTCACGATAACGTCGTCCCCGCTCACGCACACATCGGTGTTGGGAGACCACGAACCCGCGCCATGATGCTCCGACAAATGATCCGACAAGCCAAACAGCTTGCGCTGTATCTGGCCCCACTGCGCCGACAAACTCCGTGTCATAGGTCTACACTCCGTATCCCGCGCCGAGTTTCAAATACCTTTTATTTCTTACGCTCATCCCCGCCTGAATACAAGCCAACACTCGTGTTTTGCCTGCGTCGGGGTGCATCCTGACTGCCGCAGAAAACACGTATCTGGGGATAAACTGGCCAGTGACGGCTGGAGGCGGGGCCACATGGCCCCGCTGCAGGGGCGAGGTCGCCTGTCTTTTATACACAAATTCTGCCAGGCATCAGAATTCCTTATTTGCGGGGCTGCTTTTAACTCTGGAAGAGTGGCCCCACGGATGGCAAAGCGGTCCCACGGATAAAAGAGTATCCAGAAGAGTCATCCTTTCATGGCGGCCTCAGAAAGCCGAAGAGCCCGTCTTCGCCCGCCTGCGCATCGCTACGCGAAGCGTTGCGGGCAGGGAGAAGCCGGGCCACCTTCAGGTCCACTTTGGGCGGTGGCATGTCCCTTAAGCCGGTCGCGACGGAGCGCGACCCTCCAAAATACAAACCATCTTGCAGCGGCGATCTTTTTTGGCCCAGCTCTACATGAAGAAAATTTGTGTATAAAAGACAGGGCTTACGCCGGCGGCTACGTAGCCGCGTCCGTAAGGACGTGGATTCTTATTCATATGCGCGGAGGCCGTGTCAAGATGCACCCCCAGGCTTCGCCCACAGGGGTTCCAGCCCCGGCCTGCAACCAAGTTTTCCAATGATTGGAACTTTTGCGACCGGATTTTCCAACCCTTGGAAAATCTCACAACAATTGAATGGTGACGTCGTTGGTCTTGTCGGTCTCTTCGGGTTTTACGGTCACGGTCTTGTAGGTCGGAAGAAACCGGTAATACACTTGCAGCGTCAGTGCGGCTAAAGTCGTGCTGTAGACGGGACCCAGATGGACTTCGTTGCCGGTCTCGCGGCCGGCTTGGGCGCCGGGCGACGTCCAACTGCCGTCCTCGTTCTGGTTCTTCACATAAACGCGCGCAAAGTGGTTGTTCCAGCGAGCCCAGGCCGATCCGCCTTGATGAAAGCGGGCTTGCGTGATGTAGTACCAGGCATATAAAGGCCAGGCCGGCGGCTTCTCCCAGTTGCAGTCCACATGGGCCAGGGCCTGCAATCCCGCCTTGGTTTCACGCGCGTTTTCGTTGCCGGTCAAAAGGAGGCAAAGCACGGCAATGCCCGTGATGCTGTCCGTTTTATGGCCGCTCTTATCGGTATAAAAAAAACGTCCCGTCTCGGCATCCTGCGCCCGCTTCAAATCGCCCGCGGCCTTATCCAGGGCTTCCCGAAGGCCGGCATTTTCCGCGCCCGCCATGCAGGCAGCCTTGAGAGCCTGGATCTGCCATCCCGCCACGGACGTGTCGCGGCGAGCGGTCTTTTTGTAGTCATAGTCCCACCCTCCGCCGGCCTGCTGGCCGTCGAGGATGACTTGAATCGATTTTTCCATCACGGGTTTCAGCGAAGGGATTCGCGTCAGGCCAAAGGCCTCGCTGACGGCATACGCGGCGATGGCGTGGGCGTAAGCCCCGGGCTGATCGATCTGGCAGAAACGCCCGTCCAAGTCCTGGCGCCGGCCCAAAAATCGAATCGCCTTTTCGACCGTCTGGCCATACGGCTCGGAAGAAGGCGTGGCGCCATGCGCCAGAAACGTCAACAGGGCCAGACCCGTCATGGCCGGCTTGTTCGGCCCCCACGAACCGTCGGCGGCCTGGCTCTTCTTCAACCATTCCAGCGCTTTGATCACCGCCGGTTCGGTGAACCGGTCCAAGCCGCCGGCATATTGGCCCAGCGCATCCAGCCGCCCCCCCTCCGTACGCCCGGGATTAAAGTTCTTCATGATCAAGGGACTTGGAGCCATGGAAACATCCGACAGACCGGGATCTTCCTGCAAATTCGGCGCGGCCTGATCTTCAATTTCCGGCAGGGACTCCACGTCCGAGGGCATCTCCGGCACATCAACCATGTTGGGCAGATTAGGAACCGGGATTGTAACGTCGAGCGGCGGGTCATACGAATCCAATGGGGTGTTCTTCTGCACCTCAAACGTTATTTCGTATTCGGTCTCCTTCGGAGGCGGATTGAACGTTGCCAGCCGAAACAGGACCAACAAAATGACGACATGAAAAATCACCGCGCCCGTCGGACCCCAGAGACGATCGCGTATCTTCTTCCAGGTCCTTTGCGTCCGTTGCCGAATGTCCGGCAAGGGCGCCGGCTGATACATGGGAACCGGCTCGAGTTGCGCCGCGATTTCCGCCCGGCAGGCATTATAATGCGAATGGATCAAATGATCCGTTTTGGCGATTTGGTTGAACACCCGCGCCACATCCGCATCGGACACCAACAAAGCTTCCAACTCGGCCATCTCGGCCGGCGAGATGATTTCGTCGAAGTATTTCTGAGCCAACTCCTCGGCATGACGGAGATCGGTCATAACTTCAACTCCTGTTCCAGGGCGAGGTGCTCTTCCATGCATTTCTTCAGACTTTGCCGGATGCGGGAGATGGCCTTGTGGACCGCCTCGAGAGAGCTGGAAGTCGATTCGGCGATCACCTTGAGCTTTAAGGACTGCTCATAGCGCATGGAAATCAAGTTGCGCGATCGGTCCGGAAGATTGCCCAGACACCGGCGCAGCGCATTCTGTTCGTCCGAACTGTCCCGGCCGGTCTCCTCATAAGCGATCAGAATGGCCTGGGTTGCGTTCGGCGAAAACTGCAGCGGACAGCGTTTGAGCCGGTCGAAGGACTGCATGATCTTGTTGGCCGCAATCCCGCGCGCCCAAGCTCCAAAAGATCGTTGGGCGTCGTACTCCTCGAATTTCTGCCAGAGAACCAACGCCACTTCCTGCAAAATATCGTCCCGCGCATGACGATCCCGCACCAACGAGCCAATAAATGCCCGCAAATCTTCCTGATGCTGAAGAAAATGCCGCAAGAAGTCCTGTTGCCGGTCCATAATCGCCTCTCCTTACTCCATCTTCCCGCAGAACGGCCTTATTGGACATAGAAAATCGAACTTTTTTATCCGAGGCCCATTTCCTCGGTGGTTCGGAAGGGGGCCGGCTTCTCCGAAGACGGGCTTCGCTTACCCGGAGGACAGCCGGCATTGCTTCCGGAGGGTTCATGCCGACCAAGAAAGAGTTGCCCCACGCATGGCAAAGCGGTCCCACGGATAACAACGAAGAGCGGCTTTGTACCCATGCGGCCCGCACATTGTGGCTGCTACTCATATAAGCCGTAAGAATGTTTTTTCGCCTCAAATATGTGACCATACGCCATTTTGGGATCGATTGCTTTTACTCAAATATTGCCATAATAATAACTTGTCGTGGTCCGACCCGGAGATCCCCCGAAGATCCGACCACTGATGCTTCAGGGCGGGTGGATGGAAAGAGGTTCCGACGGAGCGGAACCCTCCAGGAGAGAAGAAGCGGGGTCTTGTTGTTTGGAGGGGCGCGCTCCGTCGCGACCGCCTTTCCCTCACCTTAACAGGACCTATTCGAAGCCTGCTCAGACCTTGCCGGAGCGATTGTTTTGCTGTAATGCGTTGATAATCAATTCTCGTTTTGGTCTGACCCGGATAACAAAAAAGCCCGCTAAACACGCGAAAACGCGCGAAAATGTTCGGGAGCGCTAGTTTCTAGGTTTGACCCTAAGGGCGATGACCCTAAGGGCGACTGCCCGCAACGCTTCGCGTAGCGATGCGCAGGCGGGCGAAGACGGGCTTCGTTTACCCAGAGGACAACCGGCATTGCCTCCGGAGGGTTCATGCCGACCAAGAAAAAGTTGCCCCACGGATGGCAAAGCGGTCCCACGGATAACAACGAAGAGCGGCCTTGTACCCATGCAGGTCGGCCCGCACATTGTGGCAAACTATTCAAAATCACACCCGCGCGTGCGGGGTGCATCAGGATACGGACGCAACAGCGGACGGCGACGGAGCGCCGTCCCTACCATTCTTTACCGTGGGTAGGGCGCTCACTCCGCTGAGCGCCTTCTTTTCCTCATACGACCTGCGGCCGTGTCGAGCTGCACCCGCGCGTACGCGGTACATCCAATCACTGCCGCAAAAATGGGCCGGACGGTCAAATCTCAGCCAGCCGCATCTTTGCTCTTGGAGGAGCTGCGCGAGAATGGAGAAGACTACGAAATGGCCGCAAAGAGACGCAAAAAAATTAAAACTGACGTTTTCCGGCACATACGAAGAGAAAAAGCCCGCTAAACACGCGAAAAAGCGCGGGAAATGTTCTGAAGTGCCAGTTTCTAGGTTTGACCCTAATGGCCCTGACCCTAATGGCCCCAACGGCCATACCGGCCGCAAAGTGCATTGTGACCCCACGCCTCCGCGAGTCATCGATCACGGCTCAGTACCGCACGCTCAGCTCGATGGTGTACGAAGGGACGTAGTTTGTAACCCAGTTCCCATCGGTTCCGAAGATCAAGACGCCGGATGGCAACACGCCGGTCTTTAGTTCGAGGAACTGGGCGAGACGGTCGACCAGCTCAAGGTAGGCGATGTTGACCAAGCCCGTTGACGCAATGATGACGTCTTGAACAGGCAAGACCTGGACCCATGGGAGGGAAGGCGACGAGTTCGTACTTTCAAAGACAAGCGTCCCGAGGCCGATTGAACCTGTTGGCGGCGGCAGATTCGGCATGTCAGCAACGACTGGCAGGTAGTTAGTTGCTGTCGTGTCCGGAATTTCTGTGCCGGGAATGCGCATGAGGCAATACCTATCCACACGACTGACGATCTGACTGGAGACCGAGGATTCGGGAACAACGTTCCCGCTGAGGTCCCTGTAAACGACCAGGTCACATACGTTGGTGGAAGTCGGATCAAGGAGGAAGTGGGACTGCTCAAGGACATTCGTTTGCAAGGCGTCGGCTGCCGCGCCAACGCCCATGCAAAGCAACGCTTGCAACATGAATAGCCGAAGTGAGCGATGAGGTGTCATGGTTCTTCTCCTAGGGATGACTGTATACTTTGATCTTATTCAGGAACGGTTCGGTCTGGTTGATGAAGAAGCCTGCGTAGTCGGCG
>Ga0209417_1001703_pt1 | contig 38923 bp, 79 predicted proteins | sample RifGroF2_FD_184002 | JGI IMG/M metagenome (GOLD analysis project Ga0209417, IMG submission 184002) | Groundwater microbial communities from Rifle, Colorado, USA - Groundwater F2 (SPAdes) (version 2) | ecosystem: Environmental > Aquatic > Deep subsurface > Groundwater | place: Rifle, Colorado... | reverse complement strand
AATAGATACGGCGCGTCTCGTTTCCGAGATACGCATCCTTATTTCCTTCCGGTCTGCCATCTTCCTGCCATCGCCGACAACCACCGTTATGCCAATCGGCATATTGGAAACCAGCATAATTACCGGTCTGGTGAAGTACATGCTCGACCAACGCTGCAACGCCACGTCGAAAACCATCATCGTTATACTGACTGTCAGGCAACGCCATCAAACGGTTTGCCTCGTTAACGATATCAACAACTGCTGTCATTTTCTTGCTGCGTGCCATTATGATGCTCCTTTAAAAACCAAGGAATCAACGATTAGCTAACGCGCTGAACTCCAGAACGACCCACATCAAAAACACCGACCAGCTCGTCATTCCTGTAAAGCTTGAATCGTCTGGCTGCTGGTGCCTGTCGAGCCATAACATCGAACCACAATGCAATCTCGTCTGCTGTTTTTGCGCTATACACATTCTGGTCGTCAAATGACTTTACGGTAAACATTTATTAGCTCCTTGATTGAAGATGAGAACAGTATAGCCTATCGCGAATCAAATGTCAAGAAAATTATTTACCGATGTAGGGGCTAACCGTCAAAACAGCAGCCAGCGCGTCATACATCCGCTGCATAGCATCCAGATCACCTAGCTCATCCCATGACATGGCATCATAATCAACCGAATGAATTTCTGAATCCATATATTTCTGATTGATTTCTATCATACCACGTTCCAACTCCTCCAACGCCTTGCGGGCATGTTTTGTGGCCTGAAACATATGCTCTTGAGAAGTTGTTCTTGACACGTTGTTAACTCCATGTTGTTTCTAATTCATGTTTACGCATGAAACAGAAAATTAATGAAACAGAAGATAAAGGCCAAAGAAGGTCAACACGAATAGCGCGAATTTAATGGCCGCATTGAACAAATTTTTTCGCGTCCAGATCAAGGCCATGAAGCCTGTAAACATCGTGGTAATAAGAACATAAGAAAAAACCAGCGTGTTAAAGTCCATGTATCGCTCCTTGTGTTTTCGTTTTCCAATCATTCAACAAAAATAATATAGCTTGTACTCGGATTAATGTCAAGAAAAAAGATAGGACATGTGAATTAATTGTAGCTGATGATTCCAGCCATGGTGAGTATCATTGCAATAAGGCCATTACGATCCACAAAAACCTTCAAGTTAAGCGTATATGGATCATTAACATTCTGTTTATCATGCCGAACACGTCCTTGCATGTCGCCATGGTCCAATCCACATTCTAGCATGTAACGTTCCAGCGCAGCAAGAATCCTGTTGGCATCCTGCGACTCAAAAACCGTGAAATCACCAGAAATGTCAATGGTGTGTCCGTCCTGCGTTTTTGTTACATCCGCATAAAGCGTGATGTTACGTTCGCTACTCTTGATTTTGTCCACGATATGGGAAAGTTTCTTTGGTAACAGTTTCTCAAACACCTTTATGGGGTTCTGTGAACCAAATTCCTTCCTGTATTCATCCATAAGGTCATCATCCTGTTCATTCAACAATTCACTGATGATGCTATCTGTTCGTTCAAACATTTCTCAACTCCTTTTCTCGTTTAATCCATTCTTGTCCAATCGGATTCTTGACAGGATGATTAACAAACTGTCGTATCGCCGAGATGGCTTGTTTGTTAATCATATTGCTGTCGTCATTGTCAATGGTTATTAGGTTCTTGCCGAAAATATTGGCAAGATATTTCCTGTTATGTTGTGCTTTTTGCCATTGACTCAACACATCCGCATTGGTTAGTTTGCGTTCACGTTCCTGATTCCGTCTCATTGCCACTTCTAATGGTGTGTTGATGAAAATGCCCATACAGTCGTAACCATAGGAATACAACCCATCATACTGTATTGATGCTTGTGATAGATCCCTCAATGTGTATTCAGATATGATTCCAAGTCTATTTTTCAAAAAGTTATCAAGCAATCCTTTTGTTGCCGATACTGCCCTGGCATGTTGGTACGCGTATTCAACCTCTTCATCATCATCAAGAACATATAGCTTGTTGTAATCTAACGGTAAATTGGCTCTCTTCAGGTAGAATTCTAGTTCCTTGTCGCCAGATACGTATTTCAACCCATAGATACTTATGCCAATCTTTGGATTTATACCGAAAAGCTTGCGCACCATATATGATTTGCCAGATCCTGGCCCGCCAAACAAAAATACAGCTTTCAATATTCCAGGGTCATTTATACCTTCTGTTAATACTGTTAACAATTTGTCATAATCAATCATAATCACCCCACTATTTGTTTTTTGCCACTACAATTGATTATATTGATGATATGATGAATGGCTGGCATGAAATGTGAGCATGAACATCAAAAGGAAGCAATATACTGTCGTATTGATTGAACTTCTGGAAGAAGTGCCAGATCGCCGAACGTGTCAAGCTTGATAACAGGAATAGCGTATCTACTCTTGTTGTTTGGCCGTTTGTAAACAATGATAGAATCAGTTACATCGGATGTCACGATTCTGATCGTTCCATTCTCGTATACATGACAATCTCGTGGTGTTCCAATTTCTGGCGTTCTGATTTGCGAGAACAAATAGAAACTACCTCCCGGAACACCACGTTCCAACACTATCTCGCGACACTTTTCAATCAACACATCAATTGATTCATTCATAGCTTACCTATCAATACTTTGTTTTTACCATCCATGTTAAGCTGTCGCTCAACCGTCTTGAATCCCAGCCGATTGGCATAATCAACACAATGCCTATACCAATCGGCTGTTCCCTTACTGTTCTTCTTTTTCCATTCCACACAAGTCATTGCAGGAATGGCACAACAAGGTGCAATCGTGAATGGAATGCCGCGCAATGACGCTTGATAGATGATTACATCCGTTGCGCCATCTGGATGCATTCCTACCAATAAATCAAACTTACCTTCCGTTTTCTGCGTGAACAGTTTTCTCTTAAATGTTACCATTTCGCCGTTTTTTCGACGCTTACTATCGAAAGTAACGACTTGATACCCAAGCTTAGAAAGTTCCACATTGAGCGAACCATCTCCCCCCGCGATATCCCCAACAACAGGATATTTTGAGGCTGGGAATTCACGTGCAATCAATTGCGCGAACAACTTGAACCGCTTTGAATCGCCCACTTCAATACCCCATTTGTTCGTGCGATATCGTTCTTGACCACTTTGCCATCAACGATAACGATAACCCTGCAACCAGCTGTTCTGTGTAATGGCAGTGGACAATAATCATCCCAAGCCACAAGTTCAAAACCGCATATCGGGCAGGCGTACTTCTTTTCAATGTCCATCATTTATTCCTGAAACTGGATATAAACCTGCCACGGATCATGACAATTCTTTGCCTGAAAAGACTTGACCTTCAATGCTTCGGCCATTGTCACGTTTTCCACAAACACAACATTGTTGACATGCTTGCGGTTGAGGCTGCCAATATCCACATTCCGTTTTACGTTAGAAATGTGGGTTATTACCATAAACAGTTCCATTTTTTTACTCGCCTTTATCGGTTCGGTTACATCCACGTAAAACACTTCATGTCATGATACAGTTTGCCAACGGCCTTCTCACAATCTAACTTCAACTGATCATCAAAGTTGGTACAACGGATCTCCTCTTTGGTGTGGGTTATAATCAATCGCAAACAGAGTGCTCGAGTCTTTTCGTCGCGAATATCCATTGTATCAAGGATACGTTTGCTGAATCTGTTCAGTACCCTATCAATCTGGCTGTTTCTGTCGGTATACATGTCAGTCCTCAACCTTAACGATATAATGATTGCCAAGCCCCTTGCTGTAAAGGGTCTTCCTGGAGAATCTCACTACATGTGAGGATATTCCGGCATAGCAACTTTGCCTGAATATGTGGAATTTCCGCCGCGACGAATAACGACGACCCAAACACTTTGTCCCCTTTCAAACTTCATAAAAAAATCCAATCTTATACTTTCTGGCAATTGTTTCCATGCGTGCCAACGCCAGACTTTCACTCATTGTTGGCGTGACTTCTTCCAAGCACATCGTGTATTGGATGGCATCTCCTATCGTGAGATGCTTTTCCCATAGGAAATAGATACATGTTTTAACAGAATTTACATCATCTGTCGAAACTTCAGGAATCGCAGCAAAAACCTTCTCTATGAATTCATTCGATTCCATAAATTCCCCTTACCAGTTAATGCGTCGATTGGCCCGTTTCTGGGCTTCATGGCGCTTTGAATTAACACGATGCCGCTTAATAGCTTCGGGCATCACGGTTTCGATGCGCTCGGCATGAACAACATTACGTTCAGCCAATACAGCTTCAAGCTGTTCCATAGCCGCCCGCATGTTTGCCTCGAGCGAACGTTCACGCTGCCCGACAACAATAACACCCGATGGCAGATGATGAATGCGGATGCACTTCTGCGACTTGTTACGGTTCTGCCCGCCGGCCCCTTGGCCAGAAAACCGCTCAACCCTAATTTCGCTCTCAGTAAAACTCATGTTCAACCCCTGTTCAATTTAAAGGAAGTATAGCATGAGCCTAAAATAATGTCAAGAACTTTTTTGGGCTAAATTTAGATATTCACTCGGCAGCCGCGTACCGCTGGTAATATATTGTGAATATGTGGCTTCCTGTTTTGGTAGCCATTCAAAAATCTTCTCATTTTCCGGTAACTTTTGGCTTGCCACGATGCGTTCTCCATTATGGTCGCACACCACACAAAATGATCGTAGAGACCCGATAGTGAACATAAAGTAACAATATCCAACAAGTTTTACATAAACATTATTATATTGTTCATGGTATCCGAACCACTTCAAAAACGTCTCATTATCCAGAGCGGGACTTAATAGGGATTTATTAAACATTTTGACACTCCTTTATCATGCAACGGATATCTTGTCTATTGACATGTTCTGGAAAATATCTTTCAATCAAACTGCGCATCGCTGGTGCGCGGACACTATTGGCTGAATGAATAAAGATTGATTCAGGATAACAATCGTTCTCAATCATCCAAAGAACTACATGATATCCCTCCCGCTCGACTGTTTTACCATCGACAAGATAAAAATCGGCAATGTCATTGTCAAGGCTGACAGCCGAAACCTTATAATGTTTCAAGACATACAGGGACTCGCTATAGGTCTTGACCCATGTCCAGTTCTTGCTACCAGTATGTTCTTCAGGATCTCTCGAATCGTCAAGCCATAAGTTCGCAAAACCATTCACCAACTTTACGGCTGGCAGCTGTGCTGGCACAATATATTCTGGAGCATAGCTGAACATAAAAACCCCTGCATTCAATTGCACCGAATATCTATCGGCACATGATTGACTTACCATTTCTGTCAAGCTTCGGGGTCATGCTTCGGCGGCTTGACAGATAAACAGTGCCATCAATACACTCTTCAGACACATATCCCTGATGTGTCCAATGGTCGGACAAAACCTGCCCTTGACAACCTGACAAATCGATATAGTCATTGTAGGTAAGATACCAGAAACCATAAACAGACAACCCGATACCGCCCCAAATCATTAATGTACGACCTAACTGAGATGTTCGACGTTTGTTATTGTTGTACATATTTCTGACGTGCATCTTAGTCTCCTGGTATGATGTTTGCTACTGTGAGCAATATAGCACATATTTCAGGAATGTCAAGAAAATAAAATTAATTTTAATGGATGATGGTTTTTAATGGATGATGGTGCTGAACGTAAGAACCCATATCGCGGCATCTCTTGCAATCATGAGCATACTTCATTCAAGACTCCACATATCAATGCTCCTTGAAAACCACTGTGCCCGACAATACACCCCATGATGAATCTTCCTTGAATGTGTGGGTTTCAACTTGTTCACCGACTCGACGTTCGCGAGTCATATACCACAAGTTATCCTCCTTCCATGTCACGTCCTCTAGCGTCTGTCCAGCTGGCAGATCAATCACCATCTCTCCGCCAAACTGTTTTGCCCTTTCGTTTTCGGTACAACCAAAAGCCATCAACATCGCAACAAGAAACAATATTCTCTTCATGATTCTAACTCCTTGATAATTTTCTGAATATCGGCATAAAGCTCACGTAACGCCAACATGGTACATTCATTTACAAACGTCAGTTGCATCGGTGTCAACTTCTTGCTTGACAATAACGTCTGCTCGATGGTAACAGACAGACGTTCCCGCAGAAACAACACTGCCTGGTCCTGATTCATTCCCACGATACAACGCTGTAGGCCATCGGTAAGCTTCACAAGCTGTTCAAAGCGCATCAACGTCGCGACATGCTTCAACAACACATCGCTCGATTGATTAGCTTTTAGGCTTCGCTTGATACGATTGCGACCCTCAACCTGGCCAATGACAGCCTTGGCAACAATCGTATCAAGCTTCTTGCGAGCTTCTATAACCTTCTCATTATCAGTCATCAATTCTGCCTAAACGCTAAACGGGTCATGCCCGAAACGATCGAAATCGGGATCAATCTCAAACTCGCCTGCGTCCATCGCGGCATCCTGCTCATCAGCAATACGCCGATCACGGTCCGCCGACATTTCGTCATAAATGTAAATGTTGATGTTCTGCTCGTCAAGCCAGGCTTCAAGTGCAAAATCGCGTTCCATGCGTTCCATGATTGCTCCGTTGTTACAGTTTCAATCATTATAGCACACTGCCTAGATATGTCAAGTTATTTTTGAATGTGGATTTAAGAAATATCATGAGCAGAAGTTAAACGAGATAGACTAGACAAGATTGTGTGCGGCTAAATCCTGGAACGCGCTAATGATTGCATCTGCCATATGAGTCACGCATCGTTCGCCACATCTAATATTATCATCCGTAACAAGACAACATACGGTCCTAACACCATCGGGGCGCAAGAGAATTGGATGGCCGAACATACTCCATGTTAGGCTTCCCAACGCTATGTAGCCCTTCGCGCCACGAAGTATCTCCAACATATAACTATCGTTTTTCTCATAAAAGAAAAAGTAGATGTCAAGCTTGGCAAATTCAGTATGGATCGCCTCCAATGCTTTTATGGTCGCATCAATATGTTGCTTCCTGGTTTCGCGGTTTTCACTCGCCAATTCCATCGACTGTTGGATATACTCAAGAAATTCCATCATCGCCTCACTCAAAAAGATTGTTCACGAACAGCGCAACGTGTCCGTCGCAAAGGAAAGACCTATCCATTTCGTTCACAGGCAAACCTATAAAATGTTTATAGGTTTGTGCCATGAAATAGGCAGGAACGTTCCTGAATTCGAAGCTTCCATCCATGTAACGTTTTACCATGTATGGACTTTTGATAACATCAAGCCGAAATCCCTGCACCCTATAGAACGAAGGATGTACAAAGTCGGAAATAATTGCTATATCGCTATCAACTGTCTGTTCTGTTGTGCTGACAATCAATTCATCACTCGATAGGCTTGACAATCGGTCGCGCCCGAAGTTTTTTGCACACCTAGACACAGCAGGTCCCATCAATTGTTTCTGTATCGTCTGTTGTTTCGTGGGTAACAGGTTACCGAACACAACTTGACGCAAACGTTTTGAGTTAACAAGATAGTCATACTTGGTATAACTTCGTGCAAGGTCTTCCCAACACTTAAAACCTAACACCATGTCATCATTATAGTGACGCATGGCATTGAAGTTTGCTTGATGCTGGTCGATGGAAATAAACCAATGATTGGCCGATTTATCGATGTAAAGGTTCTCGCTGCTAACATTCAGGTTCGGCGCGACCAACTTTTCGTTCTGTAGGTAACGGTAAGATGGTGTGCTATTGATTGCGCTAATGATGGAATCGGTAAACTTGTATGTCGCGGAATAAAATCCGTCAACTCCAAGTTCATCCACCATGCTGTTCAACCATTCAAGTTTTTGTTTCGTGCCAAACAACGGATCATATAGATCCACAAAATAGTCAAAGTATGGATCCATTGTCAACTGAATTGGCAAATGATAGTCCTTGCAAAATCGCTGTCTTACATCGCCGTTACTCATTTTTTGCCTTTCTTGGCAAGAAACTTACCATATCGCTTCTTACCACTTTCGGATGCGCGATCAATGGCAAGCATCCCGTTCAGATGATCCAGCTCATGTTGAAACGTCACTGCCGCGATGCCCGACAACTGCATCTCAACCATCTGTCCTTTCACATCCTGAAATTTGACGTTGATGTCATTTGATCGGATGATACGTTCCTGAAAACCAGGCAATGATAAACAACCCTCAATAAAAGCTGCCTGTCCAGTTTCAGAAACAATTTCTGGGTTAATAACAGTCAGTATTTGGGCGAACAAGATGTTATTGGGCTGACTGTACATGACGAAACATCGTTCGTCACGACCAACCTGAGATGCTGCCAACCCGATGCCGCCAGCGCGCTTCATCGTGGCAATCATCGACTCGGCAATTGATGGCATGCCCTCAAAATGAACAACTGGCTGACATGGTTTTCTCAATGATGTTTCGTTATCAATGACAGATAAAACTTTCACAATGCCTCCGTGTCATGTTTCTAGCACAATAACACAGATTTCTGGATATGTCAAGTAGAAAATGCGGAAATTAAGAATTAAATGTTCAAGCGCACGCGTCAAGCACAATAACGACTTGGCATGGTATCATCAGCATACCAAATGTCAGGTCTCATGTCATCTTGTTGGTCCGACAAATCAGCGACCTGAAGATACTCCCGTTTTTGACCGTTTGTTAACGATTTCCATTCTTTGACCTGGAAATCCGTGCCCCAACACGACAACACAACACCTTGTGCTGTCTTCAGACTTGCCGCATCGAATGTCTCAACAACACGCGAACCACGAACAACCGCGTACGTATCGCACATATATACCTCCGCTTGCAATTGATTTCACTAATTGACGAATATCACACTTACTGAAAATGTAAAGGAAAATATTCTGCTTCCATTCCTTGCTATTTTGTTGCTGCTGTGTTATATGGCTCGTTAATATGACTCGCAAAAAGCATGAAACAGTAACTAAAGGAGATAATATGGAATTTAAGATTGACAGGAATGTGTTTGTCAAGGCCCTGAAACCAATTTACGACATAGCAACCAAGACAGAACTAAAAGCGATTGTTTTGTTGGCTGACAAACAAGGAACCATCACGTTAATGTGTTCAGATTCAGAAAAAGCTGTCAAGCGTACACTGACTGGAAACGTTATCAGTGATGGTGAAGTAGCAATTGACGCCAAAAAGTTACACGATATTATTGAAACGCTGCCAAATGAAGAAATCCACTTTCAGGAAAGCGAAAAGAATTGTATGGTTAAATGCCATAAATCCAAATTCAAGATTCCAACAATGGTCTGTCTACAAGAAATCAAGGATACCATTGACATTGCCATGAACATTACACCACTTGCCAGTTTTAATATGGTAAGCGAAACATTATATTGCCTCATCGATGAAACCGCTTTTTGTGCTTCCGATGACGAAACAAAGGGTGTGTTTATGGGTATATTGCTCGACATTGATCCCAATAGAACTACAGACAGCATCCGGGATAAAAGCGAGAAACCAAAAGTTCGTGGTGTCGCGAGCAATGGACATGGACGACTTCTTGTCAATGACAAAGAAATTTCCGATCTGGTAATTCACCATGAAATGTTTGATGATATTGTGGTTCCAGCCAAACTGGCAGCAGACCTTAAAAAACTATTCAAGAAAGACCAATCAATAATCAATGTCAAGATTACCCACAATATGATTCAATTTTCCGAACCAGAATGTATCGTTAGTTTTAGACTTATGGAAGGAAGCTATCCTGACTATAGTGGTGTTATTAATTTCAAGGATGAAGCCAAACTTGAAGTTGACAGAACTAATCTATATAATGCCATTAAACACATTATTGCAGGTAGCGACAATGCATTTATGAAGGTAACCATTAATGATAATAACCTTACATTGAAATCTGTATATATTGAAGGTGAAGGTTCAATTGTAGAAACTGAACTTGAATTCACGTTGAAAGATGGCGCGGTGCCAGAAAACTATATGGCAGCATTTCCGCCAGCACAAATAGTTGACATACTTAAACATATGTCAACTGATAATGTAGCTTTGATGATTCAATCAGGATTGTCACCACTAAGACTTCAGGGTAACATTTTTGCGATGATAATGCCTTGCAGAATTCCAGAAATTGACTGACAATTAATCAATGAGATAACAAGATAACATTTTGTCAATGTCACGGCTCAACTGTTCCTTAATACCAACCTTGCCACCACCAACAACTTTCATGCTACGATCCATCTTGGTTAGTGACTTTTGACGAGCCGCATCACTTACATCAACTGGTTTTCGGGCACGTCGTCGTGGACGTTTACTTCCACTTATTGTTGCCATACTTGACAAACGACGAACATGACGCTTTGCGGCCTTCGCAGCATTTTTGCTGACTTGACTGTTAGCATTTGCAAAATCTTCCTGACTGGCTTGTACCAATGCATCGTGCTGAGTATTGCCATGCTGTGGTGCGCGCTTTACGGTTCCAGTATTGCGTTTTTTGGAACGATAACGACGCATATACTCACGTTGATAGGCACGTTCATTTGTGCGTTCAACAAGCTGATCGTCAAAATCATTCTGGTCAGAATTATACTTATGTTGTAACCATTCCTGAAATGTCATCATTATTTTACCTACGTGCAATCAAGTGCAAAACTATCTGAACTATCTTTTAGATTACTCTTCAGACAAGAGATATCGCGCATAATCCATTGCCTCTGACACTGAACCATCACGTTCATTGCTGGTTACCATACGACGCATATGTGGTCGTGCAGCTGGCAACCTGTCAAGCTTTGCCTGGTGACGTTGCCACTTGGCAGTTTTGCGAAGTTTACGCTGGGCTCGTAAAATTTTACCCTTGTTGGCCTTGTAGCGTCGTCTCGCATCAGCGCGCTCGCCTGACTTCATACGATGTACACGCATGGTCTTAACACCTTCATCAAGGTCTTCATCTTCATCAAGTTCAGCCGCAAGCCCATCCTCGTAACCCTGATTATAAGCCTCTTCAAGCTCTGCATCGAAGTCATCATAACCTTCGTCCAGATCTTCTACATCTTCATCCTCGAAACTCTCAAACTCAACTTCCCTACCATATCGACTATTACGCATAAATTCCTCCAGAAATTGTTTGTTAACTATTATTCATTATAGTGACTTGTATCGTTGTCGTCACAATTTGTTTATTTTTTTGACTTTATGTGAAAATAAACACTACTCTATATCGCCACCAAGCTGTACTACTAATTTTGCTGTCTCACCAGAATTGTTACTGACATCTAGTGTTGTAATGCCAGACGTACTAATCAACAAAAAACCATATCCCAATCCACTAATAACATAGATATTTAAGGTCTCGGTTCCATTGATCCTCAATACCACATTCTGATCACTGCGCACCAATAAATACCTGACATCAACTATTCCCGCAAGATCCAAAGATTCATTGTCGGTGCCAGTTACAATCTTATACGAACGGCTATTAAGACCGTTCAATACATCTGCTGTGTAGTATCCCCATTCCGCTGAACCAATATCTTCGTCTCCAGCACTTGTGGTGGATAAATAGCTCTCAAGTTTAAGTTTTAAACGCATGATATTCCTTACCCAAGCAATAATCGCGGTTCAGTGCTCTCAGTTATTGCTACAACTGTTTGCGCGGACGGCTGCTGTGTAGATTCTTGTTTGTGTTTGACTATTTCTTCATAATCAGCTTCACCGCAAGCGGGACATACAATCCTATTAGGAAAACGATGACTATATTGCTTGTCGCATCCAATACATCTTACTTTCTTGCTTTTCATATTCACCTATTCACCCAATCGCAATGCCAATCTTTCCATTTCAGGTTCGGACATGCGGGAATTAAATCGACCATGATAGACAGTATATGTTTGTAGGCTTAGTGTGTTAAAGTATTTACGGAAACCTTTCACAAACTCTTGGAAGCTGTCAAATGACAACTTGTCGCTTGTATTCAATGAAAGTTTCACCAATCCACCAACAATCTTAATCCCTACATCCTTTTCATCTATACCCGAACGTTTCATCCATTGTGCAATTGATTTCTGCAACACTTCGCTAGGCTTATCTCGGCCAAATATTTCAATAAATTCGTTGTGAGTTACACTGTCTGGCGAATTCATTGGAACTATCGATTCATCTATAGCGTCAATCAACAAAGCTTCATTCACGCTATACATAAAAACTCCTTTAACACGTTTATATGAAGTGTATGGATTATTGCTTATGTTGTCAGGAATAAATTTCGGCGGGCGGTAACACGCATCTCAAAATATGTCAAGACAAAATTTCAGAAATTAATGATTTCCGGAGCTGGACGTGAAATATGTTTGAAAAGATTGATGTTTGGTTTATCGGCCATAATCAGGCTACCATGGCCTAATAGGTTGATGGCTTGGCGGTTAACACTTGGATCGGTAATCATGCTTGATATCTCGTTAACCTCTTCAAGAGCACCGCACGGGATAGGTATCTTGGTGAATGGTGCATTCTCAATATATGTGTGACTATGCACCATATAGTTGATATTGGGGAACATTCGATATAGCTGTAATTGTATTGGCGTATCAACGCTTGGTTTGTCGCCCCAATACCATATCATGTTATCAATCAACTGCGTGGCCACGAAACCTTCTGGACCAATAGTTCGCTTATCGATGTTCCTGCGCGACACAAAGATATACTGTCCAGCACGAAAGCTTGGAAAACCACCTTGACAACGAAATGAAGCATTTCCCAAAAATCTCGTTACACCATCAGCTGGCGCAATTAATTCATGAAAACGTTCACCAAGATTTCTCACGATATCAAAAAATTCACTTTCGTCTGGAACCGAAATCACATCACCAGCGCGGTTACTTGATTGTCTGGTACAGCTGACAAGAAATCTCAAACGTTCAACTGTTCGCCGCGCAACACGAGGTAGGTTATCAGTATAATCACACCATACAGTGCCAAGTGGGTCCACGACACGACATTCATGCTTTGTTGATTGCCGTGGATTGACAACGTGTTGTTTTCGGAATTCCATCAATAGATTTGACCTGCTGTTAAGGGCACGACTGACAAGATCTTGAAAACTATATTGTCCATCATTTCGTTTCGATGTAACCAGCATGACATGTGGTGCAAAAAACTTCAAGTTGTTGATCTTGGGCTTGTCGTTTGGCACGTCAGCAAACCAAAATAAACAATCATAATAATGAGCAGCCTCTAAGTGTTCGGAAAGTTCATTGTAGTGTCCGCCATTGAATACACTAACCTGACACCCAAACGCTCTCAGCTCATTGGCCAATTTTTCAATCAATCCACTGCGACGACCACCATTGTCATCGAATACACCTCCCACCATCATAATTGTCATGCTTCGCATAATGTCTCCAATTCATCATATTCCAGATTAGCTTCAATACAATCCTGTATTGCGTTAATTTGCTTAATAAAATTATCGATGGCCATAGACTTATCGGCAAAGAAATCCATTACCGGGATGTCGTAATGCCTCATAGCATGTTTATTGTAAAAGGACAGAAGATAACCGTCATAATGGTCAAAAATACAATGACGACCAAACGGTAAACAGATATCTCGTTCAATACCACGCTCTTCAACTACATGCTTTATATATTCAAAAAAATCGCGGGCTGTGGCGTTGTCTTTTAGCATGGCATTTAATAGCTTGCGTTCATACTTTCGTCTCTTGGCTTGAAGACCATTCATTTGAATATCTGTTTCAATAATAGCCTGTCTTAATTCTTTAAAATCCATGAACCACCTGTTTTATAATCTCGCCAGTCATCTCTCCAACATGTAAACCATTAACATTACTAACCCAACAACTGTTATCATGTTCGCCCGACAGCCTGACACCAGGCATTGTTTCCATGTTGACCAGAAATGCAGCTACACGATAAACAGTTTTACTAGCACGCGACAACGCAACATGGCAGCTTATCGGGTGCAAATGATTGCACACTACATTGATTCCCGTTTCTTCCATGGTTTCACGAATAGCCGCCTCTTCAGCCATTTCACCTTCATTAATCTGACCACCTGGAAAACACCACATATCAGGAAAATCACAACCGCTGGTTCTATGAAGCAACAATACACGATAGCCTGTTTTAATGACAACCACTACAGCCAATTTAACTAATAGTGCAGTCTGTCTCCAATAAACACTATCATGCTTCGGCGACGACATATCAACAAAACTGTCAGCATAATAGGTTGACATACTAAATGTCGGAGCGTCTGGCGCGATACTGCGTAACAAGTTAGTAGGATCCAGTAACCCTTCAGGAATGGGTTCATCTAGTTTCCACCAAACAGTGTCGCGGGCACGTTCATTATATTGCTCAAAATGCAACATAACCATGGGGCGACCTTTGAAGCTTTTCAATACCGGTATAACAGATCCAATCACTTCACCAGCTTTAACGTGCTTTCCTTCCACAACTTCCGCCATGGGCAATATCTCACCATAAACCAAAACGCCAGAATTACCACGTATCATTATTGCCCAGGTATCTCGCCACCATGGCGATTCATTAAACCCTGTGAATGGCTGTATCGCAACGATTGTTCCACTTTCAACCGCAATTACCCTGGTTCCTGGATCACAATAAAGATCTACACCAGTATGTTGGTCTCTTGATCTCACCGCACCAAAACACCCCGGCGCATCAGGAAATAATGGATCAGTGTCTAATGGCCAATACATGTTACCTCCACGTTTCAGGCAAAATATCACACAACAATAAATTGTCAAGGATTACCCGTCATGGAACGACCATCATGGGTTGACTGGTTTGGATCCGAATTTTCTATACTGAGATCAGGGAATATGGTATGATGGCCTGTTATTGCGAGATACACGAGTTCTGGAGCATTAACAGAATACTAAATTGGATCCATTTTTTTTCATACAGGGTCTGTGAAGTGGTATGGCGGGATAGAAACAAGCTATTATACGAGGTCTGGAGCAATACAACATAAAGACAAGCTAGACACCATCGGCATATCGCACCATTGATAATATGTACCATTGACAATCTAGCTATATCGGCGGCTTAGCAGCATGAACCTTTTACATGGCACATGATTATATAGTTCGGCATCTCGTATTCTTGATTCACCATCATACCAAAGTTCTTTTAGTATCATGGTAACAATCTCAAGGTCATATACTTTATTGTTACGTTGCACCGCGAAATGTGGAAAACGTTGCCATTCAGAAAATGATATTACAAGTTCGCCACCATTCTTGATAAAATCATAGATAGCGAAAGTTAAACAATTTCCATACATTATCGTTCTCCTTTGTTACACCATCGTTTATTTGGCGCGTGCTTTAAGGTCTTGAACCATTTTGAGAATCATTTTAGCAAATACACTATATGAACCATTTGCATTAATGGTCTTCGAATCCGAAGATCTTATACGCCTATCCACAGAATACACACCATCAATTTTTACAACAAGATTATTAGGATCTGGATTTAGTGTTAGAGTGAAGATAAATCCTCCATCCTTATATAGAGGTTCATCACCTTTAACTTCATAGATTACAAGTCCGCGCGACCACAACGTATCTCTACCGTATGATTCTATCCCGTATTTAGTACCAGAATCTATTTTATTCTGTAATAGACTCATGATGCCATTATAATAGGTATCTATCAAAGCTTCAAAAGTATTTGCCATTATATTTTCCCTTCCTAACGGTGCCACATTACATTGCGAGATATTTGTTTAACAATATGACAGCATATTGTTGTGCCACGGCTTTCTCTAACACTTTTTTGGTTTTTTTAGTCATGTTGCGACCACCAAATAAGTTCGCTGATGAGCTGTCTCCATAAGGAGCGTCTATCCAAATAACGTCTTCATAATCTACCATATTGTTACCCTTCATGTTTAGAATTTAACAAAATGATATGTTGTTATGGCGTTTATGTCAAGGCATTATGGCAGAAATAGCATTTGCTATCAAGACCGTCGTGGCGCCCGAACAAGTTAACAAGAGTGTTGCGTTTGGCGAGAAAATGTCATCTTAGTAGCGTTAATATCTCTAGCATCAACTTTAGAATCAAGTAACCCACTAATATGTAATAAGCAACCAGCAGATCAGTCGTATTGTTGCCATAACGTTTCACAACAAAACTAGCCAACAATATTAAAACAATAGCCATTATGTTATACATAACTTCATCCCATGTACTTTCTATCTTCTCATGAGATATTTCACCATTATATCAACGAGATGAACAATCGCCAAACCCAAAAATGCACCTATTACAGCCGCTATAGCGCCTAACCATCCAGCGAAGATGAAAATTTCTGTCAGTATCAATAAACCAACGATTGACAACGTAATGAACGTTACACCACTCTCGGACATATCAGTGTTCCTCAATATGCATCAACAGTAAAACGAATGGCCAAAACCAAAAACATACCAATCAAGACTGTAACAACCGCTAGCCATCCAGCAAGAATGAAAACCAATGCTAATACCAATATTAATTCAACTGACAACTCAATAAATGTTGCATTACATTCTGTCATTTTAACCTTCAACAATAATTATCTGTCAAGCCAAAGTATTGCTGCAACATAAATCACAAACAACGCAATAAGAGTTATATCTAACACGATGAGATTTACATTGCATTCCATCTTGAAACCTCTCAATACTTTTCAAGGTAGGATTCGATCATACGGTTAATCAGGTGCCCAATTGTTGTGCCAATAACACAACCAGCCAATAAGGCTACCAACATTTTTACGCCCAATGCGACTACCAGGATAGCACAACTTACGAATGCCAATACTGTCAACACAATAACCATAGGAAGTTCTAACATGTTCTACTCCTTGTTGAAGAACTATGCTACAATATATCACGCTATCTGGGGATGTCAAGGAAATTGTTTCTGATTTTCCAAATACCACTTACGAGCGGCACTGGTTAGTGGTTGTGCAATTGATTTCCATTCTAGACCCGATTCAGCAAGTTCAAGCTTGCTTTCCTTCTGCACATCGGCTTGAAACCATTGTATGAACTTACCGATATCCCGCATGGTGGGTTGTCCTTGACAAACAGTATCTATTCCCTGTTGAAGTCTCGCAGGAGTCACAAACATATTGATGAATTGTTCAATTGTCTCGGGCGTCACGATGGAAAGCTCAGCAGCTTTGTTGGTCTTGGTGACTCTATGTTGTTCCCCCTTAGCTTTAAACATGAATCGTGAGATATCGGTTAGTTGGTTTCCCATATTGACAGGATAGAAAACTAATCCTTCACCGATACCCTCTACGCCAAATTCCTGTTTAATCCATGGATCACATTTTTTGACTGTCGCCACATGGTCATTAACCATGTTAACAAAACGTTCTGAATCTTCCCTTCCCAAAATGTCAACTAATTGTTTTTCATCTCCCCAATACCATGGAATTATGTAAATATTATCATGGTTCCAAAATTCTGGTGCGGTGCAAGACAAATATAGACGTATCGTGGATGGTTCTGATAACAGTGTATTATCTTTCGGGAAATATAGTCCAAATATAGCAAAATGCTTTTTGGGAACCATGCATGCTGCTGCGCCTTTGTTGATTCCCCTGCCAAACCATTCACCGAACAATACATAATCAGAATCACACACTGGCCATTGAATGGTTTCCGCCCAACGTGCAAAACCGAATGGATCATTCGTGCTTGTGATATTCTGACTTCTGGATTGATAGAAGATATTCCCGTCACTATTTACCCGAACCGCGCTGTTGGTGCCATGCAACTTAATTTTGGCACGATAGACAATTCCGCCAGATGGCACTAAATTCGCCATTGGTGGATAAACTTCAATTGATTTTAGAATATGCTGGTAGCTTTCAATTTCTGGCCATGGTACAAACATATATACTCCGTTTAATATTGCTATTCGTTGGTACTTAACCTAAGTGCAATTAACACCTTTTGGCATTTTTTGAGACGTTCCTCGAGATAAAATATCTCTGTTTCCACAAAGCTTATAGCTTCATCGATTTTGGCTTCATTGTCCGCAATTTTTACTTTCTCTTTCATTTCATCTGTATACTCTGACTTTGGCACAACCTTACCATTCTTACAATAAAACATTTTACACCCTTTCTTTTTTCAATACTTATTTTCGATAGTATTTGATATCACATATTGGCATGTATGTAAAGCAATTTACTATGATATAGCATGTGTCAAGCTTAACGTGTCGTTTAAAGGCTCATAAACGGCCCGTGGTGCGATTGGATGAAGGAAACGTGGTAATGCGTGTATTGCGCGAGATTATATCATCACCACAAGCCTCCTCGGCCTGCCACTCATCATCCCATACCATATCACTGGCCTTGCCAAGATGGTATGAAATCTCCTCGCCATTCTCCACTACTGCAAGTCGATAATTCATCTATAAGCTCCTGTTTGTATGTTCTAGAAACAGTATAACATCGGGGCCGAAAAATGTCAAAAGAAAAATTAGCGTTTAGTTCAAACTTCGTAGAAGAGCCTTTCGGCCCAGAATGGCGAATGTGCCATCGCTGAAATTGACATGATACATATTGTCGTGGGGAGTGACATTACTGATACAAAGCAACCGACCCGCTACCAGCACCGTTTCACCAACAAGATCGGCCAAAAATTTCGAGGTCATGCTGTCTCCAGTCTCAGGTTGAAAACTAAGAAACTAAGAATAATATACATGATCTACTAGCGGATGTCAAGAAATATTTTCGTTTTTTTCAATCCTCGTAAACCGTCAGCACAGCCTTACCGTCCGCGCCTGGCTTACATACAACAACAAGTTTCGTTCCAGGTTTGAATGTCATCTTCATGGTTCTCCTTTGTGCAATCAATAGCAGCTTACATTCCGTTCAACTGGATACATACAGACAACGCGTCATCTGGATCATCCGTCTCATAATAGACGCGCCCCGACACGAGATTATAAACTACCCACTTGCCTCGAGTCTGATCAAAACAATACTCAAAACACATATCCCAGAATTCAAATTCAATTACATCAACTGGCGTTGACACTGGCAAATTCCCTTCTCGACTGTTCGGCGGTTTGGCGCAACATTTCGGCCAGCTTGTCGGCTTCGTCTGGCGTTAGTGTGTAGACATGATATCCGCAACCTTCAACGAATTGCAGGTACATGCCGGGTTCTTTGTGAATGTCTGGCGAAAATGGCATACATTCTGCCAACATTTTGCCCGCATAACAATCCATCTGAGATAAAGTCAAAGGTTTCACGTTTACCTCCGATAACTGTTACTCCATAGTACCCACACGAGTGCCGCAAAAGACGGCACACATACCACGGTAATCATTCCTTCAACTACTGCCATATTATTCCCTCATGTTCAAGATGATTCAATATAACGCCCTTTCCCGAGGATGTCAAGAAAAATTTTGAGTTATTTCTTTTTTAAAAAAGTTGCCAGAATTTTTCTGGCTTCTACTACGTTATCAACATGATAACCTCTCATGTCAACAGCTCGCAAAATGTATTGCAAAGTTGCCGAAACGACAAGGCTGCCATCATCATCCACCAGCCGTGCATAAACATCCTCAACCCCACCGCGAACTTTCGAGTACACATTCGTAATCTTCATCATTACTCCCGTATTGTTGAACTAGAAACAGTATAATCCATGTTTCAAGCAATGTCAAGAAAAAGTTTCGTATTGTTGAAATAATTATAAATACGATGGTACGTCATAAACTAAGCACCATTTCACCGCTATACTGTAAGTTGTTTTTTATATCTTTGGGTTTATTTCTATGTTTGGCAAGATAGCTGTTTAGTTCAGCAATGGTGCTGGCTATGGTCTCGCGTTTTTCGGCTGGACCAATGGTTACCAGTAACGTTCCATCTTTTTGTTGATCTACTGACGCTATTTTGCTCTTGAACCGTTGCCATAACTCATTGGCAAGTTCGGATGCCGCAAAGTCAGATGGTTGACGACGTTCTTGGAACAAGTTCTTTTGAAATTGTTCTTGAATCGCTTGGGATTCGGTTTCGTCAGGGATAGAAATCTGGCCAGACATTGGCAGGATTGATTTTCTACGGTTTCGCATAATTACTCCTTGTTAGTTTTCAGGAATAATATGCGAAACCTGATAGGAAGGGAAACTAGAATACCATTGACACCGGGTTGATATAGAACTCGAGTTGAGATTCACCGACCGGTCGTTCGCTCCAAATGCCAAGTTTGCTGTCGTGATCAACATACAGCACGGCATCGGTGGGCAAATTGCTGGCCTGAGTTGACGTGTGAAACCCGGATAACTCAAAGTTTCCGAATGCATAAAACTCATTTTCATCTTCAGCAACAAATTTCCCTGTTGCCATACAGGAAACAGTGTAATCCGGAACATCCGATGCCAACACTACCGCGTAATTCATCTTGGCTCCTTGTCTTGAAAAATTGGAACTGCTTGTTCAGCGAATATGGAAATAGGTATCCATACATTCACCGATGAACTTATAGATGGGTGCCATTATTCCACCAGCGGTCTGTCTCGTTACCAGAATGTCACTGATTTCTCCAAGCGTCAACAGCTTGCGCTTCCCATATGCCATCTCCACGATGCCTGGCACAATCGCCGAAACTTCACGTGCAGCATCCTGATCTGCCGCACAGGAAAGTGACTCGCGAATAAGCGTCTCCGCTCCTTCCTGGTAAACGTCCAGGTTCTTGGCAATGTGATGGCGAGCCTCGCACTCAGAATTGAACGCGACATGATATCCATCCGAGCTAATCATAACCTGCCCATTGTCTGAACCCACAGAATAATTATCAAAACGCGTCGTCTTCATGCTCATCTCCTGTTGTTGCCCCGCCCCAAATCATGCTAACAATATACAGTATTCAGTGTAGGATGTCAAGAAAAAAGATACAAGAAAGTGAAATTATTTCTCTTTGTAAAATTCCTTAATTATTTCATTATCATGAACAGCTGTTTCAATAACATGTACACCCCATTGAAACGGTATATGGTGTCGTTCCAATGCGTTCTTTAATTCCTTACAATTTTCATCATAACGTTGAAGTTCTGACCACGAGAATGATGCTATTCCTGACATATTATTGGACGTTAAACAGAATGTCTTGCCAATAAACACTAAGTCTTGACGTGTCTTATTATGATCGTCAATAGGACTATTGTATGAATGAATCCTATAACCATAAAACTTGGTCTTATCAAATATCAAATTTATTGATAATATAACTGTGACTATAATCATAATGATATCCATTATGATCAACCGCTGGAATTGTAGTTTCAACCAAACTATCACGCCTCACTTGCACTATTTCGTCTTTTAATGATTCGCCAGTTATTGGCGAGAAATGATAATGTGTTGGCCATGGATGTATTATTGTAGTTGTTGTATCATTCCTAACTGACATCATCATGTCTTCTCTATTTATCTTCGCCCCGTAACAAAAAATCATCATTGTCTCCTTGAATCTTGCTGCAATCAAATGCACTCACCATTACCATGCCCGCTCTCGTGTTGCCCAAAAATACTATTTCACACTTTGTCCAAACGGTAAAGGAAATAATGATCAGCTTCACCAATTATCCTACCCTGGGGCAAAGCCATGTGCCTATGATAATGGCACGTGGTAACAAGTGTCCATGTTGATTCAATTGAGCAAACTTCTTGCCCATTACTGAATTTTTACGAAACAAGTTAGCCGTAAAACTTATTGTAATTATTCAGTAATTTCCTGCTTACCTATACTAGTTTGGAAAGGGTTCTAGGGGCGGCAGGAGGGGGGTTTAATGGATGATCAGCATCGGTATAGTGATCAATGATCAGTATACTATAGCTATAGACCACTATAGTCATAGACCATACTGGATATGCCTATGCCATAGACTATAGCTATAATGATCATTACGCGGGCGCACGTCTCGCATGCACGAGATATGGGATACGTGATACGTGAAATAATGGTAAACGGGGTAAGAAAGTTCTTGTCATAACCTGATAGCGTGATATGTTATACCCAGGTTGCCCCCCTATTGTTCGTTGTTGTCCCGTGCCCCAAAAATTGAATATTGGATAAGACTAAAGAAAGGATAGCTGGTTATGACCGTGTGTCAAGTAATCGGTTTCCAGACGAATGTCAAGATAAATTTTCAGAAATATTTAGCATACTAACCTATCAACAGTACATTACCACGCGAGCCACTAGAATGCCCTACAATTAATAGCGGGACTAAAAACGACGCAAGGGCCATAAAATTAGTTTGCGTTAAATCTAGTGGCATTGTTGGGGCAGGAAATGGCATGCTGGTTGGAAAATGTGGATGAGTATCGTGGCGTGTTATGAAAGTTCTATCCCGAGTCGTTGAAAAATATCATCGCAATCAATTGCGTTACCATGCATTATCGCGTTTTATCTGGAAATTCACGTTTCCACGCCAGCCAACTATTCAGGTCGGATTGTCGTGCTTGTCGCCTGGAATAGCGATTAACGGTTTGATGAAGGGTTGAACTATCGATTGATTTACCAAGAAACTTGACTTGTGGCCAAAGATGGTGTGGGATTAGGATCTCTGACGCGTTATCGTGGCGATGAATACCGCCAGATTGTTGGATGACACGTTGTGGTGTTTCGTAACAATACACGTGCCCATCGACCATGTGGTGAATAGCAACCGCACGCCAATCTGGTGTAAGAAATACTCCTGACGTGACAGGCTGTTTTAACCACCAACGATCCCAACTTTTGCCACCTTGTTCACGTGTTTTTTCGCCACGAGGCACTGGCTGGGCAGGTCGGTAACCAATGTGGTAGAGAATCATAACTAGGCGTTTCGGTTGGCGCGAATCATATCAAGCTTATGCTGCAACGATTCAATCTGTTTCTCAAGTTCCTGCTCACGTTCTGGCGAACGAGAATACACGTAAGCCTCATATTCTCTCAACTCAGCTTCGCATTTGTTCCACAACATGTTATTCTCGGACCATTCCCGCTTTTGACAGGTGTATTGTTGTTTCTTTGCTTCATAGCGTTCCATCGCTTCATTCCACGCATCTCGTTTCGCGATCGAAGCCTCATAGTATGGATTGGGCACGCTAATCTGTAACGCCACACTGGCATCATACTCGTCAATGTCAATCACAACTTTACTCATGGTTGACATTAATTTCTGGTCAGCTAGACAACCCAAAAGTTCAGTTTTTAACTCGCAGTCAGGAACATCATCAAGTGTTACTAACAGGTCTTCAAACATTTCCCGAACGGTACAACAATCCTTAAAATGGGTTGTACTGAAGTCTAGTTGCTTTCGTTCAGGAACAGGTACAGGACCTGGATTTACTGGATAAACAGGATGTTCAAGTCTCGTTGTTGGTGGTACTGGTTTTTCCATGAATTACTCCTTAGTCGATTTTCGCAAAATTTCTGCTTGACTTCGTGCCAATGCACTCAATTCATCCGCACATCGCTCAATACTATCACACAGCATGGGCGATCCGAACGCAAACATAGCATTACGTATTGCGTTGAACATGTCTCCAACACAAGTAAACATTTGCTGCTGCCTAACAACAAGTTTATCACTCATTTCATCATCCCCATGTCACTGAATAGCTGTTTACGATTGCGTAACTCACAAGTGATTCCAGCTGGACAAGTCTTCTATAAATGTCTTCATCAAGTTTATCCAGATATCGGAGCATCGAATTCGCGATTGCGCGGTGAATGGCATGCAAATCTTCTACTTTCCATTCACCACAATTATCGAATTCCAATCCCAACACGTCAAACACTCGCATGACATTGCTTGCTGTCCAGTTTATCTCTGGCGCCTCTGACACGCTCATTCCAGCCATGTAACCACAAACATCACAACCCCATTCACGTTGCGTCTCAAAATCCTGTTGATTAACCCAAGTATTAATGCCGATTACATCGGCTGGGATGTGCATGCAATCACATACAACAATATGCCGCGGTGCTTCGAGACATGAGAATGTGATGGACATATCAAGCTCCAATTTTAGCGTGCAATCAACTGCAACGTTTTTTACGTTCATTGTAAATATCGAGCGCGATTTCAAGCGCCGAGTCAGTCGCCAATTCTGTCATGTTAGTCATCATCCAGCCAGCTATGCTCGCTAGCATAAAAGTGGCATGAATAATCCCATGCCAGGTAAGAAACCTCATAATGTGCCAACAAGGCCAGAAAGTCGTCGTGCGACGAAATACGGTTAAGCGCATCACATATTTGGAAATAGAGACTTTCTGGAATCGGCGTAAACTCGTCGTCGGCATCCTCCTGCAACAACTCATCCAGCGTTTTGGCTGAATCTTCCAGCTGGCTATTAATATCCTGTCTGGCGGCTTGGCTGCGATTCATTGATTACTCCTCAATTTCAGATTATGATACAGTATAACCTGGCCGAAACGTGATGTCAAGAAAAATCTACAATTTAATGATCGAATAATATGCGCCCGATGAGCTTTTCGGATGTATCGCAAAATCCGATCGGCCATGTCACCATATCTCCGTGTTCGTTAAAGCAAACAACACATCCATCGGCATTCACAACGCCAACGAAAGCGCCTTCATGGCGCAATTCAACGTTGGTCAATTTGCCTTCCTTAACAAGGCAACGAACAGCAAGACACATGTTTTCTGTTGAAAAATCGATCCAATCACCATCCCGAAACTGCATAGCGATTTCCTCAACCGCGTAATCCGGGAAGGCTTGACCAGTTTTGGTGTAATTCAGGGTAATCATTTTCGTTCCAGCCTCGTTGAAATTCGTGTATTGTTCCGAAAACTAAAAACAGTATACACGAAAGGCTATTGAATGTCAAGAAGAATAATCACAGAACTTTGTCATTCAACTGCAATGCTTCAACTTCTTCGGTCAAGCCTGCAGCATCGATCCTGGCATAGCAGTCCATAACTTTTGTCTCGAATTCATCCCTCGTCAGAATATCATCCGTCCGTGCTATCCACAGACTGTCCAGTTCTCGATAATAATCCAATGCAGTCTTTGTCATCGCAATTCTCCTTTTTTGCCCAGCTTTTTCTTTCCAAGCCAAAACACTAGATCATCATTTTTCCAGAATCTGCTGCCAAATTTGTTGACTTTCACAAGCTTCAATTCAAATACTTCCCCATTGTCATCCTGTCTAACCGTACATCGACGGATATTTCCATCACAGCTTCGGATAACTTCTACAACCGTATAGGCACGGCCGTAAAGCATGTCCGTGGCACTCATGCCAATAACTGGAACGATTTCGTATTGAAGCATTCTCGTGTCTCCTTGATTGTTGATGATTGAATTTAACACGATTTTCAGGAAATGTCAAGAAGTATTTTCGATAATTACATGTACTCATGGTGCAATACATGACAGTATGGTGCGTGCAATCAAATGCACCATGGATACATTTTTAGATTTTCTTCAAATTAACTTATGGTTACAAAAAACAAGAAAAGCCCTTTCACAAGGGGCAAAATCGAGTGACAAAAGATTAGTGGTAGAAATCGTGTAACTTACAGTGTAACCTTACAACAGGCGGCGGAGAAGTATGTAAGATGCCGTGGCAGCGACCAGGGATGATGCGGTTGAAAGTGGATAAGTCATAACCAACCGCATGTCAGTCATATCTGGATTCATTATCTTCAGGTATGTCGGGATGACACAACAGTATCCAATCAGCATGAGAGCCAACACACTGTAAAGTTTTTCACGTCTTGTCATTTATCGCTCCAATCTACCATCACGATACTATCAACATGGCCAAACCGTTTTTTGGCTGCATGCTCATAACCATTATTCTTGGCTGGCCATAGAACTTTTCCCGCTGTATTGGCCAACACCTTTTCGCCTTTAGGCCCGTAACAATCTGTCACGGCAATTACGTTTGTGTTGTTGGTGATGAATTTCCGGTTATCGCCATCGGCGCGCCTTAGATTCTTTTTATCGGCAAGAAATTGTTGCATAGTATCATTCCTAGTAATTGTCTTTTCCTACACTAAACGATACTTGACCAATCCAATGATTGCCAGCTCAATCTGACGCAACATTTCACCATAAATTGGCGAACCAGGAAATAACCTACCCGCTCGCCAGCTCAACCATTTCGTTTGAAGGTTTTCCAGCCTGAATGGCAACGTGAATGTTGATCTGCCATTTGGCTCGAGTGTCAACCGTCGCAAGCAAGCCTTAACCAACCGTGAATCCAATTCGCCACGATTTCGCATCCTTGTTAGTTCACACTTCGTTTCATTGACTGACAACATTTTGCTTCCTCCCACGCACTTAATTGAATTGCAACAAGCTACCAGAATGTTAGAACGAAAAGTCATAATACTCGTCTCGCGTGCCCATAATGAATACGCTGCCTGCCCCTTTCCACTGCCCCTTTCTGGACAATTTCAGCGCAACAATCGCGCCATTCGGATCAGACTCGCAACTCCAGGTCTGTGAATCCGACATGCCATTTTTGTCAACGCGAGTTACTTTATCCCGCTGAACAGTACAACGATGTACTTTGCCATTACAGTTTCAGTTTATTTCGATAACCGTATAGGCGTGTCGGTCGCTGTAACAAACTTCCGTACAACCCATGCCAACCGTGGGTTCTACCGACTTGCAATCTTCCATAATACGATTTACGAGGTTTCCGTAACCCTTCATTGTCAGTTCCTTGATTGTTGATATGAACAATATACCACACGTACAGGATAATGTCAAGAAGATTTTTTGGAATCAAGAATGCCACAAGCAAATAAGCATCCACAGTAACCAACTGACACTACTGAAAAACATGATGTTCGCCCATGGTGGGAAAGTTTCGTTTCGTCGCAGATTCACCATATTGATAACGTGAACCACGAAATACACACTGGCAAACACAGTCAAAAACCCAACAATATGACTCATCGATTACTCCTTGCGTTAAGATTTTACAGAAAGTCCGATCCCAGATACTGCGCGAGATCACTCAGAAAATTGTAGACATCCTGCATCGTGTCGCCCGCGTGCTCTTTCGCAAATTCGAAAAGACCATACGCGTTTGGGTGACGATGTAGACCGACTTCAGCCAGGCAATCATCCCGAAACTGATTTCTCAAGTCAGCATCATGAAAGAAATATTCCTTTCGCTCCAACTTAAAATTCACCAGCTCTCGCTGATAAGCAGATGTTTTCTTTGCCAACTCGGTCAATATGTCCGGCGACATATTACGAATGTTAACATTTCGTGGATCAATCGGCGCAACCGGATAAGGCATCTTGTTTTCGTATTTCTCGAAGTCCATATTGTCTCCTTTAATTAATTAAACGGCACTAAATCCTTGCGATCATCTCCATCGTATTTTCCCCAAAAAACACTTTTGCATTCGCGTTTCGTCAACTTTCGCTAAACAGTATAATCTCAAACCGGATAAATGTCAAGAAAAAAGTTAGGGCGATGTGAAAAATAATTTTAGGGGGTAATTTGGGCTGGATTCAATGGTTTATTCATCACGCACTCAATTGCAGAAAAAATTGGTCACTGTTTTTTCACGATGATATAGCCTCCATACCCGATATCTGTTACATGATAAGTTTCTTTCAACTGTTTGTTAAGCCGTAACCGCTTTAGACTATAGCTGCTTAATACCTCCTGCAATATACGTTTGGTGCGTATGGCGTTCATATCACGATAACCAGGAATTAACTCTGTAACTTGACGTTCTGTCGCGTAACCATACGTATCAAGACAGGACATTAATGCGGTGACAAACTGTTCTGAATACTTGTTGGTTTTCTTGTTTGTCATATTGTCATATCTTGTACCATCCTTCATTATCCATACCATGCCAGGATAAACACGATCAGCTATTTCTTGACCAAATGTTCTGATAAGATATTCGTGAGACCAGCCTTTCATGGTGCCGCAACGTTCAAAGAATAGTTTCGCGTATTCGTCAGCGCGTGACAGTATATCGTCTGTATATGATGTCAATCCATAAAAATTAACCTGACGCCTGTCTTGCTTTAAGGTATCGTCCTTAAACTTACAGCTATTTTCAATGGCTGCATTCCATTGATTTTCTGGCACCTTATCTTTCGTTAATTTCTCGATAACTTCGCAATATGACATTAAGTTAAGTCGATCCGAGATACGTTTGATATTCCCACTGTTTCCGCACAGTTCTGCGATATATCGTATTGATGCAAAAAATGATATCATGTTTTCGTCAGCGCCATCATATGGATTATCATACACGTATTGTTGTGCGATATCGTGCATGATAATCAACAATGGGATATATCTCTTTATTGCTTTATATAGGTTAGGATATAGTTCCATTTTTCCGCTTTCCAATAATTCTTTATTGGTTTGCAGCATCTCCTTCTGTTCTTTTTGATATTCAGTTTCAATGATCTGAATTCCATATACATCGCATATAAATCGTATCGCTTTCGGTTTACTGCATTTTGCCAGTTTTTCAACTATCTGAATGATTCCCCATGTTTTATCACAGTCAGAATGACATTTGTACAGATAGTGACCGCTGGCTGTAGTGAATATCGATGCGCTTGGATTACGATCAAAATGAAATAGACAACAATGCTTACTATCCGTTAGCCCAAGAAAATCTACCAGGTTAATGCTATCAATGAACTCATACATCTCAGCGCGATTGTTCACTATTTTGTTCATGGAGGCTTTGTGACTACGATAGTTCAGAGTGTATGGTTCTGAACTATCGTAGTCACAAAGCCTATCAGTCCATTTATTCTCTTGTAAATCAACAACATCCATACTATTTCTTGATTCCAGATTGTTAACCTGCTGTGGTAATGTGTTTCCTACTATCGACCACGCAAAGCCTCCACGAACCGTTAAACGGTTAATCATCCCGTTAACATCCAATCGCTTAATTAACTCAATATTATCAACCGTTACGGTTGGTTTGGCTTTTACGCTTGTTAACGGAACGGCATCCTTGGCTTTATTGTTGGTCACAATAATCTCAGGTAACAAACAAGCAATCTCCGATACCTTGTAGCGCAAACCGTTACCACCAACAACACTACATAGGAATTGTTCGTCAGTTTTAGTCCACATGAAGCCAGGAACCCGCATCACACGTGAAAGGTTATGGATGGCTTTATCGCTATTGAAGTGTTTAATAAGGCGTTTTTGATAGGACGTGAAGTCGCTTATCTGGCAATCATCGACAAGCCAGTATGCATGGTAACCATTTCTGGTTTCCACGATGTAACTTGGCGTGGCGGGGAAAGCTGCTATTAAGCTCATGAATGATTGTTTCTTTTTGTTGACATCATCAATGGCGAGATAGTTACCATTGATGCGTCCAGCATCCATGTCTATCCATAATGAGGTGATGCGGTTGATATCTTGATCATGGTTTCCACCGCCGTTGGTCACGAAATAGACATTATAGCGGTCATCATTGTAACGTTGTAGTTCGGTTGACATTTCATTGAATGTTCCATGTTTCGAGAACGCATTTTTACCCTTGATTAGCCTCCAGTTGATTTCCGAGTCACCATGAAAGGAATTTAAAAAAGATTGAACTTTTACTTGATTTCTTGTCGCGCTTTTGCTATAATGCATATAGATATGTACCCTCTATGGATCCCCTGCGTTGACACCAATCTTAACAGGGGATTTTTTGTTAGCTTTGTATTAAAATGTTATTGCGTGTCTGCAACTGGTTGCTTACGTTTTTTTCCAATTGGGCGACTTGGCGGTAAACCTAATGCCTCAATAATTAGCCGCGTCATTGTCTTGCCAGTTTCACGCACCATACGGTCAAGCATGGACTGCTGTTCTGGCGTGAATGCTATCGTGGTCCTTCTCGCCGTTCTTGACGTATCGCTATTCATAAGTTCTCCTTCTGTTATTAACCTGTCAATAATAATATGTACAACACATCATTATGTCAGAAAATAACACGAAAACAGGAAATATCAAGAAACGCCGTAAAGGCCCTACAGCTTAATCGACACCGCAATACAGCCCAAAGGCCAAAACATGACGTAAAGTTAATTCTAGGCCGTTTATCGTCGATTAAACGCTATCCTGGTATGAACGTGGTATAGATGCTTGGCGATGGCTGATATACGCTAGCTGCTGTTGACGTGAAAGATATTTTGAGAAAATGATAGAATCTTCTTGACAATGACAATGAATCATGTTAAATTATAGAAACGATAAAGAAAGGGGTTCTATGAAGGTCTTGGCCGACAACTGGACTGGCAAAGTGTTATAGGTAGAGGTTTCGCACGCACTTGATTGCACGGAATTTCAGATTGTGGGGCGCGACGAGAAGTTTCGTCTGGAATTTTCGGATTCCGAGCTGATTGATGTAGAAAACGAATCAACACTGGATATCGGCCAGAATGTCACGCTATCACTAGAAGGACAGATACTGGCAACAGGTTGTTGGTTTGATGGTTCATGGGGACTGAGCGATATCAACGGATTGATGTTCTGTGAAGACAATAGTCCGGTTATTGCGGCTGTAAAGATTATCGCAAACATACTATAAAGCTGTAAGGGGTAAAGATGCAACAGTTTAGCGCGATGACACTTGGTGATATTTATGCTGCGGTACGCGACACGCAAAGAATTCTTGTTGACGTTCAGAACGATTGGCGGGATCAATATACTGATGACCTTATGTCGGATCTAGGAGATGTCTGGCGAGCGCTTGAGAGTTATCAAGAAAGCAAGTCTTTCACAGATTACCGTCGCGTCCTTGAAGCTTTTTGCAATTATTCCCATGTGACATCCGGATTAAAACGTAAGTAAATATCTTGGCAAGTCATAAGTTAACATGACAGTAAAACAACATTGGTGGCAAGCTGGCCACAATCCGTTATCTTGCCCCTAAAATTCGAAAAATCCCCTTTGGTTGATTTTCATTTTTTACCCCGAAAAAATCACTTTCTGGCCATTTTTGGTCAATTTTTACAGCTTTCAACCGCACACCATCGTGGTATTTTTGCCACACCGATATTCGATGATTTTCGTTTTTCGGCTTTACCAAATAACTTGGCAAGTAAAGTAACCACAAAGCGGCGACAACATGGTATCGTCGATTGCCAAACATCATCCGTCACGGTCTGTCAACTATACTATACACACTGTCAACTTTAGTGAACAATAGCCCATCCAGCTTTTTACCATAAAACGTGACATAGATATATCGTCTTGTCAAGTTTTTAACCAATAATCGGATTACTGAATAGATGATTTTATAAAAACACCGCACCATAGAAAAACACAGCGCATTATCGTGTCACGTTTAGTCACTTTTCGTGGAAGTTTATGCCATTCATGTCACGTTACACCATATAACCGATTGTCAATGTAACAACTTGATAATGTTGACAAAGTGTCATGGTGTCAGGTTTCGGTTGGATGCTAATGGTGTATAGTGTGGCAATGGTGCTGGTATATCTGTATACCTATATATTGGTTTATACCTATTTATACTCAACCGTTTCAACTTAGACGAATAGCTAAAATAAAGGCTATTTCTTATCCAATCGTCTAAATTTTAACTTCTTGTTGATCTCGTGTTTCTTGTATTGGCAAGTAACTGCGTGCTCGTCAACTAAAGTACACAGTGAGGGCGGGAAAGTGTCAACTATAGTAGACAGGGGCGGTTACTTATCGTGGTGGAAGTGGAAGTGGATCGATTTAAGTCCTTTCATGTCTATAGTTTGTCTATATCTCGTAGCCCCAACCTCGCATGCAACCTGCCACGAACAGATTGATAAGACGGTCAACAGTGTAACGTCGCATCGCTTCGTCCAGCGCGAACTTAGCTGCATCATGTCGCCCACATTTCATGGGGCGGGAAGTGGCGAACTTGATTCCGAGATTAATGATTTCTGACATAATGGCTCCTTTTATCTTAACTCAATGTTCCAGTTGTAGAAACTGCTGCCAGCTGGAAAACATATATAGTTGATATCAAACTGACCAAAATAGCCGAATAATCCACCATCGTCCAAATACTTCTTGGGAAACTCATCAGCTTGCGCGTTCAGTTCATCTAGCAAACTTTCAACAGATAGCCTACCTCTTTTTAGTACCAGAATGTTCTTCCAGTCAAGATAGTAGTATTCGACTTTCTGGCTGAAAGACAGGGTCGCGAAAACCCTGTCAAGCTCGCGTGCGGTCATATTTAACTTTGACTTACCGCCAATCCCGATATACTTCGGTTTCATGTTTTACCTCATTAATGTTTGAAACAACATAACACAGTTGTGGCGCGATGTCAAGAAAAAAATGTAGGGATTGAAAAACAGTTAGGATGGGTTTTAGTTCACGGTCGTTATTGGTGCTTTGCTGTTCATGGAAGCTTTTGTCATTGCGGCTTCGCGTGCGTTCTTGTATTGGCTTGTTTTCCAGATGTACCATGTAACGCCCTGTACAGCCTGCACTGTAACGCCAAGTTGTTTTGCGGCTTCTTTATAGTCTGCAATCATTTGCGGGCGATCTTTATTTAAGCCCTTTGATATTTATTTTGTGTCCGCGCCAGATATTTATTGCATGTCCATCAAGCACCATATGGTCTTTTACTTCCTTTGGATTTAACAAGCTGTTATAGAACACTGTGACTTTTGGTCCTTTAACTAGCCTATAATCTCCTGTCCTTGCAATCTCTTGTGCCACTTTAACTTGTTGTCCGAACGCATTGACACTATTGAAGCCTTCCAATACACGTCGTGCTGCCCGCAGGTTGCCATTCCAGAGATTTCCTGGTGACAATACCGCAACTATTGCGGCTGCAACCCTGAAGTCAATCCCATGCGCTATAGCAATTTCTTGTACATCTTCTTGTGCATGGATGTACCATCTACCCCAATAGTCCTTTTCGGCTGGTGTGGCTTGATTATAGACAGCAATGATATTGTTAACTCCGCAACCAGGACCTTGACACAACCCAAGATCTTCGATTGGTGTTGCGTTCTGGCGTCGTGGTTCAACAATACGTTCCAATATACTGTTTTTTCTATGTTTCATATGTCTCATCATTAACCCCACAATGATAACATGTTATGTTACTTAACCGATGTCCTGACCTGTGCTATGCTGTATTGTTTCTGATCAACATACTGTAACCCAATGTCAGATATTTTCTGTTTAATGCTATCCATGGTTTGTTGTAGCTTGGCTGGGTCGTCAAATTGACTTGTTGTCAAGATAAAGTTTTGTCCATCTTGTTTGACATCAGCTACTATTCCAGTTAGTTTAGCTTTAATGTCATCAAGTGTCAGTTCTTTATCCTGTTCAGCCTTATCTTTGCTAAGCTTATCCTTGCTAAGATTCTTGATTTCAGCCTTATCTTCGTCATCGACATACTGATTAGAAACGCCTTTACCGTTTGAACTACTATCGAAGGTCGCGCGCCCCGAAATGTTGGTTTTAGGAATAAACTTTTGAGCAGGTTGCTTCGGCTTAGGTTCTGGTTTCGGTTCTGGTGCTGACGGCTCATCCTGTTGTTTACGCATAAAGCCACGCTCTGACAACCTGCGTTCAAAGACTTTCTTGCGACCGAAATCCTTTTTGCCAAGAAATGCATCTATCCTTGCCAATAGATCAATATTAGGATTCGCGGAATCTGATTCATGTCGTTCATATTCTTGCTGTTCATTTTCATCAATTTCGTCGGTAGAAGTCAAATCAATATCAAGAGTATCTTGACGATTGTCATGCCCATTGATTTCATAATCAATCTCATCCAATGCTTCCATGATTGATTTACGCTGTATTGGTCGTCTTTCTCGTTGTCGCATACTACCTCACCATTATGATTTTCTGAATAGTAAAATCGCCTGTATTGGGGTCGAATGAATCGCTCATGATTCCAAGTTGAATAGATTCAACCGCATAATGGAATTTCTTGTTTATGGTGTTGTTAATTCGCTCGATTGCCCTTGAAAGTTTTTCAGGCTTACTGAATGTATTGCTAACAATATATCTTGCTTTGTTGGAATTGTCAAACAATGATTCAGCAAACGAAACACCTTCAATATTCTTGTTGATGAAGCTGACAATCGATTCCGTTACAGCGTTCCCTTGAGTATATTTGGTTTCGTTTACTTGTACTGTCTGCGGCACAATAATGTCCGTAACAATCCCCGATACACGTTCTACCTCATTCCATTTAGCGTTAATGCTCTGGCTACCGCCGATAAGCCTGTACCGCTTTTTGTCCTGATTCCAACCTGAATTTTCGGCCAGGAATGTTTTGCCATTGCTATTAAACAACACGACTTTATCCTGTAGTGGCACGAATCCTTCTGGTAAAGTTTCAGCTATTCTTGTTTCTATAATCATCATATTGGTGTTGTGATCATCTTGTTTGGTTCTGTTTGACTCAACTCCATTCATGACGCTCTCGTAAACATCAATAGTTTTTTCACTTGATTTACGTTGTGTCTGTCCTTGAAACATACTGTTAAACTCTTCTTTGATCTTGTTACGCATATAAGCTCCCTTTGGCGTTTTAAAAACTGGTTAAACCTTTTGCGGTCAAACAGGCAATCAATCCTGACAAAACCGACAAAGCTGAATCAATAACATCATATTTATCATTCACAATCAAGAACATGACATATGGTTGATTTGTTCCAAGTATCGTGCGAATCTCTTTCTTGATGTCAAGCTTATGCCCAACATCTTGTTCATTGTCGAATCGTTCTGACAGATCAATAAGATTTCCGAACATGTCAATAATATTTTTCATGTTTGTCTGTACCGTGGCAACAAACTGATCCAGCTGAAACACTACATTGTTGATTATTGGGTGAAGTTGTTGTGAATCCAGTCCCATGAATCTATCAACCGGATATACTGTTTGATTTATGGAAAACGTTGTTGGCAACACGGTTTCCTCTACCTGATCGTACATATCAAGCTGTTCACAAAACAGACGATATTGCTGGTAAAAAGAACCAAACAACATGTATGAATTCTGCAATTCTGTCATCGTACCAGATAATCGGTTCGAAAGTTTCTGTACACTCACGATATCTCGCTCAAGCTCTCGTGATAAAACCGACATACCAGTTTTTACGCTTGCAAGTGATTGCAAGATGGGCGACAAGGCAGCTAACGCCTGTTGCATGTCAAGCTCTTCATTGATCATTTTTTTCTTATTTCTCATATTGACTCCCTGGAAACAAAAGTGACACAATGTTAACTTCAGAACTAAAGGTATTACCTGCTGCATCATCTGGTGTAACGCTGGCTGAATGTACCTCAACCCCGAACTTTTTTAGGAACGATGCAACTTTCTTGGTCTCGTAAATGGCCATTTTCTGTTCAGGAAAACCACTCATACCAATGGTAAGCATCAATGCCTCTGGGTGTTCACGTTCCAACAACGAAACCATAACATTTCCCATCGCGAGCGCATCAACATAGTTTGCCAACATAGTGCTAGCCTCAATTGCTGTTATGGTTTTGCCATTTCCTTCAATTTTGTGCGGCTTGACAATATTTATCGTGGTGCCTTCGGGTTGACTTGAACTGTAGCTCGATACAGCTTGACGATGTATAAAGTCACCAAAAGTTTCGTTTTCGTCCATCCTGTCAGCCACTCGTTTCCGATAAGTGTTAAGCACATGATGTGGTGACCTGTTACTTGTTAAAATCATACTACACCCCACTTTTCAAGATGGCTGTCAACGCATTAATGTCAAAGCTTTTCACTATGAAGCTATGAACTGTCTCGTTCAAAGTTGTTGATTGCAATGTTGTCAACGCCATATCGCCATCAACAATATCCAGAAATGTTGACCACAGCGTGTTTGAAATATTGGACACGAAATCATCAACATGTTGTATTTCCATATCTGGCAATTTGTTGTATTCAACCGCCGACTCAACAATCTTTGGTTTTATGGCTGTCAATATGTTGATATCTTGTAATAGTTTTTGTGTATTCACGTTAACTCCCTTACTGAATGTCACTGTAATGCATCCCAATCTTGATGCGACGTGCCATCTACCATTGAAACAATTTCGTATGGCGTGTATTGTTCTGACAAAAAGTTCCAGAATATACTCACAAGGTTTACCATAAAGTCTTCATATGGCACCTTTAACCCCAATACGAAGGATCCTTCCCGTAGCCCATAATCATCAATCAACGAATTGATATCCTGTTCGACAATATCTCCAATCTTGTCCAGCACAATCGCGTATCGATGTTCTTGCTCCGATGATAATGGAACTAACTGATCCGCAGATTCTTCCAAATTTCCGGACACTGTTGTGTTGTCAATATAATGTTTAATCTCATCGCGTGCAAACGATGTTAACTTATTGATTAAATTTTTCGCTCGCGTATCACCACGTTCTGCTGATTCGTTAAGCATTTCAACGAAACGTAACAGTTTGTTGCTCATAAATTCTCCCCTAATGTCTTACAAGATAATCCGCGATGGCTTCTTCCAACAATGCCATGGGATCTATGCCAAGTTTTTTTGAAGCCTCAACAATTTTATCAAAAGTGGAACGTGACAAAGCGATAATACGAACCTCATCCAGAGTAACTTTACCTTGATGTTTTTGTTCTTTTGACATGTCTACGCTCCGTTGTCAAGTTGCCATCACGTCTTGCTAGAATTGCCTCCACAGATTCCATTTTACCCAATTCACGCCTAATGACCTTTTCGGCATCAATTTTATTTGCAGCCCCTAGATGTCCCTTTTTTCGTGTCACGGCATCAGCCCAATTAATGACAAGCCCTTTGCCATCCTTGTTTGGTGTCAACAATACACTATAACGCTGTGTCTTACCACGCTTGCCATCTACCCAACCACCATAGAAGCTGTGCACCGCGTTACCATCTTTTTCCCAGTTGAAAAGCTTTGCGGTACTTTTCTCTTCAATCGGCGACATATCGACAAAATCAATTTCAGCAAGCGCCTTGTCAACAAGTCTTGTCACGTTGGATTCTGTAGTCCAACCATGTTTTGCGTTAAGTGCTTTGAGGTATTCAAGACGTTGTTCTTTCAAGGCTGGCGCGATATCATCGTTGACGATGGATTTTACAAGACATTTGATCTTTGGAATTCCATTCTTATCCTGACATCCTGTGTACTCGATATTTTTGTCATGGGCGCCAGTTACGGATTCATGAACAATGTCATTAAATACACTGTCAACAACCCAACCCATACGTGCATTCAATTGCGCTAGATGATTAAGCCTGATATTTTTGACTTCATCTCCAACATTTTCGTTGACGATATTGTCAATCATGAATTTCACTTTCTCTTCACCTTCAGACCTGAAGCTTGCATTGTCCGCTATGCCGTTATCATACCATGGTGAAATTCCTTCTGCCAACAATGATTGTCCAGAAACCAACAACTCAACGACGTATCTACTTTCCTTGCGATACATTGTTTGGCTTACATTGAGTTGATTTCTTGTCAATATTGTCTTGATGTTATTGGCCATTGCCACTGTATCTTGCTTCGATTTGAATCCTTCAATCAATACCATCACATCGGCTTCATTGCTTTCATTGGCCATGACTGAGAACGTTGCTCCCATGGCTTGATATTTCATAATAGCTCGTTCAAGTTTCTTGCTAACGAGTTGTCTTGTTACGTTAACTCTCATATATTCTCCAATTATTGTTATTTAACAATTGTCATCTTATAATCGCCAGGTCCCCATTTACCGCTCAATACCTTTGTCTCCCTCCCATGCCAATTTATCTTACCATCTTGTTGTACAATCTCAGTGAAGGCAAGACTGGCATCAAGGCGTCTAGGTGAACCATCTGGCCAAAAACCCTTATGGGTTAAACCACATTCAGTCATAACTACCAACAATTCATCGCTTCCATTCCATCCAAGTTGAAGCCCAGGCAATACAAGCAATAGCTTGGGAGGCGGTTTGTTCCATCCTGTTCGTAAAGAGGATACGTATACCATCTTAACCATTTCGCGACTGCTCTCAGGTCAGGATTCCTGTTTTTCTGACTATCAAAAAAGAATGGAACATCACCATTCGTTATATCGTCAGGTGTCATATTGCCATTCCAATCACGCGAAAATTGAGCTGTAAAAGAAATAGACCTTGCCCCGCTATTGGACCAATATGCAATTGGATGCGATGAACCAGGAATATCTTGAAATTGCCAACCAACATCTCGCGTATCCGACACTTCAGATGGAAAGTATTGAAATGCCTGTTGTTCAATAACATCCTTTGTCGCGGGCACGATGAATCCTGTCTTTTGTTCATCGTGCATATTGCCGAATGACGGAAAGATAGAATCTAAGATGCTTGATACTGACATGCCAACTCCTTTCAATTGATATAAAAGAATTGTATAAGCAGTAATATAGATTGTCAGACATGTTGGTCAGATTAATATTGACATTATTTCAGGGTTGGATCAACAAGAAGCGGAAAACCTGACAGTATGATAGACGACACTCCAGCCGATAATGCCCCGTCGTTTGTGGTGGACACCTCGATAAAATATTGTGCTTCATCGGTTGAAATATCAGGAAGTGGTACAGCCGACACGTCAAGAGTTTGTTTAACGAAGCTGCCAGTAAAGTCAGTGAACGTTAATGTGGTATCTGCTATCGCGACTGGTGCGTCATCTGCCATTGCCCATTTCACTAGCTTAACAGTCAGTACAGCTCCTGCTGAAGTTTTCATTCCCCACACAGATAAATTTTCCATAAAAATACATGGCGGAAAATGCAACGGAATATGGTATGAAAACTTCAG
>Ga0209417_1001701_pt1 | contig 38944 bp, 63 predicted proteins | sample RifGroF2_FD_184002 | JGI IMG/M metagenome (GOLD analysis project Ga0209417, IMG submission 184002) | Groundwater microbial communities from Rifle, Colorado, USA - Groundwater F2 (SPAdes) (version 2) | ecosystem: Environmental > Aquatic > Deep subsurface > Groundwater | place: Rifle, Colorado... | reverse complement strand
ATATAAATAATGGCTTGAAGTTTACGCAAAAGAAATGGAGGCATTATTTATATGATTATTGATAACATAGCGCATTATTTAGTTGAAAATGTTGAAACAATTGATCTCACATTGGGATCAAATATTTTCACTGCTTTCATGCCCGACACACCTGCTGAGATAGTGGCAGTTTATGACACAGGCGGTGCAACACCTGATATTGATATACCAACAGGAAGCCCAACATTTCAGATAATTGTCAGAACTGCCGACTATGAAAATGGCTTCAATTTAATGAAAGAAATTGTTGACTTATTACATCAAAAAATGAATATCACTCTAGCTGAGGGTGGTACTTACTTTTATTCAATATTTTTAATGGGTGAAGCGGGTCATATTGGTAGAGATGAAAAAAGTCGTGATGAATTTAGTGTAAACTTTATTTGTAAAACAAGAAGATGATCATAAAAAATAACAAACCATATCGAGAATTTAGATGTACAAAGTGCAGGTCATTGCTTGCGCTTGAATATATTTATTCGGGCAGATTTTCAATTAAATGTCATGTATGCAATGTCATAAACGATATTGAATGCAGTTCGACAAAAAGGCTTCTTTTAGATCAGACAATCAAACCAATGAGTTTTGATTCGGAATTGAAGGGGGGTGAATTAAATAATGGCTAGTATAGCAAATGTTAAATTGGGTCCATGTTCAGTCAAATTCAACAGTATCGATTTAGGTCACACAAAAGGTGGCGTTTCAGTTTCATATGAACCTGAATATTATGATATTACAGTTGACAAATATGGCAATACAGTGGCGGAAAAAGTTTTGGTTGGAGAAACCCTTAAAATCACTGTACCTCTTGCAGAATTCACACTAGATAATCTTGAAGTTGCAATCCCAGCAGGGGAAAATGCAGGTCCTGATAATCGAGTCACTATCGGTAAAGACGCAGGCGAAAGAATGGCACAATATGGTGCTGAGCTTGTACTTCACCCACTTGCAAATGAAACAAGTGACAGAAGTGAAGATGTAGTTTTGCATAAAGCAATAGTCGCAGAGAGCATTGAAATAAAACATGCAAATGACGGCGAAAAGCTGATCGAGGTAGTATTCCAAGCATTGCTTGATGAGACAAAAAGTTCTGGAAACAGACTTGGTTTCATTGGGGATAGCGTGGATTAAAACCAAATTGACACTTGAGGCTATAAAGCCCGTCAAAAATGGAAAAAATATATAAATTAAACGGAAAAGAATACACAATTCGCAAAATGGCGTTAGGTCGTTTTGCAAATTTGCTATCAGCAATCGATGAACTCCCACAGGGATTAGTCGGTTTCGATTCTCTTGAAAAAGATGAATTCATCAGAAAAATACCTTCAATTTTGAAAGACGCATATCCTATGTTTATTAAAATATTAGTAGTTGCGACTGAAATTGATGAAAAGGTATTACAAGAAGAAGTCGGAGTTGCTGAGTGTGCAGAATTAGTGTCAATAGTTTTCGAAGTTAACGAAGTTGAGCGAATAAAAAACGCATTCAGCGCGATGGTCAAGAGTTTCAAAAAACCAGTCGCGCCCGAAGCAGTCAAAGCGCTAAATTAAGTTATCTTATAAATACGATTGATTTGTTGGCGAGTGAGTATGGTTGGACAAAAGACTATATTTTGAAGCGTGTCTACCCTATGGAAGCATTCGATTTTGCTGATAGGATAAAACAACGAAAAAATACAGATTATTTAATTCAACTTTCAATCGCTCACAATCCGTATGCGAAAGAACCAACGAAACTATTTAACGAATTAGAAAAGGCAATTGAATCAGAATCGAATTTGTCAGGCGATTCTATTGATCGCAATGGTTTGAATAGATTAAAAAATATGTTGAAAAAAAGTAAAAATATAGGAGTAAAATAAATATATGGCAATGCAAATAGGTAGTGTTATAGCAAAATTTCAATCTGATCTGACTGACTTCAAAAAAGGGCTTGGAGAAGCTCAGAATGGTGTCGGCGGATTGAAAGACGGTTTCAGTGGCTTAATAGGAAAGGCTGCACTTGTAACGACAGCAGTTGTAGGTGTTGCAGGCGCAATTGGTGCAGTTGGTTGGAGCTTTGCTAAAGAAGCAGGTAAATTCGAGCAATATCAAGTTGCTCTTGAAACAATGCTCGGATCAACTGAAAAAGCAAATGAATTGTTCACGCAAATGAAAGAGTTTGCAAAAAAGACTCCATTTAATTTTGAGGAAGTCATTTCAGGTGCAAAGTCGCTTCTTGCTTATGGCTTCGCTCAAGAAGATGTACAAAAAAACATGAAGCTTTTGGGAAATGTGGCTGCAGGTTTGTCAATCCCAATGGGAGATATGGTGTATTTATATGGAACTTTAAGCGCGCAACAGATTGCATATACAAAAGACATGAATCAATTTGCAAATAGAGGTGTACCAATTTGGGACGAAGTATCAAAAGTCATGGGGGTTTCAGTTCAAGAAGTCAGAAAATTAGTCGAGCAAGGTCAAGTCGGATTCCCAATAATTGAACAAGCATTCAAAAACATGACAGGAGAGGGAGGAAAGTTCTTTGATCTTATGGACAAACAAGCAGGCACAATGCTTGGAAAACTCTCAAATCTTCAAGATTCATGGCAACAGTTAAAAGTCACACTTGGCAATCTTTTGCTACCTGTAGCAATTCAAGTTGTTGACGGATTGAATAATTTAATCATGACAATTCAGGGGGTGGCGACAGAAAATGGAAATCTCACAAATGCAGTGAATTTTGTCAAAGACGCGTGGACAAACATGATGACAATTATCGGTGCAATGATTGAGTGGTTCAGAGCGACAGTATTGCCACCGCTTCAAGCAATATGGGCAGAATTCATGTATTTTGTCAATCAAGTCATACCACCTGTAAGTGAAGCAGTCAGAGTATTTATATTTGTCATTTTAATTCCTTTTCTTCTTTATTTAGTAAAAGTTTGGAAGGACAACTGGGACGAAATAAAACTTGTATTGATTGGGGTATGGGAAATAATCAAAGGCGTTGTTCAAGTAGCTTTTGCAATAGTTGCAGGAATATTCACAACAATGCTTGCACTTATGACTGGCGATTGGTCGAAAGCATGGGATAATATAAAACACTATGCAGGTATAGCTTGGGAGGGAATTAAAAACATATTCAGAGGCGCACTTGATTTCATATTCGGTTGGGGTGGCATGGTTTTGCACAATATGGTATCACCTTTTGAGAACGCATGGAACAAAATCAAAGATATTATGAACAATATCAGAAACGCTATAAAAGAAGCACTTGACTTTGACAAAAGGCATTCACCTTCAATTATGGATATTTTGAATGAAAGTGTCGGTAATGTTCAAAAAGCTTTGGGATCAATAGGAATTGAGCCTCTTGCACACAAACTTGATGTCAGTGGATCGGGCGGAAACAGAATTCAAATCAGCATGGCAGGTGCAAATATTAGTGATCCCGCAATTGCTGAAGATTACGCTGAGTTAATCGGTGACAGAATTATCAGAAAACTAGCAAAGACAGCAAGGACAATGTAAATATGAGTTACTCAATCACAATCAACAGTGTTGATCGAACAAGTTGTATTCTCACAAATACGATAAAAATTACTGACGAAACAAATGACAAACCCTCATCGATGTCATGTTCTTTTTTTGATCATGACAATTTAGGAGATATTGAACTTGATCAAGAAATTATTGTCACTAAAGACGCTGTGAGGCTTTTTGCGGGTAGCATACTATCAACTGAATTAAAGAGACTGGGAGCAGGCGAAATGATCTTCAAAATAGATTGTGTTGACTATACGCGCATTTTAGATCGCAATCTAGTAGTTGAAGGGTATGAGGGAATGACAGACAAAGAAATCATTGAAGATATTGTCGCAAATTACTGTCAAGGTTCAGGAATAACAACGACAAATGTCATTGAAGGTGTGACGATAAACAAGATTATTTTTAACTATTTACAGCCCTCACAATGTTTCAGAAAAATTTGTGAGCTAACAGGCAGAAGTTGGTATTTAGATTACAACAAAGATATTCATTATTTTCCAATGGAAACAACTTCGGCGCCTTTTGACATTGATTCAGCTTCGGCAACATATTCAGAAATGTCATTGACAAAAGATAATTCTGATATTCGCAATCGTGTTTATATAAGAGGTGGAACATATTTTTCAGATTTCACAACAATTTCGCAAGTAGCTGACGGAGAACAAACAGTTTTTTGGCTACCGAATAAGCCTCACGAATTCACAATGAAAGAGAACACAGTCGCACAAACTGTTGGTATAAAAAACATTGATGATCCTCTTGATTTTGATTATCTGATGAACTTTCAAGAGAAATATGTTGAAAGAGCTGACGGAGTTGCACCAACAGCAGGCACAGTTATGGAGTACACATATAAATATGATATTCCCGTACTTGTTGCAGTTGAAAACCCTGATTCAATTGAAGAAATAGGGCAGTTTGAACATGCTATTTTTGATAATTCTATTCTTAACTTAAATGACGCAAGAGCAAGAGCGCAAGCAGAGCTTGCAGATTATGCAGACACAATTGTCGACGGAACTTTTGAAACACTAACTGACGGCTTCAGAGCAGGTCAATTCATGAATATCAATCTTTCTGACTACTCAGTCAATGCAAATTATTTAGTTCAAAAAGTTGTTGCAAGAGCGCTTGGGAACGGTTCATACAATTACACAGTTTATATTGCAAGCACTAAAAAATTGGGAATTATTACTTTCTTGATCAAACTTTTAGAGAATGATAAAAACTTTTTGAATATTGATCCGAATGAAGTTGTTGACGAATTGTTTTCTCCCGACTCTCAAGGTATTATTATAAGTGACAGCATGATTAGTGATAGTTTGATTGAGCCACCATTTCAGTGGGGTTCATGCAAGTGGGGATTGGCGCAATGGTCATAATATGAAAAAAGCAACTATAAATTTTAATTTTAATGTAGTCTTAACTTATCGAGACGCTCAAACTGGCAAAATAAATGAGCGAATCAAAGCTCATAATCTTGTTGTTGATTCAGGACTAGCTTCAATTATTGGAAGAATAGTCGGTGGGGATTCTCCTGTTACTAAAGGCACAATCACATATTGCGCATTGGGAACTGGCACAAACGCCCCTGCTTCGGGAGATACTCAACTTCAAACTGAAGTATTCAGAAAGCAAGTGAGTGTCAGAAGTTCAACTGCAAATGTGGGAAGATTTAGAACTTTTTTCAATACAGATGAAGCAAACGCAACACTAAAAGAAGCAGGACTCTTTGGAGATTCAGCTTCGGCAACAGCAAATTCAGGAACTTTATTTTGTAGGCTCTCAATAGACAGAGCAAAAACTAGCGCTGAAACACTAACACTTGATTGGGAAATTACAGCAATATCAGCTTAAAAATATGAAAGGAGGTGTATAACATTGGCAAAAGATTCAACAATAACAAATGTCGACAATGGTGACGATTTAGAGGGTTCATGGGGTGATACAGTCAAAGCTTCAGTTGAAGCTCTTTTTGATGATAAAACAGTTTATGATCAAGCTTACAGCGCAACAACTGAAATTGATCTCAACAATGGTGCTTTTCAAAAAATTGATTTAGCAGGTAATGTCGCAATAGATGTTGTCAATCAAAAGCTGTTCAGACCTTTCGCGATTTTAGTTAAATATGACGCAGACGGAAGAACAATAGACTTTTTTGACACTATCAGTTGGGCATATAACTATGTGCCAGTATCATCGGCGAATGGAAAATATGATTTATTTGTATTTATTCCTATCACTTTTAGCACACCTAACTGGACATATATCGGGCTTGTAGCAGGTCAAGATATTTAGTTGAATCTTTGCACGAATAGTATGGCAAAGAATAATACAGTGATTTATTTCACAGTTCAGGCTTTCGAAAAGCGTGACGGAGATCATCTTTCTGATACATGTCAGATTCAAGTAATTGATACGACAGCAGAAGGTGCTTTGAAAAAAGCTAAGAAATTGATCAAAAAAACAGATTATCGCGTTTCAGCGATAGTTGAAGAAATAGTCAAATGATACCACCAAACCTAATTTTGATATGGACTGGCTTAAATGCGAGTATACCTTCGGGTTGGTCGCGTGAAACGAGTCTTGATAGTAAATACACTAAAGGCACAGCCAATGGTGTTGATCCTGATGTTACAGGGGGAAGTGCAACACACAGTCATACTTCACCTACTCATACGCACACAATGGTCAGCCACAATCATACTGGTAATACAGGAGTTGATACAAATCAAAGAGAAGATGCAGATAATGGCGACAGTATCGCACAAGACAATCATTATCACGCATACAATATATCAGGTGTTTCAGGGGGTTCGCTTTCTAATACTGTCACATATGCTTCAGTTGCTAGCGATCCATCTTATTATGAAGTAATTTTTATCAAAGCAGACGGATTTTGCGCAATTCCCGATGATGTTGTCACTTTATTCAGTAAAACGACATTGCCTTCAAACTTCTTAATTTGTGACGGAACGAATGGAACTCCCGATTTAAGAAATAAATATTTGAAAGGTGCTTCAACAGGCGCAAACGCAGGCGGAACAGGTGGAACTTTGAACCATGAACATGCAATCAATCATACACACTCAGGTGTCACACACACGCACAGTGGAACAACTGGCTATGCAAGCGGTGGAACAGTAGGAGGAGGTTCAGGGACTCAAGTCGTTACAGATCACACTCATGCTATTACACTTGACGCTGCCAGTTCAGAAACAGGATCATCTTATACGGGAAACGCAGGAAGTGCAGATACAGTTGAGCCAGCATATAAAAAACTTGTTGCAATTCAAAATACAAGTGGACTTCTTAAACGCGCAGAAAAAGGAATGGTTGGAATGTGGCTTGGAACTTTGGATAGTATTCCAAATGGTTGGATATTGTGTGACGGAAGTGATGACACTCCCGATATGCGTGACAAATTCTTAAAAGTTGCAAATTCTACTGGGGAAATTTCAAATACAGGTGGATCAAATACACATTCTCATTCTGCAAGCAACAGTCACACACATACAGCTTCAGGAACTCACACACACACTGGATCAACAGGGAGCGTTTCTGCAAATAAAGGTACAGGTGTCGGTGGCAATGGAGGTGTAAAGCCTCACACTCACCCTGTCACTTCGGCTTCAAGTGCAAATACAAGTTCTTGGAATAATACAACGACTTCAGGTGACAGCACAGACGGTCAACCACCATATAGGACTGTCGCTTATATTCAATATAAATTTACAGTAAATGCGGGGGTTGCACTGTTAACTAATTTTATCTAATATTATATTATGGAGACACAAATTACAGGAAAGCTTTTTGATCAAGGGCTTTTGGGCGTGTTCGTAGTTATCTTGATGACAGTCATAATCTTCTTATATCGAGAAAAAGCAAAAGACAGCAAAGATCACTTCGTGGATATGAAAACAGTGTGGGAGGGAGATATTAAATTCAGAGAAGAAGTCAAAGTTTTGTTTCAGAATATTAAGGATATTTTACTAACAGCAAAAAAATGATAATCAAATTTATAAAAAATTTATTTAGTTCACCAAACTACAAGAATGAACTTGACGAATTAAAATCAACCATGCTATCTGAAAAAGTAAAAGATACTGCTGAATTAAAAAAAATCAATAGAACATTCAGATTACTGTTGCAAGAAGGCAACATTGAGGTCACAATTAAGAATGTTGACGGGGTTTTTAAGGAATTAAGAAAAAGAAAATGACAGACATATATCTCATTATATTTTCAGCAATCAGAATTTTGACGATTGTACCTCTAACATTTCTCATTGTTGCACAGCTTATCAACTTGTTAAAAAATGGCAAAGAAAAGGAGTTGCTTTCAACAAGACTTGTTTTGTTTTTTCTAACAATAGCAATATGGGCTGAAGCCCTTATTTTTTTATTCAGTGATTTTGGTACATTATTTTTGGGAAGTGCAAGACACTCTTTACTTGCAAAATTTCAATGGGTATTGTCTATAATTAGGGTGACTTTGGCAATTGGAGTTTGGAAGATGTACAATTTAGTTTATAGAAAATAATAATATGGAAGCATTGAATCAAAGGGATTCTAGGTGGGCAGGAATTCCACTTGGAACATCAACTACAACAACAATAGGTTCACATGGCTGTACAATCACATGCGTTGCTATGCTTGCAGGACTAACCCCTGATGAAGTAAACAGACGACTTCTTCAAGTCGGTGGCTATCAAAATACAAATCTAATTATTTGGTCAAAGATAAAAGAAGCAATCCCGTGGTTGGAATTTGAGTGGCGTGGCTATTCATATGAAAACGCAAAAGTTGCTGACGCAATCGCAAAAAATAGCGGTTGTTTAGTACAAGTTGACTTTGACGGGAAAATTGACACTCCTCGCGATGATCATTGGGTTGTTTATAAAGGCAATCAAAAAATGATCGATCCGTGGACAGGTGCAGAAAAAGCAACAAGTTATTATCCAATAGCTGAAGGTTATTCAATTATAAAAGTTTCTGCAAAACCTGTAGTTGCAACAAACACAACATCGAAATTTGATTTCTTAAATGGAATTAAATTCTCAGGACATCTTGAAAATACTTTGAAATATTTATTTATTGAAAATACTTTCAGTGAGGGAGATATTCGAGAGGGAATGTCAACTTTCAAAGTTGGAACAAATAAGCACTTGGAAGGCGTGATTGCTGAAATGCTAGTTGAAAAGCAACAGCTCGAAAATACGGTCAAAACTCTCACTGATGAGGGGGTAGCAAAAGACAAAATTATCGAACAATTAAAGAAAAATCAAGGACAATCTGAAGAAGAAATACAACAGAGACTCGATAATCAAAAGAAAAGTTTGACAGAAGCTTGTAAAACATCAACGCAGACAGCGCTTAATGAATTAAGACAAGAGTTATCGCCAAAAACATACTATGAGCAATCTGCAACTGATTTATTAAAATTTGCACTACTCAAGATGTTAGGTGTTGACATAAAATCAACAGAGGGGGTGACAAAATGAAAAAACAATTCCCTGAATGGATAAAAACTTTATATCGTGGAATCAGAGCAGGAGTTTCAGCAGGTATTGCTTCAGTTCTTATTTTGCAAATAAATTTGAATGATCCAAAAGAAGCATTGAAAGTTGTTGCTGTTGCTTTTGTCTCAGGTTTTGCAGTTGCTTTTGGTAAATGGGCAAGAGAATATCTTGACAGTCAATTTGGATTTGATTCAAATTCTATAGTTGCAAAAGCAATGCCTATCTGATCTCAATTTTAGTGGTTGACAGGTTATTTTTGTGCCTTTATACTGTAACTACAGTCAAAGATAGTAAATACAAAGAATATGAATAATAACGAATTAGCAAACACACAAGTCAGAGTCACATTCAAAGACAACTGCATTCATTTTTATGATCTTCTTGACAAGTACAACGACTTCAAAGGCTTCACACAAAATGTCAGAGGAATTGAAAACGCATGGTTTGAATTAGTAGAAGTATTTGACGCAAGCACAACTTTTGCAGAAGTTCAAGATTTTTTAGATGAAAACAACTTGAGAACACACAGCTATTGCGGAATGGACTAATTATGAAAATATATTATTTACTAATTGAATGGCTCACACCAAAAGAAATAAAAATGGAGGATTTAATCTAATGTTTAATCATGACTATGAGCTTGAAAAGAGATACCACCCTGAAAATTTCGAGCTGTTTGTCGTACTGAACAAATGGCAATGTAAAAATAAACAATTGGTGAAAGCTTTTCAAAGCGCTGGTTTTCAAATAGAAAAGGATAAAAAAGTAAAATGAAAGTATATGATTTAGTCAAAAGAATAATGCTTCGCGATCCCCAGTCGCGAAACTCAGACAAACACTTGATGTATATGGTTTGGACAAATCAAGGTATTGACTTAAATGATTATATTCAATGGTTCAAAGAGGCTGCACACCCAAAATCAATAATTGAAAGCAGAAGAAATCTTCAAAGAAATCAAGAAGAAAAAATCAAAGCAGGCGAGATTATACCCGAAAATGAGATTCTCATTGCAGATAAAAAAGTATTGAAATATCGCGAAGAAATCGACAGACAAAGAGGAACTCACATTTTTAGAGATGAAATAGCAGATCAACAAACACTAATATGAAATGGTCAAATTTGAGAATCAACAAATGCCCTCAGTGCGATCTTGACTTGTTCAAAGCTGAAGTCGTGGGTGGAATGTTTCATTGCAAGTGCGGATTTAAGATCACAGAAGAAAAGATGAAAACACTGATAAACAAATCAAACTTTTATCGCAAAGAAGAACACTATCGACCTGATGATGAAGTACCTGAAGATTATTAAAATGAGCGATCTTTATCACATAAAGCAACAGAGAGTCAGTAATTTTTGGCAATTTAGGCTCAAATCAATTTTTGGTTTAATTAGAGGGTTTGAAAATTTAGAATATCAACAAATGGGATCAGAAAATCATCACAGAATTAGAAACATCAATGACGGAAGATTCATTGACTTTTGGCAAACTGGCACAATGAGAAGGTCAGACAATACTTTTTGCGGTATGGGTTACAGAGACACAAACATCAAAAAAGAGCTTGAAAAATTGATGGTTGACAAGTTAATTTAGATATACTAAAGTTAGAGCATATAGAATCAAATAGCATGGAAGATACAACACAAATCACAACAACAAATCAGAGTTTCAATATAGAAGCTTTGATCTCCCAAGCAATAAGCAAAAAAGCTTCTGTTTCTGCACTAAAAGAAATGCTCGCAATGAGAAAAGAGTTGAAAGCTGAATGGGCAAAAGAAGAATTCAACAAATCAATGGCAGGTTTTCAATCAGAATGCCCAGTCATTGCAAAAACAAAAGGTGTCAAAACAAAATCAGGTCAAGTTGCCTATAAATACGCACCGATTGAAGTTCTTGATTCTGATACTAAAAAATTAAGAGAAAAATTCGGCTTCAGTTATAAAACAGATCAGATCACTTTCATGGACAACAACGACAGACAGATCAAAGCGATTGTCACAGTCACACACAAAGCAGGTCATAGTGAAAAAACTGAAATGACTGTACCTCTTGGAAACAAAACTGAGATCATGTCGAACTCTCAAGTGACGGCGGCTGCTTATACTTTCGCTAAAAGATACGCTTTCAAAAATGCTTTTGGAATTGTTGAAGCAGATGAAGATAATGAAGCTTTACTTAAAAGAGGCGATGACGAAGCTAAAAAAGACAGAAAAAGTCTACCTGAAGAAGATGTTAAAAAAATTGAGAGTGCAAAAGATGAACAGGAATTGATAAACTTTTGTAAAGAGATCAAGACAGCAAGAGGCGAAGAATATCAAGAAGAATTAGTTGAGCTTTATACAAAAAGAAAGGACGACATACAAAATGCAAATATATAATTTCGAACAGGGATCAGAAGAATGGTTCAAAGTTAGACTTGGCAAATTGACAGCTTCAAATGCTCAAGCAATAGCTTCAAATGGTGCAGGACTCGACACATTGATATTTGAAAAGGTTGCAGAACTCATGACAGGCAAGATGAAAGAATCATACACAAATATCGATATTGAAAGAGGCAATGAACTTGAAAAAATGGCAAGAAACTCATATGAGCTTGAAACAGGGATCATTGTCAAACAAGTTGGATTTATTGAATTAAATGAGTTTGTTGGCTGTTCTCCTGACGGACTCATTGCTGAAGATGGACTTCAAGAGATCAAATGCAAGAATGACTCAAACTTTGCTCGATTCTTATATGACAGAAAAATTGACACAGAGCATGTTTGGCAAATGCAAATGCAGTTATTTGTCACAGGCAGACAATATGTTGATTATGTCCTTTATAATCCAAACTTTCCAAAGCCAATAATTATTACAAAAGTCATGCGAGATGAGGTATCAATTTCTAAACTTAACGTAGGAATCATGACAGGTGTTGCAAAGATCAAATCAATTTTAGAAAAAATAAAATGACAGACAATAATCAATTAGTACAAGTTGTTAAAAATGCAGGTCTTGAAGAAAACAAGGTCGATTCACTTTTGAAAAGTTTTTCGACATACTTCAACGAGGCTAAAATTATCGCAGAGGAAGCTAAAAACATACTTGTCACAGATGAGTCACAGATCGACTTAATGCAGAAAGCGCGTGAAAATCGACTACAGCTCAAAGAAATTAGAATCAATGCTGAAAAAACACGCGTCACACTCAAAGAACAGTCACTTCGTGAGGGTAGAGCAATCGACGGAGTCAATAATCTTATAAAAGCTTTGATTGCACCTGTTGAAGAACATCTTGAAAGACAGGAAAAATTCGCAGAAATGAAAGAAAAAGCAAGACTTGAATCAATCTATTCAGAGCGACTTGAAAAACTTTCAAAATATGTTGATGATGTTTCGCTTTATAATATAAAGGAAATGACTGACGAAGTGTTTGCAAATCTTTTGCTAGGTTGCAAATCAGCATATGACGCTAAAATTGAAGCTCAAAAGAAAGCTGATGAAGAAGCAATTGAAAAAGAGAAAAAGGAAAGAACTTATCGCGACAGAATGTACAATCTCAATCGATTTTATGATTTTATCGATATAGGAAAATTGACAGTTGACACTTCAGAAGAAGATTATCAAGTAATGCTCAAAGAAGGTCAAACAGCAAAGGAAAAGCATGATAGTGAGCAGGAAAAAATTAGAAAAGAGAACGAGGAACTTCAAAAAAAAGCTGAAGCAGATCGAAAAGCAAAAGAGGAATCTGACAAAAAGTTGCAAGATCAAATTGAAGCACAGAAAAAACTAAAAGAAGAAGCTGAGGCAAAATTGAAAGCTGAAAAGGAAGCTCAAGAGAAAAAAGAGCGTGAAGCCAAACTTGCAGAAGAAAACAAAATCAAGGCTGAAGAAGAATCGAAAAGAAAAGCACTTCTTGCACCTGACAAAGATAAACTGATTGAATTTGCAACTGTAATTGATAAACTGATTGCACCAAGCTTGGCAAGTCGTGAAGCAGGCTTGATTATAGAAAAAGCGCTAGTTACATTGTCAGATGTTTCATCATATATTAGAGAAAAGTCAAAAGCATTATGAAAAACGGAACTTCAACATCAAACCAAACTGAGCAAGAACAAATTATCAATGATATGAAAAATTTTGAGATCAAAGCCAGTGATCCTATAAAATTGAAAGGTGGGCATGACAAAATAATGCTTGATTTTATAAAAGAATTTGCAAGAGTACCTGAAAGAATCTCAATTGAAAGATACCAAAATGAGAACAATAAAATTGTTATAAAAATTTATTTTAGAAAGGCAAAGGTAGTAAAAGAATGATAATCGATATGAACGCAATATTAGCTTTGATTGTAGGTTTTGGGCTTGGAGTTAGTGTCTCAATAATATTTTCAAAATGAAAACAATCAAAGAAGTTTACGCAGAATCACTTGAAAAAATCAGCAAGCAGAATGTTGTCAGTGATATTGCAAATGAAATTCAGCTTGTTGCTCAAGCTTTGCGTGACAATGATCTTCAAAATTGGTCACCTGACCAACTCTCACGCGCTTTGACAAAGATTGCTGTATTAAGGGTCAATCTAGGTTCTGAAATGGCTGACGCAATGGCTTATTATGATTTTTCTTATACAGGGCGCAAAATTAGATATGCTTCAGAGTGGAAGCCAACAAAGAGTGAATTGAATCAAACTATAAAAGCAACAATTCAAGACATTGATTCAAAGATCATCACAAACATGGCAGATGAAATGAATGAGGAGATTCAAAGCAAGCATTATGCTGAAAAATTAAAAATAATATATGACGCTTCAGAAACATTGATCACTGCACTGCAAAGCAGAATCAATGTATTAAAACAAGAAAGGATCGAAGCGCGCAATGGATAAAAAGGCACTCAAAAGACGCAGGCAGAATATGGAACTTTTGATTGAGTTTGTGCTTCTTTGTATTCTTTTATATTTTATTGTGTTAAGAGGGGGGTGACTTTTATGACATTTTTAGAAAATTTAATGTATTACGGATCAAATATTCTCACTCTTGGCTTTTGGTGGTTAGTAAAAATAGTTATTAAAAAAGCAATAATTGAAACAAAATAAATGCCCGATATTGAATCAATAATCAGTCTTGATTTCAGTGTGTTTGACGACTTGCTTATCATGCAACACTTCAATCATCGCTGTCAGTGTTGCGGTTCTACTTGGGAGGTTGCACTTCATCACTTAATTTTCAGAAGTCAAGGCGGTGTCAATGGTCCCCGAATCCCTCTTTGTAATATTTGTCACATGAAGCTTCATAACAAGCCTGAATTTAGAAAGAAATATGAGACTAAACTTTTGAAGATTGCAAGCGTATTTTATCAGTTACAAACACAAGCAATTCTTTTTTAGAGGTTGACAAATACCGATAGTTTGTGTAATTGTAGTATAGCATAGTAAACGAATATGAAAACACGAATAATACAAACTCGATTCTGGGACGACGAATTTGTTTCTTCAGTTGATCTCTACACTCAGCACTTGTATATATATCTTTTGACCTCGCAATATATAAACATAAGCGGTATTTTTCAACTACCTGAAAGAAAGATAATGTTCGAAACAAAATTGACAGAAATACAATTTTCAACAGCAAAAAAACTTCTTGAAAAAGAAAAGAAAGTGTTGTTTTTTAAGGGTTGGGTTTTTGTAAAAAACGCAAAAAAAGACAATAACTACACCCAAAGTCCAAAAAATCAAATTGCTCATGACAAAGAAATTTCTTTGATTCCTGATGAAGTTCGTGCGTATTTTGATAGTAGTATCAATAGTAGTATTGATAGTACTATCGATACAGTATCGATAGTACCCATAAACCATAAACCAGAAATAATAAATAATAAAACAGAAACAAAGGAACGAAAAAAATTTTCTTCGATTGAAGATATAACAGCAGAAGTTATCGCTGAACTTGCTGAAAAATACAAAGTGCGTTATCAATTTGCTGAGTTAAATTTTGAGAAAATGAGCAATTGGCTTGAGTCAAGCGGAAAAATCAAGAAAAACTACAAAGCAACTCTCGCAAATTTCATTATAGGCGATGAGAAGTTTGAACAAGAGCAAAAGACATACAGGTCGCTTCACTCAACGCAAAATCAGACAGTAAACACCACTGAGAAGTATGAACTGTCACCAATCGAAAGGGAGAAAGCTCAAAAGCGATTAGACGAGATTAGAAGCAAATTTCACACAAAGGGGTTTGACTCTTGACATCAAGGTGCAGTATTGTATATTTAAGTATATGGAAGTAAACGAAAAATATTATACACGCAAAGAAATCGCAAAGATTTTGAGCGTACACCCTATGACAATATACAGAGAAATTCGAAAAGGCAAGATCAAATCGATCAAAGTTGCTGGGGATTATAGAATACCTGAATCGAGTTTCAATGATTATGTCAAAAATCAGAAAGTATGAATTGGGAAGAATTAAGAAGAAATAAATGTCCAAAATGCAGTCGAGGCTTTGCTTCGAAGCATGTCGACAAAAAAACCTTAATAATCAAACACTCATGCGATTTTGAAATAACAGTTGATGAAGTTGACAATTATTTAGTAAATGGAATAGAACCGAAAAGAAAATGAAAACACTGATAAAATTTATAATATGGTTTTTAGTAGTACCTTATTTTTTCTACAGGTTGGGAATAAATGCTCAAGTGAATTATTCACTTGAAAATCCACCAACTTGCACTGAATTACATTTCAATGTTCAACCAGTAAATGAAGAACAAACAGAACCAAATAATGCGACTGAGTCGGCGAAGCCTCAAGAACTTCAGAGTGAGCCTGAAATTACAGGAAAAGTCTCGTTCTACACTAACGAGTATTGTGAAAAATTCAATCCTTCTTGCCTTACTGCAAGCGGTGTTCGTTTCGATGATACGAAGCTCACTAGCGCTTGTGATAGCAATTTCCCACTTGGTACAAAGTTTGTTGTTACTTATCAAAACAAAAGCGTTGAAGTTACTTGCAATGATCGCGGAAGTTTCTCAGAAAAGTATGGTCGAGTTATGGATTTATCAAAAGAGGCTTTCTCGCAGTTGGCACCGCTTTCAAAAGGTATATTGGCAGTAAACATAAAGGAGATCAAATGACAATAATATTATTTGGAATTTTAATCATAGCATTGAGTATTCAAATGGCTCTTGTCACAAAAGTGTTATGTGATGTCAGAAAATACACTCAATTCAATGGCTGTGATATTGGCGACGCAAAATGGAGTCTTTCAATGGTTGAAAAAATGCTTCAAAAGCATGTCTACAATTCACGCAAGAGGCACACAACACTTCGAAAAGTTGTCGGTTATGATCTTGACAGACTTTACAAAACAACAAGATTGTTGAATCAAAAAATTGAAACTAACAATGAGAGATTATCAAAGCAAGCGGATTTTATGATGAAATCTCAAGCATTGATTATGGGAACTGTCTCAGAAGTTAAAAAGGGAAACAAAGATCAACAGGAGATAAAAACCAAACTCACAAATTTGAGACAGATGACAGAGCGAAGCAAGAAACTGAATGAATCTGTTATGAAGTCAATCATGAAGTCACCAATGCTTTGGCTTGGAGATAAAAAGAGCATTCCTGAGGGTTGGGAAATAGTCACTGAATGGTTACCTACAGAAAAAGGAAAATTGCCAAAACTTAATGTTGGCACACATTCTCACAGTCCAGTTCATAAACACACAAAATGATAAAAATTAAAAGCGAGAAAGAGACAATTCGAATTAGTGAAAATGAGCGACCCTATATGGCTTTTGAAATTGATCGACTTAACGAGTGCATAACAATTTTGACTCAGAAAAATAGGAAAGAATTTATATTCAAAAGTGATCTTTCATTTAAGACCTTGCAACGCTGGGAAAAAGTGGCTAAACTGTTATTGCAAGGTATCAAATATATAAAAACGAAAGAATATGGCAAAAAATAATAATGAATATAAGACTTCTGACCTTTATGAGGCTTCGGCTATCTATGCAAAACACGAAAAGCTAGTCGGAATTGAAACGACAAAAAAACCCTATGTTTTTATATTTGCAAACTATGATGTTTGCAATGTAATTAGTCTTGAATATATCAATAACGAACTGGCAGTCTTGGCAAAAGACTATGCAGACGCTATCAAGTTACTTAAAAGCCGAGTGAATACGATGTGATATGCGCGATCCTATGCCAAAATATCAACCTGAAATGTTGATAATATGGGCGTCAATTACAGCTTATATTACATTGATTTTGACATTCAAATTGATGTTATTTTTTGAAATATTTTGAATATGATCACAGAAAAAATAAAGATAAACTACAAAGGTAAAAATGTTGAACTTGAAGTTCGACACAATACTCAAGATGAGCCAATGGCAAGAGGCGAAGTGTTTGAGCGCAACTATTACAGAGAATACGGCAAATTAGAAATCAAGAGCGGAGACACAGTCTTTGATCTTGGAGCAAATGTCGGATCATTCTCAATTCTTGCAGGTATTGAGGGCGCAAGAAAGATTGTCGCAGTTGAGCCTCACCCTGAAACAATTGCTTTGCTTGAAAAGAATCTCGAAACAAACGGCGAATTTTTCGCTGAACCTGTAACAGTTTTTAGAGGTGGAATTATGGGAGAAAGCAAAGAAGAAGTACCATTTTATTTGTGCAATGATCCTTATGGCTCAGGCAGTCACACTCTCACGCTCAATTTTGACAACAATCCTCTAGGCTTCAAATCATTCACAGTCAAGACAATCTCACTTGATCAACTTATGGAGAACACACAGACAGACACAATTGATTTTCTTAAATTAGACATTGAGGGGGCAGAGTATGAAGTTTTGAAAAACTGTCAGAAGTTAGATCATATCAGACAAATTTCAATGGAGTGGCACCATGGACCAGTTTTGTTTGCAGATTTGTTGACTTTCTTAAAAGGAAAGAATTTCAGTGTTGCATGGTTTGAGGGAGATGATCAAAGAGGAAAATTGCAGATGAGACAAGGGGGCATATCATGACAGAATTGAAAAAAGGCACTATATTGCAAAACAGAGTCAATAATCACGAATATATTGTCACTGCTGTGGATATTAGAAAAACATCAGTCACTGTTAAGAGCTTAACTGGCACAGATGAAAAAATGCTCAGTCTCAAAAACTTGCAAAACTTTGTTAATCTTGGTATATCTAAAGATACCTTGATTGGAAAAACCTCAAAAAGGGGTGTATCGAGTCAAGTTCAGAATAGACGAAACAATGGGAGAAAATCAACAAAAAAATGATTCAAAGCCAAAAGCTGAAGTCGAGAGCGTAAATGTTCCCGATTCTTCCTCGTCTATTGTGCAAGACTTCAGAAAAATAGAAGATTTAATTGAATGGGATAAAAATCCGCGAAAAATCACTGATCTTGATTATGTTCGACTAAAAGATCAAATCACACTACTCGGTCAATACAAACCTCTTATCATAAACGAGAAAAATGAAGTTCTAGGCGGTAATATGCGCTTGAGAGCTTTTAAAGAATTAGGATTCAAAAAAGTGTGGGTTTCAGTAGTTCATGCAGACACAGAAGAAGCAAAGCTTCAATATGCTTTGAGCGACAATGATCGTGCAGGCTACTATGACAATGACATGCTTGCAAAGTTAGTGAAGCAATATGAGAATTTTGATTTCAGCGCTTATGCAGTCGATATTCACGCCCCTGTCACAATTGACTTGGCTGTCACAGTTCCAAATCTAGGAGAAGAAAATTTTGATAACCAAAGACTTGATGAACAAGATACAAAATCAGTTACATGTCCAAAATGCGGTCATGAATTTGAAGCTTAATTATTGCAGTTTTCAATCAGCAAGATATGCTGTGATGAATTGGCATTATTCAAAGTGCATGCCAGCAGGCAAGCTCGTTAAAATAGGCGTATGGGAAAATGATATTTTCAAAGGTGCGGTGATATTTGGCAGAGGTGCAAACAACAATTTGCCAAAAAGTTTGGGTATGAAAGTCACTGAATGTTGTGAACTTGTGAGAGTTGCACTTGATAAGCATGAGACAGAAACAACAAGAATTGTCGCAATTGCTTTGAAGCTTTTGAAGAAATCAAATCCAGGGTTGAAGATAGTTTTTTCTTATGCTGACCAAACAAATCAAGGTCATAAAGGCATAATATACAGAGCAGGAAATTGGAAGTATCACGGAATTAGAAAGCACAAGGGATATTTTCTCAATACGCGCACAGGTGAATATGAACATCAAAGGTCATTGAACTCGAAATATCACAGAGTGGTCAATTATCCCGACTACTACAGAGAAATGCCGAAAGAAATGTTCTTTGAAAAGCATTTTTTCACTTATGATTTGCGTAAATAATGAAGTGGTATCATGCTTTCTATCCAGAAAGTATCGCGGGTTCGATTCCCAGCTTTACGCTCAAGGGATACAAAATGTATTCAGACTTCTCTACTCCACCGAGAGGGTTGACACTCATTTTGTGCGTAGGTAGTGAGACACATGGTGGAGTAGAGAAGTGGTAGGTTAAATGTTAAAAATGCGTTAAATACGCGTTAATAGTTAACCTATGCAGAATATAAAAAATCTATGCAAAACAAATTAGAAAACATAATAACAGAGATCGATCAGTTGAAAATCATTGAACCGCCGATAGCAGTCGAAAGAATTAGTGATAAAAGACAAGCGTTTCTCGCAGGTCAAATGAATTTGCTTTTGCGTGTAAAATGGATAATTAAGAAAGGACTTGAAGAATTATAAATAATATGGCAGAGAAAAAGACAAAGGGAATTACAGGATTAAAAGGTCAAATGAACATTGTATTCTTTGGTGGATACTTTCATCTAAACATGAAGGGAATTCCTTTTGCATTAAGTAGAAGTGAATTGCAGTTTTTAATTGACATGTCAAATATAATGATTAGAGACTTTGGAGAAGAAGCCAATCAATAATATGCAAGAAGAAAATCAAAACTTACCAACACAGACAGATCAGCCAATTGACACTGATCCGAATGCAGTTGTCGACACTAATGCACAAGTTGTCAACAATGTTGTCAACACTGAACAACCAGTTGTCACTACACCTGACACTACACCTGACACTACATCAAGCGCTACACCCACAGAACCCATGGTTCAAGAAATGGCAAGTACACCGACACTTGAAAAACAAGTTGAAACAAGTGAACTACCTGCAAGAGATGGAAACGGCAGACTTTTGCCAGGGAATACTGCAAATCCAAATGGTCGACCAAGAGGATTGTCAATCACTCAACTTGTAAAAGACGCGCTTGAAGAAATAGCAAATGTGAATGATGAAAAGGGAAATCCTATCACTAACTACACATGGAAAGAGTTATTGATTAAAAAGATTCTTTTGAAAGCTGTTGCAGAGGGTGACAAAGATATGATCAAAGCAATTTGGAACTACATGGACGGAATGCCACTTCAAAACATAAAAGCAGAAGTATCGCAGGGGGAAATCTCACCTGATAAAATGAAAGAGATTGACGAGTTGTTCAATAAAAATGAAATTACCGAGACTGCAACCAATAATTGAAAAATATGGATACGAAACTGCAAGGCAATATTTTGTCGAAAGGTTTAGAAAGCCTGAAGCTATCGTTGAGTATAAGTGTTTATTCCCTGATCATCTCACTAGCGCAAGCGCACCCCTTCATGATGAGATTCTTCAAAAGATTCCTCAAGGTGGGAAGCAAGCTTTCGCAGCCCCAAGAGGTTTTGCAAAATCAACTGTAACAAATATACTCGGACTTTCATGGCTTGCAATATATGGACAGTATCACTTCATTATTCTTATATCAGATACATATACACAGGCAAAAATGCACTTGGGTGGTTTGAAATCTGAACTTGAAACAAATGAAGCGCTGAGATGGTTATATGGTGATTTAGTAGGTAAACAATGGGGAGAAGATCAGATCATTGTTAAAGGACTTCGAGGCAATGTCATGATCATGGCACTTGGTGCAGGTATGAAAATCAGAGGCTTGAAATACAATCAATATCGACCTGAACTTGCTGTCATTGATGATTTGGAGAACTCAGAGCTTGTGTATAGCGCAGAGCGCAGAGATAAGCTTGAGCGTTGGTTCAACTTTGATTTAATCCCTGGACTCGCAAAAGAAAAAAATGTTGTTTATTTGGGCACAATTCTTCACTATCATGCACTGCTGAAAAAAGTTATTGATCGAGTTGGAAAATATGAGAGTTGGAAAACAAAGCTTTTCAAAGCATTAAATAATGGCATAAGCGCATGGAAGTCAAGATATTCAACAGAAGAACTTGTCGCAATGAGGGACGATCCAAGCTCTCCAAATTATGTTGGCTCAATTGTTTTTGCACAGGAGTATCAAAATGAGCCTCAAGATGATCAAGACAGAATAATCAAGCTTGAATGGATAAAAAGCTATAACTACCAAGCAAAGTTGAATTCTATTGAGGGCATGAATGATGTTGTGAGAAAAGATTTGTTTTTGAAGTCACTTGAAAGATATGCAGGCGTTGACCCAGCAATCGGAGAAAAAGAAACAAGCGACAATTTCTCAATGTATGTAATGGGCTTTGACAGATTGACAGGAGAAGAATTACAACTCGATTTGATTCATGGAAAGTTTACCATTGACGAGCAAGTTGAAAGAATAGTAAACTGTTGTATTGAGTGGCGCATTGAAGTGTTAGGAATCGAGACAGTTGCTTATCAAGCAGGTCTGTATCAGTTGGTAAAAAAACAATTGCAAATTAAGGGCATAAATACTCGAATAGTTGCAATCAAAACTGATAAGGATAAAATAAGAAGGGCAAGGATTCACAGCACTGCTTTTGAAGGTGGTTTTGTGAAATTAAGGACAGATCACCCAAAAAGTGATATTATTAGACGAGAGATTGAGGAGTTTCCTTTTGGAGAGCATGATGATTCTTTTGACAGCTTAATGCTAGCAAGAGAAGTCAGAGTGAAGCCAAAATCGAGAGGATTTGTAAAAAAACCGAGTGGGTTCTAAAATATAAATATGACATTAAAACAGATATACGACAAGTTGACAAATGATTCACGCTTCAGTGAATATCAGATATATGAAAAACTTTTTCTTGGTGATCACTTCGGCGCTTTCTCAATAAAATCAGATGACTTCAAGAATGATTATGCAAAGCTTCGATATTTAGTTGCAAACTTTGCGGGGTTAGTTTCAAAGGTTATTACAGACATGCTTTTTGGTGAACCAGTAACAATCAAAGATGACAAGAATCAAGATGTTGTTGACGCAATAGTTTTTGAAAATTCTCTTGATACTTTATTTTATGAACACGCAATGGCAAATTCATATTTTGGAGATAATATATTCAAGATAAGAGTTGAGAACAACAAATTGATCATAGGAGATACACCACCAGCACTATATATCCCTGAACTTGATTCAAGTGATGTCAAAGCAAAACCAAAAAGAATTCATCTTGCATGGATTCACACAGTAAACAAAGATGAACAATATCTTGTTGTTGAGACACACGAACCACCTCTTGTCAAAGTTCAAGTTGGTCAAATCATAAAAGGCGAAGTCACAACGACAACTGTTGAGGCGTTTAATAAAAAAGCAGGTACTTCATATGTTGAAAGTGTTGACACAAAGATCAATCGTTTCTTGATCAAGCATGTTGCAAACTGGAAAACAAGGGGTCATTTCGGCATTTCAGACTTTGTTGATTTGAAACCTTTATTGTTTGCACTTAATAACAGACTAACAAAGAGCGACAATATTCTTGACAAGCATTCTGACCCTATTCTTGCAGTACCTGAAGGGGTTATTGATCAAGAGGGAAATGTCAGAAAAGAAGCTTTCAACATGTTTGAAATGGACGAGAAAGGCAACAAACCTGAATATATAGTTTGGAATGCAAACCTTGAAAGCGCATTCAAAGAAATTGATCAATTAGTTGATTTCTTGTTCATGTTCTCAGAAACATCACCTGACGCTGTAGGCAAAGGCACAAATGGCGCAGCCGAATCGGGTCGTGCATTGAAGATGAGACTTTTGAGAACAATCGCAAAGAGAAATAGAAAGAAGTTGTATTACGATCAAGCTATAAAAGATTTGATATTTACAGCAGAGTTATTGCTTCAAGCAAACCCTGAATTTTTCATCAGTGAAGATTTCAAGACATTAAAAGTCAAAGAAGCAAGATTGCCACAAACAATATGGCAAGACGGAGTTGTCAACGATGAAATTGAAAGAACTGAGACAGTCATTAAAAAGATTGAGGGCGGAATAATGAGCAAGAAACAGGGAATCATGTCTCTTGAGAACATTGAGGCTGACGAAGCTGAGAAAATAATGAAAGAGATAAAAGATGAGGACGCAAGCTTCACAAGTTTTGTCGACAACTCAAACATGGACAAAACAAACAAGGGCGATTCAAAGAATCAGAAAAAAAATGATTCAAAAGAATAGCAATGTATGGCAAAAAATGATTACAATGAAGATCCATTATTGAGTGCCAGTGTCTTGATGAAAGATAAAAGGCTCAATCTTCTTTTGAGTTATTACAAGATAGCCACAAAAAAGCTTACAAGTGAACTTGAAAATGCCACAGACTTCGGCAGATCATACAGAATCAGAACTCTCAAAAGCATTGATGAAATATTAAAAACTCTTGATTCAAAAACTTCAGATTGGTTCAAGAAAGAAGTTGAAGAATATTATAAAACATATGGAGATTATGCAGTTGATAAAATCAAAGGCGACGGCTTCCCTGTTGCTTCGAGTTTTAATGTAGTTGATCAGAAAGCTATTCAAGCACTAACAGATGAGATAATGACTTATTACAGAGACGCATATTCAGGCGTAAAAAGAAGCGCAATGAGAATGCTGAATGAGGCTGCTCGATCTCAAGTTCAAACTTTACTTGCAACAGGTAGAATCTCAGGAGAAGATCGCAGAACAATCAGCGACAGAATTGCAGGATATTTGAAGCAGGGGTTCACGGCGCTCACAGACAGAGGGGGTAGAAAATGGACTCTTGAAGCTTATGCAGAAATGCTCACGCGTACTATGCTAGTCAAGACAGCCAATGAGGGCGTTAAAAATCGACTAGGTCAAGCGGGATACGATCTTGTACAGGTGTCGTCACATTCTGCAAGTTGTAGTTTGTGCGGACCATGGGAGGGTAAAATCTTATCAATGAGTGCAAGAAGCAATGAATATGATTCAGTTGACAAAGCAGAGGCAAACGGACTCTTTCACCCAAATTGTAGGCATAGACTTTTACCATATCATCAGTCATTATTAGAAGTGTCAACAGTTTGGGATTCTGAAACGCAAACATATATCAAACTATGAACATCAATCTCGACAAACAGTTTTTGAAAAATTATAAACACGGCAAAATTATCGCTTCACTTTATAATTTCGAGGAGCGATGGTTTCCTGTTGGTTCACTCATTCAACCGATGAATTTAGATCGATCTGAACTTAAAAAGACAAAAGAGGACATAAACGAGAATCGCAGAGTTGACCCAATTGTCGCACTTGAGAACTTTGGTGTTGTCTCGGGATTCCATTTACTTGGTGCATATAAAGAATTAAAATTTGAGCGTATACCTGTTATTTATGGTAAATTAAAATGAACTTAAAATATATCGAAGCCAAAGCTAGAAAATACAAAGAACTCGATAAAAGATTGAGTCTTGATTTATGTCTTGCTGAAGCTACTCTTGAACAGATTATCATTGCACTTCATCACAGAGGCAGAATCCCTCAGAAAAACCTTATTGACAAAAGTTAACTATGATGACTATACTGAATTATTGACTTTTCAACGCGAGACACTAGCTCGTAAAAGTGAAATTTGAAAAGGGGGTGAATTATATGGCAGACAATCAAAACCAGAATCAGAATAATGACGGCAAAGGCGGAAATGCTAATGACGGCGCTGATTCCAAGGATAAAAAGAACGATCAAAATAGTAGCTCGCAGAACAATTCCAATAACAATGGAGATTCTAAAGGCGACATGATCCCAAAACATCGATTTGACGAAGTAAACACTGAACTTGAAAAATTCAGAGCTGAAAAGGCAGAAAGAGAAAGTAAGGATCGAGAAGCTCAGGAAAAGAAGTTGGTTGAGGAAAAGAAATGGGAGGAGCTTTCAACTAAACGCGAACAGGAATTGACATCAGAACGAACCAAATTATCTGAAGTCAAAACCCAAATGGCGGTTGAAAGAAGCGCAGGCAAAGCAGGAATAGTTGACACTGAGGCAGCGTTTAAGTTGATTGACAGGAGCAAAATCACTGTTGACAGCGAAGGCAATGTTCAAGGAGTTGACGAAGCCATTAAACAGCTTTTGACTGATAAGCCTTATCTAAAAGGATCGGGTACTGTTAGTACAATTGGTTCAGGAACGAATCCTGATAACGGACAGTCTGATAAAAAATTTGCAATGAGTTGGGTACGCAAACATTATGCAGATATGCCTTGGGGACGCGAAAAGCACCCAGACATGGGCTTTGGAGATTTGACAGGAATGGAAATTCTTGAAAAGATCGAAAAAGATAGACTGATCGATTACAATTCGTAAAACTAGATTGGGGGTGAATTTATAATATGGATCCAAAAGATACAATCAATACAACATTGATAAACAGCTTTATACCTGAAAAGGTGGCAGCAGTTGCGCTTAATAAACTTAGTTCATACATGAACTTAGGTAAAACCGTCTATAGGGATTTCGAAAACGAAGTTTCTGACAACGGAGATGTTATCAGAGTACCAAAATTTGGTAATTTGACAGCAAATGAAATGTCGCAAACTGGAGTCGTAACACTACAAAATCCAGCAGACGATGAAGTCTCAATAACACTTGATCAACACTGGGAGGTTTCTTTCTTAATAAGAGATATTGCGAAAGCGATGTCGAAACCAAAAGTTTTGGAGGGTTATGTTAAAAACGGAATGATCGCTTTGGCAGAAAAAATAGAGAACTCGATTGCGGGACTTTATACTGAAGCAGGAGATACCGTAACAGGCACATTCGGAAAAGATAAGGTTCGTGAAGCAAGGAAAAAGTTAGTGGACGCAAAAGTTCCACGACTTGCTCCAAAGTATTTGTATTTAGACAGCGATGGCTATGATACTTTACTTGCCGATACAACTATCGGTGACGCAGCCTCTTTTGGGAGTCGTTCCGCTTTAATTAGTGGAGATATACCTCAACTTTATGGTTTTGGTATTTTCGAGTCTCAAAATGTTAGCACTTCAGGATCACCAGCAACATACCACGGATTAGCTTATGTTGAGGAAGCCATGGCTCTTGTCATGCGTCCTCTTCCAAATCCTGGCAATGGACTTGGTGTCATGTCTACCGTAGTCACTGATGAAGAATCTGGACTTGGTATGCGTGTTTCTTATTCTTGGGACAAAGATCATCTAGGTGTTCAAGTTACGCTTGATACATTATTCGGTGTCGGAGTCTTAAGACCTGAATTGTTGATTGACATTCAACACACTTAATTTCGATTAAGTGAAGTCAAGTTTGGGGCGGTGGTTTGGCAGTGACCACCGCTCAAACTGTTTCTTGACAAGTTAATCAGAGTATACTAAAGTAAAAATGAATAGAATCATCGAATGACATACTTACTCAAAAATCCAAGTGGCATAATTGTTGAAGTTGACGAGCTTGATCAGTTCAAAAGATTACTCAGAAAGCCAGGGTTTGATTTGATATTAGATAACACAGAAGAAGCAAAACAATTTAGATTCAAAAAACAAGTTCAATCCCCTGAGAATAAAAAGAATCACACTCAGATTCAGTTCATTGCACCACCTGCACATTCTGACGGATATGGTCAATCAAGAGGCTTTATTGAAGAAGCTCTTTTGCTGTTTGGTATCAATTTAGATAAAAACTTCACAGGGCAGAAAATAGGCATTGCTTATGGCTACCCTGAAATGGTTGATATGCTCAAAACTCCGATAAAAGTTATATTCACAATGTTTGAAAGCACAAAAATTCCTCAAGAGTGGTATAAACATTTAGAGAAGTCAGATTTGATCATTGTGCCTTCAAGATTTTGTCAAGAAGTTTTCAAAAATGCTGGGTTTGAGAGTGTTGTTGTACCTCTTGGGTATGACGATAAAACATTCGTATATAAACAGAAAGACTATGAAAAAGAGCCTTTTGTTTTTCTTCATTATGACGCATTTAATCAGCGCAAGGGTTGGGATTTAGTATTCAAAGCATTCAATGAAGAATTCAGAAGTGAAAGCGCGAGACTAATTCTCAAAACAACAAAACTTGCAGGCTATCCTTTCCCTATTATGAAAAGTCAGTACCCTCAAATTGATGTTATAAAAGAACAATCAAAATCTGAAGAACTTGCTGATTTGTTACAGAATGCAGATTGTTTTGTGTTACCAAGTAGAGGCGAGGGCTTTGGAATTCCACCTCTTGAAGCTATTGCTACAGGTACACCGACAATAATTCCAAATGCTCATGGATTTTCTGAGTATTTTTCGAAAGAACATTTCTTTGAAGTTAGAATCAAAGAAAGTACCCCTGCTTTATATGAAAGATACAAAGGAGTTGATACAGGCACAATGTCAGAGCCTGATGTTGAAGATTTGAAGCGTCAAATGAGATTTGTATATGAACACAGATCATATGCTTTTGAAATGGCTGAGAAAAGCTCACAGTGGGTCAAAGAGAATTGGACATATAAACAAACAGCTCAGAGACTTGCTTCAATATTATCTGATCTCAATAGACAGAAAGCGATTGTTGAAGTGCAGAAAGCTGAGAAGGGTATATTCAAGCATTCAATCATTGTTTTGACATTCAACGCTTTGAAGTACACGAAAAAGTGTCTTGAATCTATACTCAAAAACACACCTGACAATTATGAACTCATATTTGTTGACAATGCTTCAACTGACGGCACAATCGAGTGGCTCAAAGAAGTTGAAAAAGAGAAAAAGGGATTCCCGATTAAATTTATTTATAACAAAGAAAATAAAGGTGTCGCGGGTGGTAGAAATCAAGCTTGCGAGATAGCAACAGGAGAATTCATTTCATTTATAGATAATGACACAGAAGTGCAGAAAGGTTGGCAAGATCAAATATTGACAAACTTTGATGACAAGAGAGTTGGCATTGTAGGTAAAAATGGTCAGATTGTTAATTTCTTAAAGCCTGTTAAATTCAGCGAGCCAACAAAGACAGAGGGCAAAGCTTTTGTTGATGTCGTGCCAGGATTCTGCTTCACATTCAGGCGTGATTTATTAGGGATAATAGGAGAAAATTTCGAAGATTTCCCAAATGGCAAGTTTTGGCATGAAGATTTAGATTTCTGTATCAGAGCAACAATTGCAGGATTTAAGATCATGAGTGACGACAATATCAAGATTGTTCATCACGAGCATAAAAGTATGGGAGAAAATGTCGACAATACTCAGTCAGTTAATAAAGTCATGGGTTTTTATGAAAATGCAGCCTTTATTCAAGAGCGAATGATCAGTGACAATATTGTTTTGCTTCATCGTGATTGGGGCGGTTTTGACAATCCAAACTCATATGATCGAGTATGTACAACACTTTCAAAAGAACTTCGCAAATTGGGAATGGTAGCAATTAGAAAACCAAGTGTCACAACTGGCTGTGCTTCATTCACATTATGCAAAGGCTTTGACATTTTACATAATGGCAAAAGGTATATTTGGCTTCATCAAGAAAATGATCGCTGTCCTGAAGAATGGCGAAAAGACATGCAACATGTTGATTATGCTTTTTGTGCTTCTCCTCATTTAATTGAAGCATGCAAAGATGAACCTTATTTTGAAAAATTGATCAATGTCACACCTGACGGGATCGATTCGAGCATTTACAACATGCAAGTTAAGAAACTTGATAACTTTTATGATGACAAGTTCAAATTCTTGTTCGTAGGAGCTACTCAACCGCGCAAGAACAGTGAGAACTTGGTCAAGTGGTATGTTGATACATTTACAAAAAAAGATCGCGTCATTTTGATTATCAAGAGCTTTGGCTATGGTCAACACGCAGAGATGATGAAACTTTTGTCAGAAGTACAGAAAGACAAGAACGCGCCTGAGATTGCATATATTTATGAAGATTGGACAAGTGAATATCTAGCAAGAGTTTATCGCACAGTTGCAGAAAATGGTGTTTATATAAGCCCTCATCACGCTGAGTGTTTCGGACTGCCCCAAATCGAAGCTGTCGCTTGCGGTTGCAAGATAGGCACAACAGGTTGGGGCGGTGCGTCACACAATCTCAAAGGATTAAAAACAGTCACTCTTTTTGACTACAAAATGGGAGATTCGACATTTCATAATCACAAAGGCGAGCCATTCTATAAAAAAGGAGAAAATCCTCAATGGGCTGAGCCTGATGAAAAGCAAGTTGTGAAATTCATGATTGATTCAGTCAAGAGTGTTTATGACTTTGAAGAAGCAGAAAAAGCGAGTAAACTGATATTGAAGAAGTTTTCGTATCAAGCGAGAGCAAAAGAAATCAAAGAAGCACTATGCAAGAAATAAAAAATAAAATCTTTCACACTTTACTTGAGAACAGACACAAAAACTGTGCAGTGTTATGGAGTGGCGGTGCGCTGAGCGGTTTGGTTTGGTATTTGTCATACAAAGAGTTAGATATTAAACTGCCTGTATTCTTAATTGATGACGGCTCTTTTGCACCGAACTTTTATTCTTTCGTTATATCAACAAAGAGAAAATACAAAATTGATCTTCAAATTGTTCAAGTCGACACAAATAAAACACAAGAAAAAATGCTTGAGATTCAAAACGCATACGATGTCGTTTATACAGGCAAAGCTTGTGAATATGGAACTTGTATTGTGCCAGAGGGTCAAGAAACATGGAATCTGATTAAAATGTTAAGAATTCCCTATTTTAGATCAAAATAAAATGAAAGTTTATCAATTAAGAGAACCACTAATTTATAATTATTTGAATGCTGGATTTTTCAGCTTTATTTGCAGAGATAAAAATTTGATTGCTGAAATAACACCTCGCAAAGCAGTTTGTTTGAAAATCTTTTTCAAACCTCTTGTTGGAGATATAAACGATTACTACTGGGGAAATCCATTTCTTTCAACAAATGGAGAAACAGAACCAAGAAGTGAACAAAGTCTTTTGATTGACGCAGTGAGAATTCAGAATCTTTGTGCTTTTCACAATTTAGCGCCAAGAGTGTATTCAGTCATAGGCTTAAAGTGGCAAGGTAATATATACCCTGCATTCGTAGTTGATGATTTAGGCGAGTCAAATGACTTTGTCTCTTTTGAAGATCGTCACAAAATAATTGATCAAATCAAAGTTATAGGCGAAGAATATGGATTCACAATGCGCTTTGAAGATATAGGTCAATCGGGAAACTTTATGAAGGGAAAGTTTGTTGATTTTCAAAGCTTTGAGTTTTTACCTGAGTATCGCGACAAACTGATTGAAAGATACAAGAAAAATGCAGTATGGTCAGAAAACACATATCAAAGCGTGCCTGAATTGGGTATTGAGGGTTATCGAGACAATGAAAGACGGGTTGAACTCATGCAACTTGACACAATTGATTTATGGCAGAAAAATGTTGTTGATGTTGGCTGTTCGGGTGGTTTCTATTCAAGATATGCAGAGTCAAGAGGTGCAAAAAGAATATTAGGGCTTGATCTCCCTTCAGTCGCAAAATCAGCTTTTGAAATCAGCAACTATTTATGCGGTTTCAATATAGACTTTACAGGTAACGAAATCAAAAGAGATATTGATTATAAGTTTGGATTTGTACCTGATGTTATATTTTATTTGAGCGTTTATAGATATTTTGGATATGCACCATTTTTGAAGCAAGCCCAGACTGTAATATATGAGCATAATGGCGATGTCACAGAAGAACAAGCAATTGCAGAATTTTCAAAAGATTTTCCAAATCATGTTATTATTGGTAATACAGGCAAAACAACAGGAAGCAATGATGACAGAAAAACGATAATATTTACAAAATGACAGAATTAAAAAAATCAGCAAAAGTTCAAATTCTTGATATGAAAGAAGATAAGGGAATTTATTTATTCTCAATCAAAATCAAGGCTGGAATTCATACATTTACAAAGGCAGTAGGGCTTCAACCTGTCAAAGGTTTGATCACAGTTCAAGCTTTCAAAGATCATATTCGAGAGCTTATCAAAAAAGAACTTGAACATAGAAAAGCAATTGAACCAATTAAAAAACTCAAAGAAGATATATTTGTCGTTGAATATGACTAACTTTACAGCAAAAATATTGAGAATCGAGATCGATGAAGCAGGAATGATTGTCGTCGCTGTTGAAATAACAAATAAATTAGGTATATCTTGTCAGAAAGCATATAACTATTACACGACTCAGATCATAAGTTTTGATAATTTGAAGAAAAGAATTGCGACTGACATTGTTCAAGATTTAGAAATGTTTGAAAAACTGTCAGATATAGGCACACATGTCGGCGAAGAATTCGCAATAACATTATGATGTTGACATTACAATGTTGAAGTGGTTAAATTAAAAAAGAAGTACTTGACAAAGTCTTTTAGAAATATCAAAATAAATTAAATATGGCTGCAACTTACAACTGGGCACAATCACATGGAGCAACACCAACAGTCGTGGATTTGGGAGCTTCTGGCAATTTATTCAACTTCAAGGATATAGATGACGCAACGGCAGCAAATTATTCGTCAAATCCCGTAACAGCAGGTAATAATTCTTATGAAGTATGGATCAGGGCTCATTTCACAGATACATTTAATGTAATTGATAATCTTCAGTTCTGGATGTCCACAGACTTTTCACCTAACACTGGACTTGTTCTTAAATACAAAGCAAACAATGTTGGCGCACATGTTCCCGCAGTCAAGACGACTTCAACAGTTGCAACAGTTTCAATGCCAACTTCTGACCCAGCAACAGCCAATGTTTCAATTGGAGGTTCACTTTCAGGCACACTTGTGGCAGCAGGATATTCAGATTACATTGTCATTCAATTACAAACAACAGTATCGGCGGCTGCAGGTGACTCAAGCTTGGCAGTCTTTACTCTACAATACGACGAGCAATAAATATGATTATGGGAAAATTAAAAACAAATCCCGATGATCCAAACTTCATAGAAGCAGTTAAAAATCTCAATGAAGGAGAAACTATCGAAGTTGTTGACGGAACTCTTGAAGTAGAGGGAAAATTTGCACAACCGACACATTTCACTTTTCATCAAAGAATATTCCCAGCAGGTATGATCTTAAAAAAGAGAGATTCAAATACTAGAATATTTATTGAAGCTGAAAAATTAGGCATGAAAGTAGAAAGTACAGAGATAAACGACAGGCAAATCACTGAAGATGGTACAATATTACCTGCAGACGAAGGAACTCAAGCAAAAGAGTAAATTCGCTATTGACAGGTATTTTTTATTCCTTTATGGTGTAATCACAGTATAGAATAATATATGAATAAGCAAGAAATCACAGCTAAAACAAAGGTTGAATCTTCAGACGATATACTGGTTAATTCACCTGATGTAAAAATTCAATGGAGAGTTTTATACGAGGATCAAACAACACTTGATCAAAACTATAAAAAAGAAAATGAACATCACTTTGGTCATATAGATCAAGAAAAACTTGTCGCTTTTATCTTAATAAACAATGACGATATGCCAATTTTGTCAGTTGATGTCAGAAATGGCGAAATTTTAGTCTACAATTTACATCTCAAAGTTTCTTTTCCAAAAGGCGAGAAAGAATCAGACTTCAAGTTGATTTATTTTAGAAGAATTCGACAAGTCTTTGAACATACAGGCACAGTGATAGTTGTTAAACACGCAGTAGGTTTGCAGAAAAACATTGACGGCAAAAACTATCAGCAAATAATAATGGTTGATGATGATTCGAGAAATTTTGAACTATTACAACAAAAATGAAAAAATTAAACTTGACAATGAATTCAATTGATTTTGCTTTGTGGGGTATAATGTTTGCTATAAATTGGAAAGTTTTTTTTGGTTTTTTCTTTCTTGCACTGATAATCATGTCTCATAATGCAAAAAAGAAATGATTGACTTCTTATCTTCAAGAGTTTATTATTTAATTACTGAATGCAATCAGTTAATTTAATGCAATAATATGGCAACAACAACAAAAAGATATTTAAGTTATCCTACAACCTCCGCAGGAATTTCAAGAGCTTCTTCGGGATCAACAGCGTGGTCGTTTTCTGCATATACAGAAGTTGTGCCAGTTTCAACTATTACTTCGACTTTTTATCTTGCAGGGTTGACATGGGCATGGCACACCCCTGTTGCAGCCGCCGACACAACATATGAATGGATTATTGAACTTGCAACTGGTTCGGGTGGTGCAGAAGTTTTGATTGTGCAAGTTCCTGCAAGTGTCAGATCAGACACTTCGGTGGGTTATGTACCTTCAAATTATGTTATTTTCCCAGAACCAAAAGAAGTGGCAGCAAATACTAGAATTTCAGTTAGGGTGGCTTACAGTTTGGCTACTACAAGCAACACACTCACAGGTATAAAAATACTTTATCAAATGACTTAATCTATGTATGGCAACAACACAAATACTTTCACTTCCTGCAACAGTAGCGGGTGCAACGCCAGCTAGTTCAGGTACCGCTTGGGCTTTCGGTAGTGATGTTACTCTTTCAGCTAGCCTTTCCACAACCATAAATGTAATTGGCATTCAATTTCAAAATACAGACATTCCTGCAATAGATGTTAATCAACACATACTTTTTGAGATTACAGTTGGTGGAGTAACAAAACTTCAAATTCCGTTTAACATGAAAGCGGACAGCTTGGTTGGATATAATTATACCAGTGGTTCGTCAATTCAAGCTTTTTATCTGCCTGAACCTTATGTCATAGTTGCGGGAAGTGCAGTAGTAGTTAAAGTTACAGATTCAATTTCTTCTGCTCTCACTTATTCAGGTTTTAAGTTGCTTTATCAAGAAAATTTAGCTCCTACAGTTATTTTAAATAGCCCAGCAGATACTTCAACCGATGACGATAGCACGCCTATTTTGGATTTTACTGGAACTGACACCGACAATGAAAGTATTACTTACCATCTACAATTAGATCAAGAGTCGGATTTTGGCACAAATAGATGTACGGGCGGGGCTGTAACAAAAGAAGATGAATATGCCTCAACTCCTGCAACAAATGCTTTTGATGGAAGTAATGATACAAAATGGTTTTCTTTTAGGTCGACAGGTTGGTTGGGTTATCAATTCCCTAGTAGTAAAAAATATATAGTTAGAACTTACTCAATAACTTCAGGAGATGACGAACCGACTCGTGATCCAAAGGATTGGTGTCTTTTAGGATCAAATGATGGTACAAATTGGGATCTATTAGATACAGTAACGGGGGCTTCATGGAGTGGTAGAAAAGTCACTAATACATATACAGTTGACACCCCTGGCAATTATGAATATTACAAAGTGGATATTAGTTTAAATAATGGGGCTAGTGGCGCAATACAACTTTCAGAAATCAGAATGTACTCATTGTATGAGAAATATTCTGCTACAGATTCAGGTTTTGCAAATCCTGATACTGGCGGAGATACAGACCCTTTTAACTCAGTAGAAAATATACAATTTACAGTTCCCAGTGCAGATCAACTCAGTAATGATACTTATTATTGGAAAGTGCAAGGCAAAGACCCAGCGGGCACAAATGTTTATGGTGTGTATAGTTCAACGAGAAGTTTCACTGTAAATAATACTTCCCCCACAGTTGCGCTTGATACTGCAGATGAATTAGAAACAGATGACACAACACCAACGCTTTTATTTACTGGAACCGACACTGATTCAGACAGAATTACATATCAAATACAAATTGATGTCGATAGCGATTTCGATAGTAAAACAACAGGTGGTACAGCTTCAGAAAGTGGTTATGATTTCGGTTTGCCTGGATCGAATGTTTTTGACGGAAATGTCGCTACAAAATGGTATGTCGCAAGCACAACTCCATGGGTGCAATATAGATTTGGCAGTAGCGCTCAACATGTAATTAGAAGATATATTGTGACACCTTCTGAAGATGAACCGACTCGTGATCCTAAAAGTTGGGTTTTACAGGGATCAAATAATGGTTCAAGTTGGGACGATCTTGATACACGCACAAATCAATATTTTTATGGTAGAAATATATCAAGAGAATTTACAGTCACAACACATGGATTGTATGAATATTACAGATTTAATATAACCGCAAACAATGGTGGATCTGCAACTCAGATGTCAGAGTTGCAATTGTTTTCTTCTCTAAACAAAATATCTGATACTGACACAGGTTTTGTTGATGTCGATAACGGTGGCGAATCTGATCCTTTTCCTAGTGCAGACCAGATAAGTTATACGGTACAGGGCGGGGAAGCTTTACTTGAAGGCATGACTTATTATTGGAGAGTTAGAGCTGTTGACCCTTCAGGTTCGTTAGTTTATGGTGCATGGGCGACAACACAATCGTTTTCAATTATTACTGTAACAACTTATCCCGTCACTGTTTCATCAAAAGTTAGAATTAAGTCAACAGGAACTACTAAAACAGTAGGCGCAAAATTACGAATTAAAAAACTTGCTGTCGAAAAAACAGTTCAAGCAAAAACGCGTGTCAAGAAAGCTGGTAATGATAAAACTATTAGTGTCAAAGGTAGAATCAAATCAACTGGTGTTATTAAAACAGTTAGTGCAAAAGTTCGTGTTTTCAAATCTGGCGATACAAAAACAGTACAAGCTAAAACGAGAATTAAGGTTGTTGATAACAACAAAACAGTTAGTTCTAAAGTTAGAATCAAAAAGTTATTTGAGAAAACTGCCAGTTCAAAAATAAGAATAAAATCGACAGGAATTACTAAAACAGTTGGTTCTAAAGTTCGCATTAAAAAACTTGAAAATACACAAACTGCTTCTGCAAAAGCAAGAATAAAAGTTTCAAATATAACAAAAACTGTCACTGCAAAATCACGCATTAAAACTATTGATATTGAAAAAACAGTTTCAGCAAAAACGAGAATCAAATCAACAAGTACTACACAAACTATATCAGCGCTTGTTGCTATTCAATCTGCGACACAAACAGTGACAAAAACTGTTAGTGCAAAGGTTAGAATTAAAAAAATTGGTATCGAAAAGACGGTTAATGCCAAAACAAGAATAAAAATTGTTGACAATACAAAAACAGTTTCAGCAAAAACTAGAATTAAGTTATTAAATGAAAAGACTGTTTCTGCAAAAGCTAGAGTCAAGAACACATCAACACAAACAGTCAGTTCGAAAGTTCGTATTCGATCAACAGGAGAAACAAAGACAGTTTCATCAAAGACTAGAATTAAAATAATTGACAACACTCAAACAGTGAGTGCAAAGGTTCGTATAAAACAAGCGTCAATCACAAAGACAGTTTCATCAAAAACAAGAATCAAAAAACTTGAAGAAAAGACAGTCATTGCGCTTGTTAGAGTTAAAAAGTTATCAAATGAGCAAACTGTCAGTGCAAAGACAAGAATCAAGTCGACTGGTGAGCTAAAAACAATAAGTGCAAAGACAAGAGTTAAAAAATCAGAAGAAAAGACTGTCTCAGCAAAGGTTAGGATTAAAACACTCAATGAAACAAGTGTACAAGTACGCGCAAGAATAAAGACGATCAACACTACTACAACGAGTGCAAAGTCTCGTATAAAGCGTTTAGGAGAGTCACAGACGATTTCTACAAAAACACGCATAAAATCGACGGGAAATATACAGACATTGAGTGTAAAAGTCCGTGTTGTTAATCTTTTTGAGAAAAATGTTTCTGCAAAAGTCAGAATTAAATATGTATCGATTACAAAGACAATTTCTGCAAAAGTTCGTGTCAAAAAACTCAATACAAAAAACATTACATCAAAGACTAGAATTAAGACTTCTGGAATAGTTCAGACTGTTGGCGCGAAAGTTAATATAGTTGGATTAAACACAAAGATTATTACTGCAAGAGTCAGAATCAAAAGACTTAATGTAACGAAGTCAGTCAGTTCAAGAGTGACAATAGTTTATCGCAGAAAGTGGTATTTGAAGCGCGAAATAAATTATCAAAGCAAAGATCAACAAAACTGGCAAACAAAAGATACAAAAACTTTTCATTCGAATGATCCAAAAAATTGGTATGTCAGAGCGCCTATTGACACTTTTGAAGCAACAGAATAATATTATATTGATCTAAACCTTAAAGGTTGGCGCACTTAATTGTGGAGAAGATCAGTATAGAATAGAATCACAGAAAGGAAAAATATGAGTGTAAATTCTACTATACCAACATCAAGGCGCGGTTATTTAAGCCAAGCCGAACTGAAGCAATTTGCGAACATCAATGTCGTTGACGCAAGTGAAGCTGATGATCAAATTTCACAAGCTGAAGAAATAATTGACACTTATGTCAGACGCGCTCCAAAATTCATCACAAATTTTTCAAGAGGTATTGCAACAAGTGGAAATGCTGAAAAAACGACACTTGTCGATGATTCGGGAGATACACCACTTCATTACGGCGACAATTACTGGCTAGGCTGTGAGATTGAAATTGTAGGTGGCACAAACGCAGGAGAAAGAAGAACTGTCACTGCTTATGATAAAACTACACACACAATCACTGTTGACACTGCATTCACAAGTCAGATTGATGACACTTCTGTCTATGTGATTACACAACTCGGATTATTCCCAAGATATTGTGATGTTTTGCAATTAGAGGGCAAATATTACAAAAGAATTCCTGAAGCTATTAAAAGAGCAGTCGCTTCACAAGTTGAATACATCATTGAAAAGGGAGAAAGCTTTTTCAAGGGTGGCGCTGATCTAAAAAGCGAAAGTATAGATGATTATTCATACACTCGCGGAGATGGCGCAACAAGTGAAAACACTTTGATTGCACCTAAGGCGCGCCAATTCCTGAAAGGGTTTGTAAACCGAACAGGTAATTTGCGAGCTGAAAATCCGACGAATATATGAAACACTTTTTTAACGATCCAATAACAATTTATAACGAAGCTTCACGCGATCAATATGGTCGTCAAGTTTGGTCAGACGGAGAGGCAGTGAACTGTCGCTTTGTAGAGGTCAACAAAGTTATTTATTCTTCAAAAGGCGAATCTGTTATGTCAGACGCATTGATTCATCTTTCAAGTGATGTCACAATAACTTTGGGAAGCAAGATTGTTTTTGACGCTGTTAAATACAGAGTGATTTCACTTAAAAAGCCAAAGGATCAATTTAATGTGAGATTTATAAAAGTATACTTGCAGATATTACACGAAGATGAATAACAAATTTTTACAAATAAGTTTTGACACAACTGGCATTGATAAAGTCTTGGAGAGGCTTTCAAAAAGCGTGGATAAAATTTCAAAAAAAGCACTGTTGCAAATGGGAGATACTCTTTTGAATCTTTCAAATAAAGAAGTACCTCATGATGAGGGAATTTTGGCAAGCACAGGCGTTGTGACACCTGTCGGCGAAGATGTAGAAGTTGGTTATCATACTGCTTATGCTGCCAGATTACACGAACACCCTGAATATAGATTTCAAAAGGGTAGAAAAGGTAAATATTTAGAAGATCCACTCAAAATGAATCTTCCAAAATGGCTTGAAGTTTACGCAAAAGAAATGGAGGCATTATTTATATGATTATTGATAACATAGCGCATTATTTAGTTGAAAATGTTGAAACAATTGATCTCACATTGGGATCAAATATTTTCACTGC
>Ga0209417_1001700_pt1 | contig 38958 bp, 24 predicted proteins | sample RifGroF2_FD_184002 | JGI IMG/M metagenome (GOLD analysis project Ga0209417, IMG submission 184002) | Groundwater microbial communities from Rifle, Colorado, USA - Groundwater F2 (SPAdes) (version 2) | ecosystem: Environmental > Aquatic > Deep subsurface > Groundwater | place: Rifle, Colorado... | reverse complement strand
TTAGCCAGCGACTATTAGGAGAAATTGTTGCCCTGGCAAAAATAAGTTTACGGCTTTTGAGGTGAATTACGAAAAATACAAATACCGTGGTAAGGCCGCGATGCGTCCATACTTCTTTGGTAAAGAAGTCCGCACACAAAAACAGTTTGGCATGACGCGATAGAAACTCTCGCCATGTCAAGCCTTTACGCTCCGGAGATGGCGGCAAGCCATTTCGTCGCAAGATGTTAGCGACCGTAGTTTTGGAGATAGTGATATCAAGTTTTTCAAGTTCTCCCTGGATACGTGCGTAGCCCCAGATATTCTCGCGGGCCATGCGGCAAACAAGTCCTTCAATATCAGCAGCAATACGCGGTCTGCTGGGGTGTTGCTTACGACGGTCGGAATAATCCCACTTCTGACTTTCAAGTTTCCGCTGCCATGCGAGAATGGTTTCAGGTCTGACGATGCTGACAATGTCGTGCATCAGCTTTTTGCCAAGCGCCATTGCCGCGTCGACGAGTGTGCGCCGCTCATCATCGGTAAAACTGAGACGGTTTGATACTTTCGATTTGAGTATGCGGTTCTCTGTCTTGAGATATTCATTCTGCAAAACCAGTTCCCTGCACAAAATCCGGGTAAGCAAGGCTATGACAGGTACATTTATCCAACTTTTCGGCGGTGTCAAAGTATCGTCTGTTTTCATCATGGTATTTTATCATAAATACTTGAAATCGCAAGAATTACTGTTATAATCACGCATACTCAAAGATGCGTATGAATTTCTTGACCGCACGGGGTCAACACCGACTCCGAATGTAAAAACACGCCGTATATTGAGTCAGGTTTTTAATAGTTTCACATTTTATTCCTCAGTCTTGAATTTTATTTTCATAAATTTCAATGGCAGAAACACCGAACATCTGGTCTATAAACGAGGGACGAAACTCCATATCGAACAATCCTTCACTTTCCTGCGAGAAATCAAACACCAAGGTAGCTGCTTTTTTCGGAATTGTTCGGACAACACACCCAACCGGTTGCTTGTTGCAGAAAATATTGACTGGGGGGAAACAGTCCGTATCATAGGTGTCTTGCCATGTTTGACCCCGTATGCTATTTGCGGATATTCTGAAAGTATATTCTCCCGCGGGCATGTGAATCTTAAACGTTTTGTTGCCCAAGAAAGCATTAAAATCACACAGCAAAGGAGTTTCTTTCCATGTGACGATGTTACAACAACCCCCTTTTCCGTCCCACCCGAATCCCAGACTCTCGGAGTACACCGTTTCGTTGGTTACACGTGTAGCGCCGTCGGCAAGCGGGGAATTATTACTTCCAAAATCAAATGTTCGTATCAGCTTACCCTCGTCAGAACGGATGCCAACCGTGACTAATTCGGAGCTGTTCCATATAGCCGATGATAATTTACAGGGCTTGTGGGACGGAGGTGCGAAATTAAGTAACCCAGAGCATATTGTGATTGCCGGTACAACTAGAATAGGCGCTTTACAAGATCCTGGCAGGTTCACCGTAATACAAGTTGGCAGTTCTACGTATGCATTTTTTAGACAATGGAATGCAAGTATTGAAAGGTTCGAAATCTATAGGGCAGTTTCCTCTGACGGCCTGAACTTTACGGTTGAATATAATCCAGTAATCAAAAATGGTGATGCTGTCTCTGGTTATGGCACACTGGAGCACGGATATGACCCTGATGTAATTGCGTATGGCGGATATTATTATCTTTGCTTTGAGGGGGCTACCGAAGGAACTGGGGTCTGCTCTTTAGTAGCCAGGGCGTCCTCAATCACCGGCGCATTTGCAATAACTGGATTTGCAGTAAGGTACACGGGCTCAAATCAAGAAAACAGTGCTTCAACTCCAAATTTTTTAAAAAGTGGCATTAATGCCGATTGTCTTTTAACGTGGGTAAATGTTCATTATAATACCGAAATAGTAACACATCATCAAAAAGCATTTCCTGGTAATGATTTAACTTCGCAGATCACGACTAATCCTAATGAGGGACAACTCCCACAGACCACAGGTTGGGCCAACAAAAATTTTGGGGCGGCGAGTTGTATTTATGAAGCACCTTACTATTACATGTTTTATGAGGGGTCCGATACTTTCGGCTGCAGTGGTCAATGGGGTATAGGGTTATGTAGAACTACGGATATGTATAACAAAGACTCATGGGCTCACGATCCCAACAATCCATTGCTATGGGCAGGAATGTCTGATTCTTGTTGGATAAGCTATCCAAAGATTATTATGCTGGATGGAAAGTATTATCTGTATTATCAGAATCCATATACAAATTATCCTACTACACAAACGATATATAGAAGACAAATTCAAATTAATACTGCGGCTGATATTAACAATGACAGAAGAGTTGATTTAAAAGACTTTAGTGTCTTGGCTGAGTACTGGTTAGCAGAACAATAAGAAGTGCTTGGAATGGCGTGCTTAATTTAGAAGATTTCGCCATGCACAGATACAGATGTGGCTGACCAAGTCGCTGGGGATGCGAGTAACTATGAGACTTTTGCCCCCGCAGAGTTGTACGTTTGTCGTTAATGGATTTTAGGGATATGTACTTCACTCAACCCACCGCCAATTGATAGTGGTTGACCCGTATTCATAACACCATATATTGGTGAAAGGTTGTGTCATGTATATACCACTAATGGATTTTACAGTGTCTGGCTTTGTGAATAGAATTGCAGGTCGCAAAAGCCTCCGAACAGAGTGGAGTGTACTTGAATAATCATGTTAAATGTCTCTTGGTGCCAGTGCTGATATTAGTAGTTTGCACATGCAATAGCCTTTTTGCGATCAATGCTGACCTATCACGGAATGGGTCGGTCGATATGGAGGATTTAGTTCTTTTTGCCCAGCAGTGGCTGACTTCAGATTGTGCCGAGCCTAACTGGTGTTCCGGGGCAGATTTTAATTTGAGCCACAATGTTGATTTTCATGATTTTTCTTATATTAGCCAGAATTGGGGAAAAGGCATTAAACTTGAAATGGCAACGGCTGAACTTCTAATTCGTAATAATGATCAAATTCTTAATGTGCTGCTTAATTGTCCGGAAATTGCCTTTAATATTGGTATCTTTGGAGGCCAAAGCGAACCTGTTGCTATCAATGGCGATATTCAATCCGGTGAACCTGTGGAGGTATTATTTCCGTTGATTGAAATAGATAATCTTAGCACGTTGGAAGTAAAACTCTTCATCCAGTGGTTTCAAGAGGAGTCTGTATTACGGGAATGGGTCAAATTTAGAATTAATGGAGAATGCAGCCCTGTAACTCTAAATGAACTTTTGTTGAAACAAATTAATACGGCGGGTAAATCAGCAGAGCAATTTCGCAGTGGATATGTTGACAGCTATCCGGTTTTTATGAATGGTTTTTTTATTGGAACTGAATTTCCAATTTCGGCTACTCGATTAGAAGGAAATACTTTAATTTTGTCACAACGTCCCGGACTCGAAGTAGAACCAGGTGTTTGGTATCAAAATCACAAAACGGTTTATGGAGTTACAGAACCTGGTCAGGAAAAAAAAGTTTTTTCGCAATATATTCAGAATCATCGTCCACAACCAACAGCTATTCATCTAAATTACAACAGTTGGTGGACTTTACCACATCCGTATACTCAGGCAGATGTACTTGCACTGATGACAACTTTCAAAGAGAAGTTATATGACAAATATGGTGTATCATTTGATTCTTTTGCGATAGATATGGGATGGTCGAATCCCTATAGTATATGGGAGATTGATGCAGGTTTATTCCCTCAGGGATTTACACAAGTTCAGGCGATGGTACAAAGTATGAATTCAAAGTTAGGACTTTGGATTTCACCCAGTGCTGTTTATGGAGGTGCTCTGAATAATGATTGGGCTCGTGAAAACGGGTATGAGGTTACTTCGGTGCCGTGGGGTACGGGGCAGTTACAATTATGCTGCTTGGGGGGCGAAAATTACAGCACTCGATTTCGGGACCGGCTTATTGATATGGTTGGTTCCTATGGAATTTCACAAATTAAGTTAGATGGTTATTTTCCATATTGCTATGAGACCAACCATGGACATGTACCTGGTGTGGCGTCCGCAGATAAGATTGCGGATGGCGCCATCGCCGCGTTTGACGCCGTTCGGGATATCAATCCAAATGTCTGGCTGGAAACAACCTGTTTCGGCTTTAACTCTAGTCCATGGTGGCTCTTCTATGTTAACTCAGCAATTGGTGTATATGGTGATGATTCGCCGCCCGGCTGTGTTCCTGCACCGTTATACAGGGAGAGCGCAACCACTGGACGCGACTACTTCAATCTGCAGGGAGCGTATTGGCTTGTTAAGCCGATTTCTTCTCAGGAAGTATTAGGGATAATTCATCAGACACCTGATGCATTTCAAAACGATGCCGTAACGGTGATCATGCGTGGCAACGCTTTTATATCAATGTATATCAATCCGGTATATATGAATCAATCACGATGGCAGGATTTAGCCGGCATAATGACGTGGGCGCGTAATAACTATGGTATAATTCAGAATACAAGTCCTATTTTGCCTCTGTCATGGAAGAATGGTGAGGTGCCAAAGCTGTCTTACGATTATGTTATGCCGCGTGAGATTTATGGGTACAGCCATGTGGTGGATGGCAATGGCCTTCTCCATTTACGAAATCCATGGATTGCCCCACAGACGATATCATTAAAACTGGATGATCAGATTGGTTTTTCGACTGATAATTCTAATATGAGCGTGGTAAGCTTATATCCGGAAGTTAGACTTTACGGACAGAATTTAAACTATGGGGATGGACTTTCGATTTTGGTGGAACCGTACGAAACATTGGTCTTGTCGATAAATGGTCATCAGTCTGTTGAAGGTGTTCCGAACGCATCAGATTTGATTGGGGGGAAGATCAACGTAGATATGTTAAACGAACAGGTAAATTATATTAACGGTGGGATGAATGTGCAGGTGGAGATCAATGTTACATTAAATAATTCAGAAGGCGAGCTTGTGGTTTTTTTAGAAGATAAAGACAAGAGTCCTGCGGAACCATCGGGACAAATTCGCATCAATGGTGTTAATGCTACGTGGGAGTCAAGTGCTTCAGACAATGGGTGGGCTTCCAGTCATGGGCTGGAGCAGGATTATTGGCGAGTTCTGAAAGTTCCTTTACAAACAGGCGTCGATCAGGTCTCGATAAATATATTATCAGCGAATGATTGTTCAAACATTTCTTTTTCGGTCTGGGCTTCCAAGCAGGGCGGGATTGACTCGAATTATCCGAATGCGTTACCTTCGCCAGAGCAGATTTCTTTGGATGGCTTGTTAATCGGAAATTATTATAGAGAGCAGGCGAGTTTACCACAGCCAACGGACGGTCTGTTGGGCGTTGACCCATGTTCTATTACCCTTAGCTGGGTTTCTGGTCATTCCACAATGACACATCATGTGTATCTTGGGACAAATTATAACGCAGTTGTTAACGCGGATATATCTTCCGATGAATATAAAATAAGTTTGCCGTCCGATACGACTACTTATACTCCAGATGAACTTGAATCTAATAAAACCTACTACTGGCGGATTGATGAACTAAAGGGTGATGAAGTCTGGAGGGGGGAGGTCTGGAGTTTTACGACCCATGGTATTATCATTGATCCATATCTTGTTGGATGGTGGAAGTTTGATGAGATATCAGGGAATGTGGCTATGGATTCCTCCGGTTATGGTTATAACGGTATAGTGAGTGGCGCAACCCGTGTTGATGGTCAAACTGGCGGAAAGGCCTTAGATTTTGAAGGCGCTGCATATGTTACAGTGCCCGCATCAACACTCAGTTCTCTCGACAAACAGGTAACGATTACGCTCTGGCAATATGGCGATGTGGCCTTGCAGCCGCAAATCGACTATATCTTCAATGCCGCCGATTCTTTCGGAAACAGGATTATCAGCGTACATCTTCCATGGAGTGATGGAACTGTTTATTGGGACGCCGGTGACAACAGCGGATTCGACAGGATTTCCAAAGCCGCCGGTGCCAGCCAATATGAAGGGAAATGGAATCATTGGGCATTTGTAAAAAATGCGGATACCGGTTCTATGAAAATCTACCTCAATGGTGTACTTTGGCAGAGCGGTACCGGTAAAACCAAGGCACTGGGAACCGCAACCGCCTTCAAGATCGGCTCTTCTTCCGGAGGCACCTTGAACTATGATGGAATTATTGATGACGTAAGAATTTTTGATCGTGAATTAGATGCTTTGTTTATACAAGACATTTATTTAGGAAAATATTAGTAAGCTTTCGCACTTTTGGGCGGTTAATTTTAATGGTTTATCAACAAAAACATATCGACCAACCGATGTCTTTGGATGTCGTGGTTTGTTTCAGATTGTTATTGGAAAATGCAAAAACGGGGAGTTTATGAACTGGGGACTATCGATATGGAACTTTGGAAGCCACAAAAGCGGCACCTTTGCGATCTTTGCAGATCTGATGGAGGGTTCAAGGATCGGCTTGAATAATTTATTACATGTTAATAGTTGTTCTTATTGTGTATCAAACCGAAAAGATATTCTATTTTTGTCGTAAGCAAGGATTTTTTATGATTTCCCCCAAAATGATGGTTACCCTGCGGCCTATTTTGTTTTTTACCATAGTTTTTCTGTTTGTAATGCCGGCACAAATTTCTTTTGCTGTCGATAGTACCCCCTTCTTGTGGTCAAAAGTCACTAAACCGCCGTTACCACTTGATCTCTATAATCAGGCTGAATCAGGATATACAAGTCTTGTATGGGAGAGGAATCTAACGCCGGGATATTATACGATTAATGTTAAATTTGAGACCGGATGTAATCGAAGAGAATTTGTGTTGAGTGTGGATTATTGTGAAGTCGCGTTTTATTCAGGTTATTTTACGCGCGACGGCAAGGCCGAACCGCCAATTTACCGATTTGATTTCATTATAACGGAGCCGGGCGCACACCGAATTGAAATTAGCCGTCATGGAATAATAAATACGCCTGCCACAATTCATAACGAAACTCTTCGTTTGTTGGATATTGTTATTGAGCAAAGGACTACACCAAGTGTTCCGGATATTTACAGTCATGAACATCCTGCCGAAGGTTATAACCAGTTATGGGGATGGCATGCTTGTAGCTGGTACCAACGCCGTGATAACCAGAAGATAACGCTGGATTATTGGAAAAAACGCATTATCGAAGAATCAGCCAAATGGGGGGCCAATTATGTTCAGATGTACCCCTATATAAATGAAGGTTTCTTTCTGGATGGAACAACCTCGGAGGCCATACGATTTGCTCATCAGCAGGGATATGTGATTGATGAACACAGCGGGGTGGGAGGAGATTTCGAGAAAGCTCTTTCTTTTCTTGATTCCCATTTCCATACCTATTTTGATAGAGCGACGTTACCAATAGCTGAAGTGATGGACTCATGGGAAACTGAAGATGGTTGGGTTAAAGGAGATTTTAACGATGACGAAACATCAAAAACACCAAGCGGCTTAACACTTGACAGTATAGACAATGTTATCAAAACGACGGATAAGGCGTGGAATTATAATCCTGGGTGTGTCATTGGGGAATGCTTTAACGTGGCAACAACTTTCCTTCATTACAAAAACTGGCTTCATGAAGGATATCATGGGCCTAATTATGCAAAAGTTCTTATGTGTGCCGGTTCTGTATTTGGCAATGGCTATGATGACATGCAGATGATGTCTCCCTTTCCGGATGATTTGGCTTTTAAGAATGAATACAATTTGGTGTTCAGAAAGTCCCAAGCCAATTCTCGTTTTTACACTACGAATGTGTTTGGAGGTGGCACGACAACAGATTGGATTACGAAAGAATGTTGGGATTTTTTCCGACAAAATGCGTATGCGATGCGTCAGGGTCGTCTTCCTTTAACTTCTGCTTTGAGTTGGTTAGGTGACTCTCCGCTCGTGTTGCCAGAATCGGTTCGTCGTGCCGTTTATGCAGCTTCTTTTGAGCCATGTCGAGGCTCAATGGCCTATCGACTGGCTGCGACAGGTCGCGATGGTTATCAATTATGGAAATACTCATATTGGAGAGGCAAAGAAAATCTGCCTCCATTTGGTTTGGAGGCCAGGCAATCACATGACTATTTTTTTCTTCAGTATAGAGCTCGAGAATGGGATCCAGCAAGTTCTGTGAGAATACATAATGGAATTCTTGCGATAACTTCTTCGGCTTTTGGAAGTCAAAGCAATTTAGTTTGGGATACTGAGAATCTCGGACAATTTGACATTAATGCCAGAACGGTTTCATTATCGAAAAACTTTTTTTCAACCCGTCTTTCAGAGCCAACAAAGCCCGTAGTAGAATGTCGTTTTCCCGCCGGTAGTGAAAAATTGCAGCAATTCAAATTGAAATTGCCACATGGCACCTATATGTTGAATGTAGATTACGGTGCTGCAAAACCGTTTCAAACAGAAGTTTATCTAATGGATCAGTACTTAGGATGTATATTTGGAGACGGAACAGATGGACGAATTAGTTTTCCTTTTTATGTACCGGATTCATTTGAACATACTTTAGAACTCCGTAGCAAATTCAGTGAAGTTTTGCCAGTGATTAAAGCAACTATCGTACCAACAAATTACCAAGTCGAAGAAATTGTAAAAATAGGTAATCCTAACGATGATTCAGCGGAATTTGATCAAGATTTTGTCCAGCAAAAAGGTAAAACTTCTTGGAGAAGAGAATTTGATGCTCAAGCTTTAAATACTGTTGGTGGTTTTCCGCCAACTTTGGCCGATCAAAATGAACTCCCTCGTGTTGTTGATATATACTTTGACGGCGAAGCTGGTACCTATGTTTTGTCCTTTAGGGTCCGTGCCCATAAGGAAGATCAAAGAATGGATATTACATTGAATAGCCATCTCTATGGTGACGAAAAAATTGAATTAGGTCAAGTACAGGAAAATGGTAATGATTGGTATAACAATCCGGGAATTTATGGTCGGGCAGGTTTATTTCTGCTGGGAACGGAATGGAAAACTTACCAAGTTTCACTTGTATGTGACCATCGAAGTGGTAAACGCCGACATAAATTTGAAATATCAATTCCCAGTGGCAGTGATAAAGTTGACATAGATTCTGTAACGCTGACAAAATCGCCTATTAACAACGAGATAGCCTTGACTGGGGGACACAAGTCAATCTTAAATGAGTCCTTTGTTGTGGGGAACGATATTTGTGTTAAGGAATTACGAAAACTCACTATGGTGGCGGATGAACCAACAGCTTTTTTAGAAATTACAAGGCAAACAAACGGGGGCGCTGTTTGGGTTTCCTCTGAATTTGACTACTCGGGTTATGATGGCTTGAGTTTTGAAGGTCAGAAACAGCCTTCTTCTGGGTCTTCAGAGAAAATACCCCAATCAATAGAATTGAATGACAGCCGCGGCGTTTTACCACCTTTGAATCTATTTTTAACTGACAAAAGTCCAATTAAGAGGCTCGATTGGTCAGATGGTAATCTTGAGCTACGTAGTAAAATTGAGCCCAATGCTGCAAAGTTGCAAATCGTTACCACAATTCGCAATGGGGACTCTAAAAAATTAATTCAATATTTTCAGAGCAATCCTCATCAGGCTAAACAGATAGCATCTATCGAAGATAAGCGTTTATTTACAAATTCAAATTCACTAACAGAGGTTCGCCTTGTTGAAATTGCCAATCCTAAGGATGGACCTTATTTTGTGAAAGAAAAAGGGTGGTGGAGTGTAAGGGGCGCACAGCCTATCTATAAGCTAACAAATTGGTTAACCTATCTTGATTCGTTTGATCAGTGGGTAGTCGATAAGCGTACTGAGATGCCCATGTTAAAGGATGGTCATGATTTGATAAGATTGATTATCCCAGCTAAACAGGATGTCGAACTTCAGTCCTATGGCTTTATCGATGGGTTGGTGCGCCCTGGTTGGGGTTCGCAAAAGCAGGTGCTTATAAATGATATCAGTAAAACTGGTTGCATGGTACGTGTTCTTTGGGTTACACCGTATATATATGCTCCCCGAGTAGAATTTAGCACTCCATTTACACAGGTAACTCTTAATGGAAATGCCTGGTCATATCATGATGACCGGCATGTTTTTTTGCCACAGAAACCCGGTGACTACAAGATTGAAGTAAAGAATATAAAAAATATTCGTCAAATGCCGACGCTTCAGTCAACGGCAGCTTCGGTAAAATCAGCCGTATATCAAGACAATAAATTAATGATTGAAATTGAAAAGCCGTCCTATGTTTTTACGTTGCCGCAAGAGGTTAATTACAAATTGTTCCTGGGTTGTGACCCAACTGAATTTCCAATGAAAGAAATTGAAGGGGCAAAACTTATTCGTGAAGGTCACTATGGAATGATAGTTGAAGCAAGTCAGCCCAATATATCGGTAACTTTTGGTGAAAGAGTGTTGCCGCCAGTTGTATTGATTGATGATGGAATAATAACAGGACTGTTCAGCACGGGCGCTAATAAAAAATGAGTTTATGTATAACGAGAGTGGAATTTAAATGTGTAATTCAGATAAGAAAGCTATGAGTGACAAAATGATTATCCATGTTATTTCAGGTACACATTGGGATAGGGAGTGGCGTTACACTGCGGATCAATCTTTGCTGCGTTTAGCAGAGCTAATAGATGAATTGTTGGATATCTTAGAAAAAAACGATGAGTATTTATGTTTTCACCTTGACGGCGGAACCATTGTCATTGAAGATTATTTAGCAGTACGTCCGCAAAATGCCGACCGCCTTCGCAGGTTAATTCAACAGGGCAGATTAGCTACTGTGAAATGGTACACGCTTCCAGAGATGTCAACTGTATCACCTGAATCTCTTATAAGGAATCTTCTTATAGGAAAGCGTCTTGCAGATAAATTCGGCGGTTCGATGAAGACTGGTTATACAGCTACCTCATACGGTCAAATATCGCAGTTACCACAGATTTATTCTGGATTTGGCATTGATACTGCTTTGACGTATCGTGGGACAAATAAACACCAGGTTCCGCCAATTTGTGTTTGGGAAGGGGCTGATGGCACACAGATATGTCATATTCGCTGCTTTGATGAGGCCACTCGTACCAATTGGTTTTTTTTCATGCATTACGAATTGGTACTTAACAAAATACCTCGTGATTTGCAAACAAAGTGGACGCCGCAAGAATGGCCGGTACACATGGCCGATGAAAAGCTGTATGAAACTGCATTTCAGTTAAAGAATGAAAGTTTGGATTTTAAAAGCAATAAAGAAGATATTCTAAAAGCCCTTGAACATTTTGTAAAACAAGCGTCTCCTCAGAATATCAATGATAACTTTTTGGCATTAGATATGGAAGATAATGCTTGCCCTTATGAAAAGCTTCCAGATTTAATAAAAACTATTAACAATGTTCAGGATAGATACTTTTTGCAGCAGTCTTCACTTGATGACTACGTTAAAGAAATCAAAAAGAGCATTAGTACACAAAAGTTGCCAATTCTAAAAGGTGAGATGCGATATGCAGCCATTGAGGTATGCTTTAATGGGCTTTACGGCATGACTCATTCTTCCCGCATTCCACTGAAGTTAATGAATGATGAGGCTGAAACTGAACTTATTGATGTGGCTGAACCACTTTCAAGTTTATCCTCAATAATCGGTGGTTCTTATGAATCTGACCTTCTTGATAGGGCTTGGCTCGAACTTTTAAAGAACCATGCTCATGACAGTATATGCGGCGCTGCGATTGACGAAGCCCATAAAGATAACCCAACTCGTTTTCGTGCGGTGTGCAGCATCGCGCGTGAATGCAGCCGAAAAGCTTGTGAAGAGATATGGACTAAGCTTGATACTGCGTCCACCTTCAATGAAGGTGACATCACTATCACTTTTTTCAACACATTGCCTATACCCAGAGACGGAGTTCAGAAGGTAATAATTGATGTTCCAAATATAACATGCGGCGATATGATCATTGAACCTTGTTCTGGGGCTGGGCCCATAAGAGACGGTTTGGATCCTGATCAAATGATTACATATCAGCAATTCGACATAATTGACGAAGCAGGTCAGACGGTAGAATATGAACTTCTGGAAAAAGAGATCGTTGATATTGAAGTTGAACGAAAGCTCGATTCCAATGCCGCTGCGTACAAGAACATGTTACGTAATAGGATTTTAATGAATGTCTCGATTCCTCCGTTTGGATACCGAACCTATGTATTAAGACCCTGTAAACGAAGATATGTTTTTAATCCGCAGCCAGGCCCTGATCGTAAATTGATAGCTCAACCGGATGGTATTCTTGAGAATGAATTTCTCAAAATTTCTATAAATCAAAATGGAACATTTGACATCACTAATAAGCAAAGCAAAAAACAAATTAAAGGAATGCATTATTTTTGCGACAACGGCAGTATTGGCATTGCGCATCTGGATAAAACTCCCCTTAGAGACTACACTGTGACGAGTCTATGCAATCCGGCTGTCTTGACGTTATTAGAGAACAATACGTTGCAGGCAACATGGAGAATTGATCTTGAGCTCACTGTTCCAGCCGAAGCGGATTTAGATGGTCGAAATCGTTTTAACAAGTTAGTTCCTTTGCCAATTAGCACGTATTTAACACTGCTTAAGGGTGCGAGAAGAATTGAAATAAAAACTTGCATTGAAAATGTGGCAAAGGATCATCGTTTGCGTGTACTATTCCCGACGGATATAAAAACAAACCATGTTCATGTTGACGGTCCCTTCGATGTGATTAAACGTAATATCCAATGGAATATTACAGGTGACAATGCCGAAAGCCACTATGCTACCCAGCCGATGAAAAAATTTGTCTCTTTGACCAATGGTACCAATGGAATTACGTTCCTCTGTAAAGGTTTAAATGAGTATGAGGTTATGGATGACCCTCGCCGCACCATGGCTATTACTTTGCTGAGAACACATCGCGCCTATATGCTGGCTAATAGGGGATTAAAAACGCCCGAAGAGTATGATCGGCAAATGGGCCAACATTGTTTAGGTTCAATGGAATTTGAATATGCAATTTATGTGCATGAGGGTAATTGGGAAGATGGAAAAGTGATCGCCCAGGCTGATGATTTTAAAACACCACAACGGATTATCCAGGGGGTACCTAAATCTGGTTCACTAATAGCAACAAATTCGATGTTGTCCATCACGCCAGCTGAGCATATTCATTTTTCAGCATTTTATAAAACTGAAAAAGAAAATAGTTATATTCTTCGTGTTTGGAACAGCCATAGTGCGCCTGTTGTTGGTTCAATTAAAACGTCTTTCAAGCCAAAGTCTATTACCAAAATCAGTATGGATGAAGAACGCAAAGGCGAAAAATTGAAAAAAGATAATGATGTTTGGACTTTACCACTAAGAAAGGCAGAAATTGCCTCGTTACTATTAGAAATATGATAGCAAATTACTTAAAAGGATGCCATCAAATGAGCCATTTAACAAACTTTGACTATGTATTGATTGTCGGCTATTTTGTTCTTTTGGTTGGGGTGGGGTTTTACCTGCGGAAAAAAGCATCAGCAAGTTTGGATGACTATTTTCTTGGTGGGCGCAAACTGCCTTGGTGGGCTTTGGGGATTTCCGGTATGGCAGCCTGGCTTGATCTGACCGGCACGATGCTAATCACGTCATTTCTGTTTTTGGTTGGCCCGACCGGATTATTTGTGGAATTTCGAGGCGGAGCGTGCCTGGTACTGGTGTTTCTTTTTGTTTTTGTTGGCAAATGGCATCGCCGATCCGGTGTTATGACCTCTGCCGAGTGGATGGTCTTTAGATTTGGCAGAGGGTTTTGGGGTTCCTTTGCACAGTTGACTCAAGTGCTTGCAATCACCGTTATGTCTGTGGGTATGCTGGCTTACTCCATCAAAGGCGTAGGGCTTTTTCTGTCCATGTTTTTGCCTTTTACGCCCACTGTATGTGCCGCCATTATGGTTGGCCTGACATGTATCTATCTCATACAGTCTGGCTTCTACGGAGTTGTGGTTACGGATGTGATACAGTCGGCTTTCATCCTGATCGGGGTCATTTTCATTGTCGTGTTTACGGTTATGAAAATTCATGGTGCCGACCTTTCTGCGGTTGCGCTGGAAGCAACTGGAAATCCGCAGTGGTTACGGTCGCTGCCGACATGGCGGGCCGAGATGCCAAAAGGTTATGAAAATTATAATTATTTGCAGTTAGTTGTGATCTTCTTTTTGTTAAAAAGTGTTTTTCAAGGTTTGGGAATATTTGTTGATAACCGATACTTTGGGGCTGCCGGAGAACGTGAATGTGGACTAGTGGGGTTTACCTCCGGCGTAGCCATGACAATACGCTGGCCGATGATGATGGGCATCGCAATCCTGGGGCTCTTTTTGGTAACAGAGACCTTTCCCGATCAGGATGTCATTGTACAGGCCTCGCAGGCAATCCATGCGCACTTTGAGGAGACTACCGGGCCAATGTCAGCGAATCTGTGGCATGAGGAATTGGCCAACATTATAAATCGTCCTCAGGATTATGGAAACCTGCCCTCAACACTATCGACATTGCTGGGGGATCAGTGGGAGGCCAAGGTTGCTCTGGTCAGCTATCATGGAACAATTTTTCCGGAGCGCATATTGCCGGCGGTATTGCTTGGAATGATACCGACAGGTTTTAAGGGAATATTGATAGTTGCATTGATGGCTGCTGCCATGTCCACATTCAATACGATGATTAATATGACGACTAGTCTTTTGACCCGCGATCTTTACCAGGGGTATATACGCCCTAAAGCCAAGACCGCCGAGTTGATCTATATGAGTTGGGGATTTGGAATTCTATTATTTATTGCCGGTTTTGCAATGGCCTTTTATGCACCCGATATTAATAATATCTGGGGTTGGTTAACCGGAGGTCTCGCAGCAGGACTTGGGGTGTCCAGCATCCTTAGACTGTATTGGTGGCGTTTCAATGGCGGCGGCTTTTCTATTGGCTTGGTGGTCGGCCTGCTGGCGGCGGTTGTGCAGCGTATTTTCATGCCCGGAATGTATGAATGGTATCAGTTCATGTATATCCTTGTGGTGGGACTTGTTGCGTGTATCGTGGGAACGTATCTGACCGAGCCCACCGATCGGGATGTCCTTGAAAACTTTTATAGAAAAACTCGACCATTCGGGCTATGGAAACCGCTTCAATCAATTCTGGATGAGCGTACCTTAAAATCGACAAAAAAAGAACATCTTTGTGATATAATCGCTATCCCATTTGGATACACATGGTTGGTTAGCATGATATCGATGCCCATTCAGGCGATGGCTCTGAACTGGAAAGCGTTCAGTATCTGGTGTGTTGTTTTTCTGATCTCGCTGGCTGGTCTTTACGTTTTTTGGTATCGCCAATTGCCCCCGCCAGCACCAAAGATATCAAATGATTTTCATGGAGAAGCTGACAAAATCAAGGAGGTAATTCATGAGCTTTAGGAAACATTACTTAGTAGTTGTAATAGCTATTCTGAGTTTTTCATTATCGCAGGCCGATGTATGGGTTTTTGTAAATGATTTGCCGGGAGCTGATGCTAATGTTGGTAAAACTATTATAGGATACTGCCGCACAGAGGGATTAAATACACACGAACTCAGCTCGTTGGATTTGAACCGCGAAACCCTTAAAAAGATTTCAAATGAATCTATTCTGGTCTTGACCGAATGTGGTATTCTGCCTGTTGAAGCGGCCCCTGCTCTTGATGGGTATCTATCAAAAGGCGGGAAGTTAGTTTCACTTGGAGGAACTCTTTTTAGAAAACCGGTAACGATATATAAAGACAAATGGTTGTCCGAAGAAGACTTTGGAGAGCTTACTGATATTTCCACAAGTGAAACAGTGGTGGATTATTCCGAAATAAATCTACAAAATTGGACTCGCCGGACCACTACTGCGGATTGTCAAGTGATTGCGGAAATCAAAGAAGATAAGCAAAAAGGTGCTTGTCTTTATTTATCTGTAGATTCGATAGGTGACTATGAGCTTCTGTTTTCACCGGTTTTCTCAGAATTACAATCGAAAAAATATGATCATATCTCTTTTGAGGCCAAGGGAGGATCTCAAACATTGCGGATGTCTATAGTTTTCGAGGATACAGATGGTTCGGTTTGGGCAAGCGAAATACCTTTAACTAAAAAATGGAAGAGGTATACCATTCCTGTGAAAAGTTTTACCTTAAAAAATCCTGAACGTTTCCAGGATACACTACCTAACGGAGCGGGTAGAATTTTCGATACTGCCAAAATTAGGCGTTTTGCATGCGGACAAATTCGAAGGCCTGACTTTTCTGATTTCTCGAATCATGAATTTTGGATAAGTCAAATTGGCTTGATTGGAACTAATGAGGGTAAACCCCAAAATTGGGATATCAAGTTCAAACATCGAGATATGCTTTTTCCCGCATACCATTCGTATTCTTGTTCTGATGTAGGTAAAATTATTACATCCCGCAGCCAGCAGGAGGTAATGGGTGATGTAGATTTAAGTTTACCGAATCAAATCAAGGCTTTCCATCCCCGATGTAAATCGGCAGGTTGGAATAAGTCACATTCCTATAGGTGGATACCGCTTTTAGAAGCAGTTTCATCGACAGGTCAGTATCGGGGTACAATCGCGGCTCTTCAGTTTGATAATAATCTGGAACAGATGCGAGCTGGTTTTGCAATTGAAGATACGTCATTTTATCTGGAAAGTGGTACAATTGATTTTATTGTCGATCTTGTCCAAAGAATGCTTAAAGGAAATTTTCTTTGGGAAGGCGGAGCTACTCAGTTTACTTATTTTCCCAAACAAGACATTCGTATTGGAGCCGAAGCTATAGTTAATCATTCGCAGGATTTAGAGCTTAAAGTGGTCGTGACCGATAATTCAGGCCAGGTAATACTGACAAAATCGGCCGAAGAATCTCCTTCGAGATTGGACAACTCACTTGGAATGGCGGGCTCTTTACGAGAAAACAGTCCATATAATGTCAAAGTGTCACTGATATCCCAAGAGGGGGTTCTTGTCGACCAGCTTGAGCATGGCTTTTGGGTTTGGAAACCCAATGAGAATTTGGAGCGGGTGACTGCAAAAGATGGAGAATTTTACCTTGGTGACAACCTATGGCATCCTTATGGCGTAAATTATATGCCTTCTTCAGGAGCTGCTCGGGAACCGGAGGATATGTATGCTTTCAATCATTGGTTTTCATCGGTTGCTTATGATCCTGATGTTATAGAAAGAGATATTGCGCATATTACCGATATCGGAATGAATATGGTGTGTGTCTTTATTTATATTGATGACATCGATAGTACGAATTTTATTGATTTTTTGCGACGATGCGAAAACCACAAACTGCGGATAAATCTTTCATTGCGAGATGCTATGACGGTTCAGTTGGATTTTCTGGCAGCCAAAGTAAAAAAAGTCATCGAAAAAAATCATCTCAAAATAAACAATACAGTTTTTTTGTATGATATCGCATGGGAATACAGGTTTCAGGCAGGATATTATGATTTCCCGGATACAACTGAAGATTGGAATAAATGGTTGATAAATAAATATTCTACTTTGGAAAAGGCTGTAGAAAAATGGAGTTTCCAGCCGGAGAGGGATACAAATGGATTGGCTGTTCCTCCCACGCATGAACAATGGTATCAATCCGGCGATTGGAATAAAATGTTAGGAGATTTTGCTGATTTTTTGAATACAGTTTTGCATGACCGTTTTATCGCTGCTCGTGACTATATTCGTAGTATCGATTCCCATCATTTGGTGAGTTTTCGTATGCAGTATTCCGGAGATCCGACATTTGTCTATCCGCCGTTGGTGCCTTATGATTTAAAAGGACTGGCGAATGCGGTCGATGTGATGGAACCGGAAGCATACGGCCGTGTCGGTCCTTGTGAAAAGGTACGTGGAGGCATTTTTACAAATGCTTATGCGAGAGCAGTTGCGCCAAAATTGCCCGTCTTTTGGCCTGAGGTCGGGTTTTCTGTTTGGGAACCAACTACTATGACATCTCCGACAAAACTTCAGGAAGAAGGTGCCGCCTACTATCGCAATTTCCTAAAGATGCTTATGAAAAGCCATGCTAACGGTGTTGCTTTTTGGTGGTATCCCGGCGGATATCGAACAATAGAAAAAAGCGATTACGGAATTATCAATCCTGACGGTACCGACAGACTTATTACTCATGTAATTCGCGAGTTTGCCCAAAGATTCATGAATATGAAGTCTGCTCCAATTCCGGAAGTATGGATTCATTATCCAAATGATTGGAAACCCGGTGGTATTGTGGGAGCTTATGAGGAAATAAAAGAAGAGTTTTGGCTCAATGTAGATGCCGGAAAAATTACAGGTTTAAAAGTTGAATAGGAAACAACTTTTTACGATAAGAGCGATACAGTTGGCATATTAAACGGGTAACTAAGTGGAGAAATCAGTAAAATGTTTAATATTCGAGAAAAAATAAACCGCGTCGTATGTTTCACCATCATTTTTGGAGGATTTATTCTGATGGGATGTGATCAAAAAGACAGTGCTCATGTTGTGGATGCAAAACAGCATACCAGGGCAACAAAAAAACTTCGCGAGATCATTGGAGTCACACATGTTGCAGGAAAATATCATTTGACGGATAAAGATTACTTGAATGAAGGGGCGGATCAGATTTTAACATTGGGATCTCGGGTCATTAAGATATGGTTTTATGGTAAAAGACATGAACATCCGGAATCAATGTATTCCTATAATGCAAACTGGGCGAAGGTGGAGAGCCTTATCGAAGGCGCACAGTTGCCGTATTTTAAAGTGCTGTTTAACAAACCTTTTTCAACTTATGTTTTGGTCGTAACCTCCCTGGGACGTCCTGATGATTATTGGCGGAATGGAATTACTGGAGAAAATCAAAAAGACGAGGAAAAGCAGTTTTATGAATTGACAAAATATCTTTTGACAGTGTATCGTGGTACAGGCAAAACATTTGTCCTGCAGCATTGGGAAGGAGATTGGATGGTACGGGACAAAATAGATCCCAAGGTTGATCCGACACAAGAGGCGTTGGATAATATGATTCTCTGGCTAAATGCACGCCAGGCCGGGGTTACCAAAGCAAGGACGGAAATCGGATGTGACGGCGTTTATGTTTATCATGCTGCAGAAGTTAATCGTGTTGTCACCTCAATGGATGAAGGCCGGCCGAATATGGTCAACAAGGTGCTTCCATTTACACACCTCGATCTGGTTTCATATTCGGCGTGGGATTCAGCAGTTGAAGAATGGGAGAATCAGGATGTTTTTCGTCGTGCTTTGGAATTTATCGCCGAGAAAATGCCGGACAGTGAAGCGTTTGGAGATAAGAACGTTTATCTGGGGGAGTTTGGCTGGCCTGAAAATCTTTATGGCGGTGACAACATAGAAGGGGTATTGTCACAGGCGGTAAATACTGCACTGAATTTTGGTTGTCCGTATATTATTTACTGGCAATTATATTGTAATGAACTGGTGGACATTAAAACTCCGCTTCCGGTCAAGGATAATCAGGACATGAAAGGTTTTTGGTTGTTAAGGCCGGACGGCTCTAAATCGCAGGCATGGCATTATTTCAATGGATTATTAAATGAGCCCAAATGATTGAAATAAGTCAAAATGTATATAGGGTAGATAAAATATTATGACGACAAGAGAAAAGTTTGTTGATTATGTCAAGCATGGAGGAAGTGAGCCATTTGTTTCGTTTCAGATTGGGGCAGGCGCTGGCTTTGATTGTAAATTAGCCGGGAAAGAGTGGATCAGTGACAATACAATCGAAGATACCATTCGGGCATATCAGATTGTTGAGTGCGATCCTTTGTTTAATGTTTATTTGCCGGAATTGGAGCCGGTGACATCTGAGTTGACATGGCGGGATACGATTGAAAAAACGGATAATGAAAAAATTATCAATCGATCCCTTGAAACCCCTTATGGAACGATTCATTGGAAGCTGAAAGAACAAACAAGGCATGGCATTACCCCAATCATCTATCCTTTAACCTTGGATAGTCCAAATGTCTTTGAGATTGTTGATTGGTATGTTCAACGATATGGTAAATTTGTAAAATACATGGGGGAGTTGATGGGACCTATTTTGGAAAAAGCTCATCCCTATGGCCCCGTGTCGATGCAGTGGAATATCCAGCCATTTGAATTGATGGGACTGCTTTCAGTGGATAACCTAGTCATGTTAGCGATGCTCCAGCCACAACGGTATCGTGAAACCTGTGATCTAATTCGCGACATCAATTGTGATGTGATTAAGGCTGTTTTTACATGTGGTGCGGATTTTGTTTTTCTTGGGGCGCCAGGTGTTGAGATGCTTTCCCCACGGATTTACGAGGAATTTATCATCCCTGATTCTCAGGTGATAACCCGGGCTGTTCATGATGCTGGAGGATTGGTTTATAGTCATATCTGTTCTCCCATCGAACCATTCTTATCTAAAGGTTACTACAACAGAATGGGAATTGACCTCTTTGAAACGCTGTCTCCACCGCCGGTTGGAAATGTCACCGATCTGGCAAAGGCCAGAAAAATACTTGATCCGAAAATGTGTACTCGCGGCAATATAGGACTTGATGTGCTTCTGACCGGTACGGCTGAGCAGGTGGAGAAAGAGACGTTGAGGGTGTTGGAAGCAACAAAGGGGACAAAACATATGGTTGCGGCGTCGGATTACCTATTTTATGATATTCCATTGGACAACGTAAAAGCAGCCGTTCAGACGGTAAGAAAATACAAGAATAGTTAGTTCGATACCAAGATTCTCCATATTTTTGTGGTTGGATAATAAAAAGTGTGTATAGCTTAAAAGTTAAAGGATCTCTATTAGATGGTTGTTGATCAGGATTTCTTAAAAGAAAACGTAAACAGATACAGAAAGTTGATTCGTGGCGAAAAAGTGGATTTTGCCCCGTTCCGGCTCTGGCTCGACGATACGTTTGTGACGTGGTTTACAGGGATAGCTCCGACGAAATATTTCGCTGATTTTGAGACAATGTTTGAAGCTCAAAAAAGTGTCAATGACCGTTTTTATGATCTGCGTGATTTCTCTGCCGATGTCAGCATATTGGATATCTATTTTGATCTTGATGCATTTGCGTCAGATTTCTCCGGCTTAGGACACACTATGAAGAATGCCTATGGTCCCTGCCATGTACTTGGCCCGGGTTTAGATAATTTTCATAAATACCGGTGTCGAAAAACCTTTTCAGAAATTCGTGGGGTCAAACGACTTCTGGAAGGAATCCATTTTTTCAATCAGCGGCTGCCAAAGCATAAGCAGGTGCATTATTATTTCGGTTCAACCGGTGCTATGGACTTATTTTCCATCTTTCGAGGAACGGAACAGTGTTTTACCGATTTTTATGATAATCCTGTTTGTGTCAAAAAGATATTTGATTTTTTACATGAAAGAACACTTGGCTGGCTTGAGTTTGTCGAAAAAACATTTTCATCGATGAGTTCGCATAATAATCTTTTTGATAAGATCGATATCGGTGAAGATTACTGCGCCTACCTTCCTTCGGATATTTTTGATGAATTTGTCGTTCCCTACACCGGTGATATTTTCAAGAAATACAAGAATAAGGTACTTTGCAGTCTTCATACAGATGGGGATATCGTTCCTGCCGGGATTGGTACATTGAATCATCTCCAACTCGATGAATTAATGGGATTTTCACCGAATATTGATATCAAAAAGTTCCGTGAAGCACTGCCGGATGTCATTCTGGGAGGCAACATCCATCCGATTAAGGTGATGATTGAGGGGACTGCTCAGGATGTCAAGTCAGCGGCCAAATATTGCTTCGAAAATGCCAATCAAGGTCAGAAGTTCGTACTTTGTACCGGAGGAGCAATTTCAGCTGGTGCGAAGCCTGAAAACGTAGATGCCTTTATTGAAAGTACCTATGAAACCGTAAAATATTAAACAGTTCCATTTGTCTTAAGAGATAATTTGTATGAATAAAGAGAAAAGTCAGAAAAAGGTTATGAAAAAAGAAAAACAACGTATTGGGCATATCGTTTCACATACTCACTGGGATCGCGAATGGCGTTATCCAATATGGGAAACCCGTTTGATGCTTGCAGACTTTATGGATGAATTAATTGAAGTGCTTGAATCCGGCATATATCCAGGTTTTCTTTTGGACGGCCAGGTAATACCGGTGCTGGATTACCTGGAAGTACGGCCTGAAATGACAGAAAGGGTTAAGGTATTAATCAGTTCAGGAAAACTTGAGATAGGCCCTTGGTTGACTTTGCCAGATGAATACCCTGTTGATGGAGAAGCCTTAATCCGTAATTTGTTGCAAGGGAATAGAGTTGCGAAGAAGCTGGGTGCCGTCATTAATGTGGGTTACACTCCCTTCGGATGGGGTCAGATTGCCCAGCTTCCACAAATTTATGCCGGTTTTAATATTGATGTGGCGATGATTGGCAAGAGAGTCAGCAAAAAGCGTGCTCCGAATTGTGAATTTATTTGGCGGGCGCCGGATGGAAGTGAGTTGCTTGCCACACGTTTTGGTGAATTAGGACGTCAGAATTTCTACTTCAAAATTCATCTTTCCGCTTTGTTTGGTGTCTACCATGAAGGATTGGATTGGAGTTATGATTGGAAAAACGGGGGGACGGCGTACCATTGCGCAGACGCGGATCAAAGAGAGCATGACCATTTCCGGCTTGATGCTCCGGCCCATTGGTATCCTGAATACATTACCCCGGAGGTGATTGAAGATTGTTGGAAAACAATGGATGAGAGCGTGCTTGAAAACGACCGCCTGATGATGAATGGATGTGACTATTCTGCCAGTCAGCCGTTATTTCCCGAAATGATAAAACGACTGAATGAGATTGACAAGGACTTTGATCGTCAGTGGGTACATACTACGCTGACCGAGTATGTGCAATTGATGAGGCAAAAAGTTGACCGTTCCAGGCTTACGGTCGCAGAAGGGGAATTGCGTGATGGTCCCGCCGGCCCGCTTACAGGCAATGCTCTTACAACATCCATAGCAATTAAGCGTCTTAATAAATATGCACAAAATATGTTAATCCGTTTTGCCGAGCCGCTTTGTGTGTTAGCATCTATGGGCGGAATTTCTTTTCCCGTTCAATTAATAAATGAGGCCTGGGACTATTTACTGAAGTCTCATCCCCATGATTCTATCAATGGTGTGACTCAAGATAAAACTGTAAGGGATGTGACCCATCGACTGGAACAGGTTGTTGAATTATCCCAATCGTTGGGAAATAGGGCGATGCAGCAGCTTGTATCTAAAATTGACCTGAGTCGATTCGATCCTGAGGATATAATAGTTGTAGTATTTAACCCTATGCCATATGCCAGAAGGGAAGTGGCTGAGGCATGGATTAATGTACCAGACAAGTCTCCTCGTAATCGGAGTTGGCCGTATGAGCCGGAAGGTCTTCAACTCGTTGATACGGAGGGACATGCGGTGGCGACTCAGTGGCAGGGATGTGAATCAAAAACGTATCCTGTTGCGGAACTGCATACTCGCGCATTTCCTTTTAATTGTCAAAGTCACCGCGTATTCTTTGATACAGGTCCATTGCCGCCGGCGGGGTATAAAATATTTCGTGTGGGTCTCATGAATGGGGAGCACCTGAAAAGTGAAGAGTGGAATGATTCGCAGGCACGCACAAGTACGCTGCTTAAAGCCCCGGATATTATTGAAAATGAATTTATCAGAATTAAAATGAACGGTAACGGTACCTTTAACCTGACCGACAAGCAGTTTAACAATATCTATGACAACCTTAACTACTATGAAGATCGCGGCGAGATTGGAGATTATTGGATAAACAAACGGCCTATGTATGACCAGGTACATACTTCACAGGGCTGTGCGGCTCGCATATGGAGTGAAAATTCAGGTCCACTTCAGGCAACGTTGGTTAATGAGATAACGATGCTGCTTCCACGCTTCGGAATGAGAGAACAACAACGTCGAAGCGATGAATTGGTTGAGATGACGATAAGGACGGCGGTTACCTTAAAGGCCGGCGAGCGACACGTCGAGATCAATATCCAGTTTGAAAATCGTATTGAAGATCATTGTCTTCGTGTTATGATTCCAACAGGGCTTAGCAATGCTGCTAATACGGATGTGGGGGGGCATTTCACGGTTGATAGCCGTCCGATTCGTCCACAGGGGCCGACAAAAGATAGTGTTTGGCCGGATATGGGCACGTTGTCTCAGAACAACTTCATAGATGTCAGTGACGGTGAAAAGGGAGTAGCTTTTTTGAATGATAGCTTTACGGAATATGAAGTGCTTGATAATGTGGAGCGTACCGTGGCATTTTCTCTTGTGCGTTCAGTCCGGAACTGGATATGCACAGAAACCCGTGTTGGTTCGACTTTTCCTTCCCAAAAAAGCGGACAGTCTTTAGGGTGGCATACTGCTCATTATGCGATTTATACACACCCCGGCAATTGGATGGATGTTAACATACCGCTGAGTGCAGAACTGTTTAACGTTCCGGTACGTGTGGTTCAGACACGTCAGCACAAGGGTTTACTGCCCGATAATCAGACCTCGCTATTTGAGATTACTAACAGAATATTACGTTTTTCCGCCCTCAAGAAAACGGAAGATCGTGATTCCTATATCGTTCGGGTCTATAACCCAACGAAAGAAACACAAAGAGGCGTTCTTAAATTTGCTATACAACTGGCTCAATCCTGGGAAACGAACCTCAATGAAGAACGCAAGAAAGAGATTAAATTGATAAGCGAATATGAGGTGCCCATAACTGCTGCTCCCCAAAAAATTGTAACGATTGAGATAAGGCCAGCCAAATTGAACGATAATGGAGATTGATTGTGGGTATTAGCTCAAAACAACGCATGCTTAAAGCGATTGAGAGAGGCATTCCAGATCGTCTGCCCGTAACGACCCATCATATTATGCCATATTACTTGAATCATTATATGGATGGGGTGTCGAATGATGTGTTTTTTGATTACTTTGGTTTAGATCCGATTGTGTGGGTCACTCCGTACAAAACGGTACCTTCGGGCAATTGGCAAATCAAAGAAGAAGATGTTGCTGGCCAGTCTGACCGGACCAAACGATATACAATTGTTACGCCGGGTGGTGATCTTACCACTGTGATCCAATATAATGATTATACTTGTTGGGTTACCGAACATCTTGTCAAAGAAAAGAGGGATATCGATCTAATAGGCCACTACGTTACATCGCCCGTCTGCGATACAGAAGTCGTCAACAACACGGCCGCTGGCTATGGTGATAAGGCGCTGATTCGCGGTCATATCTGCGGCTTTGATTTGTTTGGTCAGCCGGGAACATGGCAGGACGCAGCCTGCCTGTTCGGGATCGAAAAGCTGATTATGGCAACTTTCGATGATCCTGAGTGGGTACATACATTTTTGAAAATACTGCAGAAACGCAAAAAATATTATATAGCCTCTCTCGATGGAGCAAAATATGATATTCTGGAATTAGGCGGCGGCGACGCATCATCTACTGTTATCTCTCCAAAGATTTTCGATGAATATGTCGCTCCCTATGACGTCGAATTAATTCGGCTGGCGCATGATGCCGGCCAGCGAATAGTCTATCATACCTGCGGCGGCATGATGCCGATTTTGGAAAACATAGCGTCTATGGAACCGGACGCCATGGAGACATTTACTCCTCCGGCAATGGGCGGTGATGTCGATCTTGCCCAGGCCAGAAAGCGTGTTCCAGCAGATATCTGTATGATCGGCGGCTTTGACCAGTTTCATTTTTTCAAGGATTGCAGCCCGGAGCAGACTCGATTGGAAGTTCGCAGATGTTTCGAGGCAGCGGGGCAAAACGGCGCATTCATTTTAAGTCCTTCGGATCATTTTTTCGATGCCGAACCTGAACTGATAAAGGCTTTCGCAGACGAAGCACAAAAATGTGTATATTAATAGAAAATATCAAATGAAATTGACGAATAAACGACGATTAAAGATGTTATTAGAGGGTAGAGTGCCTGACATCCCTCCTCATTTTGAGTTAGTCTTTCAGATTGAGCAGGAAATGTTTGGCATGGAATGGCAAAAAGTCAAAAATGGCTGTTACACCTCTTTTGCTGACCGGCAAGAGACGATGCAGAAGTTCAATATTGAACTTTGTACCCGTTTGGTTGATGAACTTGGCTGGGCGGCTGTTCCAGCGTTAATGTATGCGGAAGACCTGGATCATGTCCATGCTATCACCCGTCTCAAAGATGCTGTTGGCGACCGAGCGTTGGTGTTTTCCTTTAGCAGTGAAGGAGTGTTCTGGATGCCGACTGGTAATGAGATTATGGATTTTACGGTGATGCTTTTTGAGCGGCCTGATGAAATGCACGCTAAAGCCAGAGCCAGGTGCGAGGCCGCAAAAGAACTGTCAAAGCGTCAGATCGATGCGGGAGTGGATTTCATTGTTCAGAATACGGATTTTGGATTCAATCAAGGCCCATTTATTTCACCTAAGCACTTCGGCGAATTCGTAACACCATATATGACTGAAATCGTAGGATATATTCACGATCTGAATACCCCTGTTATTCTTCATTCGGACGGTGACCTGCGAGTCATTCTCGATCAGATTTATTCAACCGGAGTTGATGGTTATCAGTCAGTTGACCCGCAGGGCAATATGGATATTAAGATTGTGCGGGAACAATACCCTGACTGGCTGCTGATGGGCAATGTTGCGTGTAATTTACTGCAGGATACGGATGAACAAAAAATACGGGATGCTGTCAGATATTGCATGAATTACGGCGGAATTGGGGAAAAGTATATCTTCTCGACCTCCAATTGTATTTTCGCCGGGATGCCGCCGGAGAGTTACCAAATCATGTTGGATGAGTATGACTTTTTATGTAAAAAAGGATCAGAGAATGTTTGTGCATGAAGATTACTGTCGTGTGGTTCCGGTGCACCCCCCTGAATTTTCGATGCCGGTTCTATCCGGATGTAGAAAGTTGTTTGGCGGAGAATATCTTGTAGCTGTTTAAAAAGAAAGCTGTCTGTTTTTATGGAAAAGGTGTACGTCTCAAAACCGCCAAAGGCAACAAATAAATTGTCTCTGGTAGAAAAAATTGCTTATGGAATGGGCGGTGGTGGCGAAGTACTTATGTCAAATATTATATTTATATTGGCATACCCTATTTATCAAGCCGGGCTTGGAATTGATGCTCGCTTAATTGGCTGGGCCGTTGGCTTACCGAGATTCTGGGATGCAATTACCGACCCCTTTATGGGAAATATATCGGATAATGCTCGAACGAGATGGGGGCGGCGACGTCCATTTATTTTTATCGGAGCTGTTGTTACAGGGCTGCTTTGCATGCTTATGTGGATGCCGCCGATTGGCTTAAGTAAGATAATGATTTTTGGTTATTTTGTTTTAATATCCATCCTCTATTTTACGAGTTATACCGTATTCTTTGTAGCTTACAACGGCTTGGGATTTGAACTGACATCGGACTATGACGGACGCACCAGTGTTATGTCTTTCAAGACATTTTTTATGAATCTTGGAGGCGGCCTTTTTTTACCTCTGGCTTTCAGGATGTGTTTTTGGTTCGGTGACAATAAGATCGAAGGAGTACGTGTTGTAGGCGTCATACTTGGAATAGCAATGATTTGTTTTGGTATTTTACCATCTATATTCTGTAAAGAACGAATTCATCAACAGCAGAAAATTTCATTTTTAGATGCACTAAAATATACTTTGAAAAATAAACCTTTCTTAATTGTATGCGGAATCATACTTTTCGCAATTACCGGTCTGTATGCTGCCTTGCCGCTTCAATATTATATTAATATGGCTTATATACTTCCTGGCAATGAGACGGTAACTTCAAAATTCATGATGTATGGTTCGTACGCATATTGTATCATGGGTTTTCTTTCTGTTCCCATCGTGAATTTTTTTTCCCGTTTATTCGGCAAAAAGAAAGTCTTACAGGCAGGGATATTGGTTGTAATTTTAGGCATGGCTGCCAGTTGGTGGTACTATACTCCCCAAAACGCGTATCTTCAATTGCTTTTTGCTGTAACTGTCGGTCCGGGAATGACTTGCGGATGGGTCGTACTGCCTGCATTGGTGGCTGATATTTGTGATCTCGATGAATTATTCACGGGCAGGAGGCGGGAGGGGATGTTTGGTTCGGTCTTCAGTCTTTTAATGAAGGCAGGGGTATCCCTGATTATGATTGCCAGTGGCTATGTGGTGAGTTGGACAAGGTATAATGCTGATGCTCCGGTTCAAACAATCCAGACAATCTTCAGACTGAGATTTATGACGGCTTTTGTTCCTATAATATTTCTTGTAATTGCACTGGTCTTGTCATTTATTTATCCACTTAATAAAACAAAAATCCTTGAAATTCAGGACAAGTTGAAGAATAAAGAACCGAAAGGGGATTTATAATCATGCCGGTTTACGGTTTGAATGAGTATTTTATAAAGGTTGAAAAATGCTGACACCTGACCATCGTTACCTTGCGGTTTTGGGGAAAGCACCTGAGAAAATCCCCCATTTTGAACATTGGTCTTGTCCGGATGCAGAGAGCTATTTGACAGGAATAGATTATTATCAACATCCGCGTCTATGCCGTCTGAAGCTAAGGGAGTTATACCCTGAACTTAACCTGCCGATTCCTCAAGCTGTTGATTCTATCGTAAAACCCACCGAAGATAATAGCAGTGGCAACAATCATACGGTTCGATGGGGTGACGGACAAAGCTGGAGTTGGGAACATGGCGAAACTCATTTCAAAACCCCGGAGGATGTTTTTGCATTTAGTCCTTTAGAAAAAGCCGATTTCACTGACATGCCTGGCGTGATCATGAATTATGATTTTTCCAGTGAAGAGATTTTATATCAACGATTTAGAGCCGAGTATCCGAAAGAGTGGGGTGATACTGCGCCACAGGATTCATTTAGCATTGCCGAATTTTATAACACAATGTTCATGTGGCCACTGCTGACGTTTGGGTGGGAGTTGTTTTTAGAATGTTGCCTGGATAATCGCTTTGGACGCGTTATGGAGGAATTTGCTGAAATTAACCGCCGTGTATTCCGGGCAATAGCCAGATTACCAGTCAATTTTGTTAGTTGTCATGATGATATTGTAAATACTCGCGGCCCTGTATGTTCACCGTCATGGATGCGCAGATATATCTTCCCTTATTATGAAGAATTCTGGTCCATTCTTAAAGCGTCCGGTAAAGAAATTATTTTTGTTTCTGACGGCTGCTTGGATTGCTATGTTGATGATGTGATATCTTGTGGTGTCAGAGCGATTATGACCGAACCATATACAGACTTTAAAGCAATTGCCCGCAGGCATCCAAACATTTGCATTGCGGGAGAAGGCGACAACCGAATACTGACAGAAAATGAGCCTGCGCGAATTCGTCAAATGGTCGAATCTATGGTCGAAACGGCACGAATGAGTGCTGGTTACATGATGTGCATCGGCAATCATATTCCATGGAATATACCGCCGGAGGCAATCAAACTATATTTGGAATTATCTCGTGAATTAGCACACTATTAATATAAAAGCATTTTGAAATTCTCATTAAAAAGGAAGGTTTTTATGAATCGACAATATGATGTAATGGTAGCAGGACATTTATGCCTGGATATAATTCCGCTGTTTCCTGATACCGGAGCAAGACGAATTGAAGAAATCATCCGTCCCGGCAAACTAGTCAATGTTGAAAACGCCAAAATCAGTACCGGCGGGCCGGTTTCAAATACTGGTATCAATATGAAGACGTTGGGTAACAAAGTCTGCTTCTGTGCCTGTGTAGGTGATGATGTTTTGGGCCGGTTGACGGTTGACCTCCTCAAGGCCAACGGTAACGCCGAAGGCATTCACCCTTTAAACAACGTAGCCAGTTCCTATACGGTGGTAGTGGCCCCGCCGGGGATTGACCGTATCTTCCTGCATAATCCCGGCACCAACAATTATTTCGGTCCGGAAAATCTCGACCCGAAACTGATACAGCAGTGCAGGCATTTTCACTTAGGCTATCCGCCGTTAATGGACAGAATGTTCGCCGATGATGGCAAAGAGCTTGCCGAGATATTCAGAATAGCTAAAGAGGCCGGCGCAACCACATCATGCGATATGACCCTGCCGGACCCTTCTTCGCCATCTGGAAAAGCGCCATGGCGGAAGATACTTGAAAATGTTCTGCCGTATATTGACATCCACGTTCCTTCAATCGAAGAAACTTTCTATATGCTCTATCCGCAGGATTTTCTGAAAATGAAGACCGAGCATAATAATGCCGAGTTAATTGACTTTATCCCTCCCCAGCAATATTCTAAGATAGCCGATGAAATCCTGTCGATGGGCGCAAAAATGACAACGCTCAAGAGCGGGCATCGGGGTTTTTATATCAAAACCGCCTTCAAAGACACTTTTGACGGGTTAGGCGCAGCCAAACCTGGTGATGTTAATAACTGGTCCAACCGAGAACTCTGGACACCAGCCTACAAGGTTGAAAATTTCGGTTCCGCCACCGGCTCAGGCGATTCTTCCATTGCCGGACTTTTAACTGGTTATTTGAAAGGATTGACAATCGAGGAATCACTAAAATACGCAACCTGCCTCGGCTATCAAAATGTCTGCGTATTGGACGCAGTCAGCGGAATTAAGGATTTCAAAACGACGACCAATATGATAAAATCGGATATGCCGATGATTGATGTTCATCTTAACGACAGCGATTGGAAATATCTTGAAGATTTCAAACTGTTTTTTGGGCCGAATGATAAATTGAACAGCTAATAATCCAAGAACCGCCCGGATTATAGTGGTTGGCCTAATGGAAAATAAAACTAAAAAGCAAATTTAAATGTGTAGCAAAAGGGAGTATTTAGCTTATGAGTGAAACCGAAATAAAAAAACAGATCAATATATTTGACCGGGCATCCTGTACAGAGCTGGAATATCAGAATTTTTTAATTGAATCTTATAATCTTATAAAGAATTGCGGCAATTATCTTGCCTCTGATGAAAATATTAACAGTTTAGAGCTTGCGCATCTGATACTTGAAGTGCCGGAAACAGTGTTAGCTATTTATGTAGGTATAAATGATGCGGTATGCAACAAGGGACTTGTTACACCGCTGCTTCCGCAGCACGGCCATAACAATGTCTTTGTGTTTGATTCACAGGTTTATTCCGGCCAAAAGGATGTTCCTTCTGGGACGATAGACGCAAAGGCGGTACTTGCCGGTTTCAGTCCTCCAAATGATACCTGGGATAAGAACTGGACCTACGTTATGATTGAAGACTCTGCCAGAACATTTGAAAGTTTATGGAATGAAGAGGGTTATATCGATATGATCCCCGCTAAGTTCGAGGATTTTACGATGATGACCGACCATATGAAAAGTATGGTTTGCACGTTTATATCTCCCAAGGCCTTTGAGCATCCGGTCAATAAGTCGCGTTCATATCTTAAGGCGGCAAGGGATCGAGGAGCAAAAATGGTTGAGATGTTTCGGATACCAGAAGCTATCAAAGATGAATTTGAAGGTTTGTTGCCGGTGGTTCTTAATCAGGGCGAAAAATTATATGTGGCAACCATAGATTTTGGACCATGCGCCCATGGCTGGACAAATATTCACCCGGATAACAAACAGTTAGCCGTAGTAAATGAAAATTCAGCGGTTCCATTGGATTTAGTAATCGCCAAGCCGCCGGTGAATGCGAAATATGCCAAAGGTCTGATTCCTCCCAAAGGCAGCGCAGATATGACAACGGACTGGTTCAAGAGAGGACAGATGATACTGAGGAATCCGTTATTAGAAGGTCTTTTCGCTGGGTAAGAATATTTGATATTATATTTTCAAGATAGAATGTTTTTGTTTCAAATGACTTAAACTATGAAAAATTCCCAAATTATGGTGCGTAGAAATGAAATTTAGCAGAAAAAAATATATAGACCTTATGCTTGGAAATGATGTCGACAGGCAAATGTTTGTTGAACTCTTTGGCCCTTTAATAGGACTTAAAGAGGAATGGATAGCTCAAGGTGTCACACAGGAAGAAATGGACATGGTTGCTTTTGACTGGGATTATGTGCCGTTTACTGCCTGCGGAGCAAATGCCTTGATTTATGGACAATTGGCACAGCCGAGAATAATAGAGGAAACAGAGGATTATGCAATCAGTATCGATCAGCTTGGAAGAACCAATAAGCTGGCTAAGAAAAGTGCAACACTTTCCATTCCCGTTACCTATCCCGTCGAAAATATGGACGACTGGCGGAAGATAAAGCATGTTTTCGAATTTCACCCAAACAGGGTGAACATAAATGCTATCGAAAAAGCAAATCAATTACGAAAACAGAATTATTTGGTAACAGCCGACATCTTCGGGGCCTTCAATGTGATCAGAATGCTCATGGGAGAGGAGAACTGTTGTTTGGCGTTCTATACTCAACCGGAACTTGTTCGTGATATTTTGTCAACAGTCACTGAAACAACTTTAAGCGTGTTCGAACAGACGCTTGATATGATAAAGGTTGACCAAATCCAGGTTCACGAGGACATGGCTGGCAAATCAGGCCCAATGGTCGGGCCAAAACAAATATTAGAATTTTTCAAACCATATTATTCAAAAGTTTGGGACCTGTTTAGTTCCAAAGGGACAAAAATAATGCAGGTCGACAGCGACGGCAATATTTATGCTATTATAGACGCACTATTGTATTGCGGTGTAAATTCCATTTATCCGATGGAACCGGCAGCAGGGATGGATATAGTGGAACTACGGAAAAAATATGGTAAAAAGTTAATGATGGCCGGCGGAATTGACAAACACGTGCTGCGGGAGACAAAAGAAGATATCAGAAAAGAACTTGAGTATAAACTGCAGCCTATAATGCAGCAGGGTGGAATGATTTTCGGACTCGATCATAGAATCCCCAACGGAACCCCTATCGAAAATTATCGCTACTATGTAGATACAGGCAGAGAAATTTTGGGCATTCCACCAAGAAATGGACAAAAAGGATGGAACCGAATGGCGTTTTGCGGACCTTCTATACTATAAGTAAATGAAGACGGAAGTAAAAATAATAATTTGGGTTATTTTGATATCGGCTGCCGTTATCGCTCTGGTTTACCAACCAAGTAAAAACAAAACAACCGTTTTAAGAATTGCTCACAGTCTCGATAACGCACATCCGCTGCATAAGTCACTGGAATTCTTCGCAAAAAAAGTCGAAGCCGATTCCAATGGGCAGATGAAAGTTTATATCTATCCCAACGGCCAGCTTGGCTCGGACAGAGAAACGATTGAGCAGATGCAGTCAGGGGTACTTTCGATGAGTATCTGTTCCTGCGGTCCGCTTGAGAGCTTCATACCCGAAATGCAGGTGTTCGGAGTGCCTTATTTGTTCGTCAGTAAAGATCACATGTTAAAAACCTTAAATTCAGACATCGGCAAAATGCTTCTTGCCTGCGGGGAAAAATACGGTTTAAAGGGATTGTGTTTTTTCGATGCGGGGGCAAGAAGTTTTTATACTCGCAATACTCCTGTATATCACCCCGAAGACCTGAAAGGGCTGAAGATACGAGTTATGAAAACTCCTATGTCAATCCGGACGATCAAAGCTCTTAATGGATCGCCTACTCCTATAGATTTCGGTGAACTGTACACAGCCATTCAGCAAGGTGTTGTCGATGGCGCTGAAAATAATCCACCAAGCTTTTATACTTCCATGCATTATGAGTTATGTAAATATTACAGCCTTGACGAACATCTGCGTATTCCGGATATGCTTTTAATAAGCAATATCTTCTGGAACAGACTTCCAGAAGTTCAGCAAAATATAATAACACGAGCAGCTGAGCAGTGCGCCCTTTTTCAATATGAACTGTGGCGCCAAAGAGAAAATGCGGCTTTACAGGAAATACGTAATGCAGGAATTGAAATAATTGAACCGGACAAAAAGCCCTTTATTGATGCCGTCCAGGAGCTTTGGGGAAGTTTCCAGGGGACATGGACAGGTACGATGATAGATGAAATACAGGCCGTAAATGAGTAAGGCGATAAGAACTTATTTTAATAGAATAATCGACATCGTAGCTATACTGATCATGGCTGCACTTGTTGTTGATGTTCTCTGGCAAGTTGTCAGCAGATACATTCTTGAAAATCCAAGTGCCTGGACCGAAGAACTGGCAGCTTTTTTACTTGTATGGGCAAGCATGCTCGGTGCATGTATCGCACTTCGTCAGAAGGCTCATTTGGGTATAGATTACTTTGTCGAAAAGTTTAGCAGAGAAAACCGCGATATCATTAGAATACTTGTTTGCCTGACAATCGCTGCATTTTCTTTTTTAATCCTGATTTTGGGTGGTTTACAACTTGTAAAAGCAACTTTTGTAACAAATCAGCTCTCACCGGCGCTTGGCATAAAAATGGGGTATGTCTATTTGATCTTGCCCATTAGCGGCCTTTTAATGACAATCTACAGCTTAGAGCAGGTCTGGAATTACTATTTGGATATAAAGAAACAGGGACGTTAATGTTTTCTCCATTGACCATAATGATAATTTCGTTTGCCGTGATGCTCTTTTTTGAAGTGCCTATCGCGGTCGGACTTGGTATTTCCTCGCTACTGGCGATAATCGCAATTGGTGATATCCCTGCATTTCTTATAGTTTCCCAAAGAATAATGAACGGAATGACCAGCTTTACTTTGCTGGCTATTCCATTTTTTATTCTTGCGGGATTGTTCATGGGAAGAGGCGGAATTGCCAGAAGGCTGGTTGACTTTGCAAATGTCCTTGTGGGCAGATTTCCCGGCGGGCTTGCGTATGTCAATGTACTTACCTGCATGCTCTTTGGATCGATCTCAGGTTCATCTGCGGCTGCGGTTTCAGCGGTCGGCGGATTTATGATCCCATTGATGAACAAGATGGGCTACAACAAGAACTTCAATGCATCGATTACGGTAACAGCAGCAACGACAGGCCTGCTTATCCCACCCAGTAACGCGATGATCATTTATTCTCTTGCGGCAGGCGGATCGGTATCTATCGCCACTATTTTCATCGCCGGTATTATCCCGGGGATTTTGGTCGGCCTTGCGTTGATGTTCGTGGCAGGAGTCATTTCGTTCAAGAGGAAATACGGCAAAGGAACTGCATATCCATTAAGTGAAGCACTGCCGAAGTTTTTAAAAGCTCTGCCCGCATTGTTCCTGGTCATTATCATACTTGGCGGAATCCTTTCAGGTCTCTTTACCCCGACAGAGGCATCGGCTATAGCGGTAGCTTATGCATTTTTGCTTTCAGTAATAATTTATAAGGAAGTCAAAATAACAGAAATCCCGGCCATTCTGCTGCAATGTATCATAACGACTGGTGTGGTTTTCATTCTTATCGGCACGTCAATGGCGACAAGCTGGGTGCTGGCTTATGAGAATATTCCGTTTAAGATCACCCAGGCACTGATCGGCCTTTCAGATAATAAGTATGTTATATTCCTTATCATCAATCTTATCCTGCTCGCAGTCGGCACTTTCATGGACATGACCCCTGCAATACTTATCTTTACTCCGATATTTTTGCCTGTGGTTAAAAACCTCGGAATGGACCCGATCCAGTTTGGGATCATAATGGTTTTGAACCTCAGCATCGGACTTTGCACCCCGCCGGTGGGAACTTCACTTTTCATCGGCTGCGGAATTGCTGATACAACAGTTGCTAAAATCTTACCTCATATTACTCAGTTTTTTATCGCAATGATCGTAGTATTGTTGGTTTGTACTTATGTCCCTGCAATTTCAATGATACTTCCCAGGCTGTTTGGTATGTAAGGATCTTTTTAATGCAAAATAAACGACAATGGATCAAATCAATTTTGAACGGAGAAGATGTCCCGACCGCCCAGTACTGGATGTCTTTTTTTAATGCAGATACCGCAAGGAAATTAACTCCCAAAGTCTGTCACTTCGACGGCATGAGCTTATATGAAACAGGTGAACAGTTCGATATAAGCGGAATGAAGGAAAATGACCTCGACAGGCTGATTGATTTCAACAATTATACCGACCGCTGCTTCGCATGTCTTGGAAAAGGCGCTGCCATTATGTTCGGTCATGGCGGACCCGGTGAGTTCTTTTGCAGGACAGTTGAGGAGAATTCAAAATATAAGATCGTTGAATATGAAACTGGCGTTAAAATGAAAGTAAATTTTGAGCCGCATTTTTACCACAGCTTCGATCATCCGCTGAAAACAAGTGAAGATTTTTCCAGAATTAAGCTTCCCAATCCCAATGATCCGAAGCGATATGAAGGATTGCGAAAGAATACCAATTATCTTAAATCCAAAAATCAATATGTAGTAGGGTCATTGAACGGGTTTTTCTCAGGGCTGCATTACTGGCTTATTGATTATCAGGAGCTTTTGATGGCTTTGATAACCGAGCCTGAGTTTGTCGAAAAAGCTGAACAGATAATTGGAAACTGGAATCTTACCGCTGCCGAACAAATGCTAAAAGCCGGAGTCGATGGTTTGGCTATTTGCGACGATCTTGGCTCTAAGCAAAATATGCTGATGTCACCAGACCAGTATAGAACGTATTTTAAACCCTGGCACAAACGTCTTTGTGAACTGGCTCACAGCTATTGTGCCACTGTGCATTTGCATTCGCATGGCGCTATACAGCCGGTACTCGATGACTTGGTTGAGTGCGGCTTTGATTTCATCAATCCATTTGACCCAGAAGAAGGATTTGATATTGAACAAACTCTGAAGAAGTACGCGAGTGAATTTGTAGTAACCGGAGGCTTTTCTGGATCATTCTGGTATTGGCCGCCAGAAAAACAGGAAGAATATCTCAAACAAATGGCCAAACTCGGCCGAAAGTACAAACGTTTTATCTTCATGGATTCCAGCGGCATACCTGATGATATATCATTCAAAGACTTTGAAAGAATAACCAAGATTTCAAAGAAATACAGACTCCCTTTTTAATCCTTGAAAAATCAAGAAGTTATGCGAAACTTTCTTGACACTCCCGTAGGAATTATTGTGAGGTTCACAAGTACGTAACCATTCACAGTTTTTCTGTAAGGTCTCGGGCAAACTTTCAATTACCCACAACTTACAGCTTATATTGTACTAATTTGGTTGGTATTGCCGATGTAGTGTAAGCTCCCGAGCAAGTGCATCTTGCGAGGTTCTTTGAAAAGTGAATAATCAGGCTCATGATTTAATTGGAGCTTATCATGAGCATGGAACAAAAATCTGATACAGACCAGCAGCAGTTCTGGCAGATGGTCATTGAGGCTTGGCAAACAAGTGGATTGTCAGTGCGACAGTTTTGTAAGGATGAAGGTTTATCTGAGCCGCAGTTTTATCAATGGCGAAAGAAGCTAACAGGTGGTGATTCAGTAACTGACAAGCAGAACAACCCCAAGCCTTCTGGGTCAGAATTTATCGAGGTTAAGATTCCACAGAATAATATTGCGGCCATAGAACTTTTGCTTACCTCCGGCAACACATTGCGAATACCCGCCGGTGCTGACAGTACGACATTAAGTATGGTTCTTTCGGTGGCACGAGCGGCTGGTTTATGCTGACACTTCCATCATCGGTAAAGATATTCATATATACCCAGCCTGCTGATATGCGGTCCGGCTTCAATAAACTTTCGATGTTGACCGAAAGTTTCATGCAGAATGATCCCTTCAGCGGACATCTATTTGTGTTCTTTAACAAGACAGGTGATAAATGCAAAATTCTTTTCTGGGACAGAACCGGTTTTGTCATCTGGTATGTTAACCAAGCTCTGAGCTATTGTTGTAAAGGAGTTAGATAATGGAACCTTAAAAATTATCTTAGAAGCCTTTCTGGGTAAGGTGAATCCAGCCGCCCAGAACCGGTGCGAATCAGCATCGGAAGTTCGACGAGGTGAAGAGTGTATGCTCTGAATCTGCCCCATAGCCCCGAGATATGACGAAAAGTTTGGGAATATGCTGATTGTGTGTACCAACACGCAGGCCAAGGGCAAGGAACGATATTGGAAAGTAACTTGCCAGTCCCCGGGGTCTCAGACAGCATCGAGGCGAACAACGACAATGGAGCAATCTTGGCGTATAGCGAGATTCCTAAGAATCATGGTAGGTATGAATGTACAACGTAAAAGAAGTCATTCAAACGGTTTCGCTATAATGGGACAGGAACCGGCTTAACTAAGAAACGACTAATCCTCGTGGAGTGAAGGTTCCTGCGTTTAAAATGCTCGTGGAAAAGAAACACAGCCCTTATGCAATGAAGGAACAAACTGTGAGCACAGACATTACACGAATAAGAGATAAAGCGCAGCAGTATCCTAAGCTGGTGTTTACTTCTCTGTACCACCATGTAACGGATATAGATAATCTGCGTGAATGCTATAAGTTGCTTGATGGCAACAAATCGACCGGTATAGACCGGGTAAGTAAAATTGAATATGGGAAGAATCTGAAAGAGAATCTTCAAGATTTGTCAAATCGCCTAAAACGTATGGGTTATCGCCCGCAACCAAAGAGGCGAGTTTACATACCCAAGCCGGGAAGCGATAAGCTTCGTCCATTGGGTAACCATACTTGTCGGATGAATGGGGAATTGATGCTGCATGTACTCATAACCGCAAAAATACTGCCAGTATGGGTTCTCAACCCATCGCTGGATAACCGATTCATCGGATTCATTGTATGTATGTTTTAGATAGTGGAGTCCGACCATTAAACGTGTGGCATTAGCAGGCCGCCCCATATCCTCGCTGTAACAGCAG